>ERZ780177.643-NODE-643-length-37612-cov-6.936310_pt1 | contig 37612 bp, 26 predicted proteins | sample MGYA00510973_ERZ780177 | MGnify/ENA primary metagenome ERZ780177 (study PRJEB29588, sample SAMEA2144396) | human gut metagenome | biome: human gut; feature: human-associated habitat; material: faeces | place: Denmark | collected 2008/2010 ...
CGCCCTCTCCAAACTCCACATCAATGTGGATATAACTGTCGGCTTTTTTGTGGGACAAAAGAACTACCGTCTCCACATGCACCGTATTCGGAAACATATCCACGCAACAGCTTTTTACAACCTTATATCCTCTCTGCTGTAACACCGCCAAATCTCTTGCCAGTGAAGTCGGTTTGCAGGAAATGTAGACCATGCTGTCCACACCGTAATCAATAATCTTCTCCAGTGCTTTCGGATGGATGCCGTCACGCGGCGGGTCTAACATGATAAAGTCCGGGTGGTCTGTGATATTATCGAGTGCTTTTAACACATCATCTGCGATAAATTCACAGTTGTCCAGTCCGTTTCTTTCTGCATTTTCTGCGGCTGCTGCCACGGCTTCTTCCACGATTTCAACACCGATAACCTTTTTGGCAACCGGCGCAAGAATCTGTGCAATTGTTCCCGTGCCGCTGTATAAGTCAAAGACCACCTTGTCCTTTGTCGTACCGACATACTCACGTGCCTTGGAATACAGCACCTCTGCTCCCAGTGAATTGGTCTGGAAAAATGAAAATGCCGTAATTTTAAAAGTCAGTCCGAGCAGTTCTTCTTCAATGTAATCCCTGCCGTAAAGTACCGTTGTACCCTCATTTTTGACAACATCGGCGACACTGTCATTGCGTGTATGTAAAAATCCCGTCAGTGTACCGGAAAGCGGCAGTTCCCGTAAAATACCCGCCAGTTCTGCCATATCAAACTCTATCTGTGTCGTTGTCACAACATCCACTAAAATCTGCTGTGTCTTTACGGCTTTGCGCACCAGCAGGTGGCGCAGATAGCCTTCATGGGTCATTTTATGGTAATACGGAAGTTCCTTTTCCCGGCAGTATTCAAGCACCGCCGTTAAAATTTTATGATAATCTTCATCAACGATTTTACAGCCGTCCACCGTCACAATGTCATACATGCTGTTGCGCTTATGCAAACCTAATGCCAGTTCGCCGCCCTTTACTTCATCACCGAATGAAAATTCCATTTTATTGCGGTACGCTTCCTGACACGGGCTTCCGATAATGCCTTCAAAGTTTAATTCCCCGTCAACCGCTTCCGACAGCAGTTTATGAACCTGTGCTTCTTTCATCTTTAACTGTTCTTCATACTGCACACTCTGGTAGACACAGCCGCCGCATGTTCCGAAATGCTTACATCTGTCTGCCGTTTCTGACGGTGCATTTTCAAGCACCTGAAGCAGTCTGCCTTCACATTTGCCGCCGCGCTTTTTATTGACCATAAACCGGACCTTCTGTCCCGGAATTGAATTTTTTACAATAACCTTTTGTCCGTTATCTTCAGGATTTTCCGACTCTGTAAATACCACCGCCTTATTGGGAAAATCCACATGCTGTACACGTCCTGTATATGTTTCGCCTTTTTTCATGAATACCTCGCTCTTGCTTTCTTTTTATTTTCCTGTTCTGCCATAATCATAAATTTTCTTAAAAAATACCACTGACTGATACTCCAGCCAGTGGCATCCTTGTAAACTTTTTCACTTACGATTGGATTAGTCTTCATCCTCGAAGTCATCTTCCTCAAAATCGTCGTCTTCAAAATCATCATCGTCAAAGTCTTCCAGATAATCCGGTGTGAAATATCTGTAAACCGCATAAGCAATCGCTGCGACTGCCGCAACTGCACCGATGACTGCAAGCACTGCAATCACGCAGTTGCTCTTTTTCTTTTCTTCCTCGGCTTCTTTTTTGTTTAAAAGCTCATTGAGTCTGCTTGCTGCAATAAGTTCTTCTAATTTATCCTCAATCTTATCTCTGCTCATCATCATCATAGCCCCTTTCTTTTCACGTATATTCTATTGTCATTATAGCATATGCCTGCCCGATTTACTACTGTTTTTTTAATTTTGCAAACCCTGCAAGCATTTTTTTTGTGCCAAATTCTTCAAACTGGACTGTCACCATATAATCACGCATACCGTCTTCAATAGCAAGCACCTGTCCGGTTCCGAATTTGACATGGGAAACGGTATCGCCGACCCGGTAGCCAAGCCCTGTCCCGCCTGCTGCCTGTCCTGACGACTTAATTGCCCCGGCTGCTTTCTTTGATGGCATGCTATAGGACGTTGTGGTTTTTGCCGGCTTTTTTAAATCAAATATGTCCATCGGAAATTCTTTCCCAAAACCGACTTTTTTATTCGGCTGTGCAAAGTTTCCTGTACCGTAATTAGTCGGTGTCCTGCCGTAATTTGTGGCATAGGCACTGCCGATGCCTTTCTGTCCACTGATTGCAACCTTTTTATTGCCCTGACCGTAAGTGGTTGTTCCGCTTCCGTAGCGGGACAGCGCCGCCTTTGCATTTGCACGGAAATCAAAGTGTCCCTGTGATTCACTGCTGTCTTTGCCGCCAAAAGAAATGGCACTTTTCTTACTGCCGTAGCTGTGATTTTCAACTTCTAAAAGATTTTCAGGAATCTCCTTTACAAAACGCGACACCTTATTCATCTGTGTTTCGCCGTGAATCATACGTGTCTTTGCCGCACTGATATTTAATTCCTTCTGGGCTCTTGTAATGCCGACATAACACAATCGGCGTTCTTCCTCGACTTCTGTCGGGTCATCGGACATAATCGTCATGTAGCTTGGGAACAGTCCGTCTTCCAGTCCTGTCATGTATACAATCGGAAATTCCAGCCCCTTTGCGCTGTGCAGGGTCATTAACATGACCTGATTGCCGTCCTGATCCAGATTGTCAATATCTGCAATCAGCGCCACTTCCTCAAGGAATCCGCTGAGTGTCGGAGCTGCCTGCGGATTTTCTCTGTCTGTCTGCATTTCTGAAAAATCACCTTCGGTCTGTTCCTCATAGCTGATGATTTTATTCATAAATTCATCGATATTTTCCTGTCTTGCTTCAATTTCTTCCTTGGTTTCGTTTTCCGCAAGTGCTTCCATATACCTCGTATCTTCAAGAATTGTTTCTGTCAGCTCGCGGATAGACAAAAACTGCTTCTTTGCCTGAAATCCCAGAATCAGTGTCACAAAGGATTCAATCTTTGAAAGTCCCCTGCCGATATTCGGAATTTCTGCGGCATTGCACAAGGCATCCCAGAACGTCATATCGTTGGCATCGGCAAACTCCTGTACACGTTCCAGTGTTGTCGCACCGATTCCGCGCCGCGGTACATTGATAATTCTTTTCACCGCCTGCCCGTCCATACCGTTATCTATCGTCTTTAAATAGGCAAGAATATCTTTGATTTCTTTTCGCTGGTAGAAGTTAATGCCGCCGTAAATGCGGTACGGCACATTTCTGACTATCAGTTTTTCCTCCAGCAGACGTGACTGTGCATTGGTACGGTAAAGAATTGCAATATCGTTATAATTCCAGCCGTCGCGCACGCAGGCACAGATATTTTCCACCACGCCTTCCGCTTCTTTATAAGCATCTTCATAAATGCGGAAATGAATCTTGTCCCCTTTGCCGTTTTCCGTCCACAGCTTTTTGGATTTTCTTCCGATATTATGCACAATCACCTCATTTGCCGCAGAAAGAATCGTCTGTGTCGAACGGTAGTTCTGTTCCAGTTTGATCACCTTTGCACCCGGAAATGTATTTTCAAAATTTAAAATATTGCCGATATTCGCCCCGCGGAATTTGTAAATGGACTGGTCATCATCACCAACCACGCACAGATTGCCGTATTTTTCCGCCAGCTTGCTAATCAGGCGGAACTGCGATGTATTCGTATCCTGATACTCATCGACCATGATATAACGGAAACGCTCCTGATACGCTTCCAACACTTCCTCATCACGGTTTAACAGTTCAACCGTCTTAAATATCAAATCGTCAAAATCCAGCGCATTATTTGCTTTAAGTGTCTTCTGATACTCTCTGTATACACCGGCAATTCTTTTGGCATTGTAATCGCCTCCGGCATTTGCTTCCATTTCATCCGGCGAAATCATTTCATCTTTGGCAGATGAAATCGCACTCATAATTGTGCGCTCTTTCAGCATTTTTGTATCGATGTTTAATTTTTTACAGGCATCCCGGATTACGCTTTTCTGGTCGTCCGTATCATAAATCGTAAAATTGGTCTGATACCCGATTCTGTCTATGTAACGGCGAAGAATCCGCACACAGGTCGAATGAAAGGTACTTACCCACACCTGACTGCCGCAGTCCGTTACCTTTTCCACACGTTCACGCATTTCTGCGGCGGCTTTGTTGGTAAATGTAATTGCTAAAATATTATATGGGCTGATTCCACATTCATCAATCAGATATGCAATGCGGTTTGTCAAAACACGTGTTTTTCCCGAACCTGCCCCGGCAATAATTAACACTGGCCCCTCTGTCTGTTTTACCGCCCTTTTCTGGCAGTCATTTAATCCATCTAAATTCAAACCGTTCCTCCATTCCTGCGTGTATACAGTTTCTTTATGACTATCCTGCCCAAAGATGTACACACTGCATACGCACTGTTTCAAGTATGTGTCATTATAAACAAAAAAGAGCTGTCATGCAAGTATTCCAAAAATACTTTTATGCATAACAGTTCTTTTTATATCACCCTTATCAAGAGCTTTCCCCGCTTGACTGCACATTTGTCCGCTTTCGCGAAAATAAAACAGCCGCCGCCGGATTTTTATACTAATTTATGTCCGCAGTTGGAACAGAATTTCGCACCGTTTGTCGGTGAACCACACTCCGGACAGAACTTCGGTGCACTGCCTGACGTACTGCTTTGTGCCGCACCTGTACTCTGTGGCGCGCTGCTCATGCTGTTCATGCTGTCCATCATCTGTCTGCCCATCTGTAATCCCATCTGCATATTCATCATATCCACACCGATGTTAGAGGACTTACCATTGCTCATGTTGTCCGCCATTGCCATCTGTGCATACTTATTCATGTCGCCCACCATAGACTGGGAAGCGGCTTTGTTCTGCATCTTCTGTACTTCTTCCGGATACGAAAAGCTTGAAATGTTAAAGTCGGTAATGGTCAGTCCAATCTTAATCATCTGCATATCAAGGTCTTCTTTAATCCCTGCTGAGATATCATACGCATTGGCTTGAAGATTAAACATATCCTTGCCTTCTTTAGAAATCCACTTCATCAGAAGCTGGTCTAAAACAGCAACAACACGTTCCCTGACATCGTCAACCGTGTACATCTGCTTCACACCCGCCACTTTATCAATTAATGCAAGATAGTCATCAACCTTAATGTTAAATGTACCAAACGCACGGATTGGCATACCACCCGGAAGTGACGGTGCCGGAATGGCTATTGGATTTTTTGTGCCCCATTTTACGGTAAATTCCTTTGTATTCACAAAAAGAACTTCTGCACGCACACCGCTGTTAAATCCGAACTTAAAGCCTTTTAAAGTTGACAGAAACGGAATGATATCGGATTCAATATCAAAGCTTCCTTCATCCTTAAAAATACCTTCTATCTTACCATTGTACATAAAAATGGCATCCTGTCCTGCACGGATAATCAGGCGGCTTCCTTTTTTAATCTCACGGTTCGTCCATTTCCAGAAAATACAGTCATCTCTGTATTCTTCCCATTCTACAACATTTGCAAGCTGTTTTCCAAATAACCCCATGACTTTTCTCCATTCTGCTGTTATTTATATTATAAGCCCATCTTTGCCTTTAATGCTGCCAGTTCATCATCTACTGCTGCATCCTGCGGTGCTGAATCATACTTTGCTGCAAGATTGTCAATATCAGAATCTTCCTGTGACTGGTTTAACTCTGCCATTGCATTGGCTTCATCTAACATCTTATTGGCTTTTGCTTCCATCTTGCTAAAAGCTGCCATACTGTTGTTTGCACCTGTCACACTTGAACCGATACTGTTTAAACGTTCCTGTGCCTTAGCTGTCGCAACTTTTGCCTTGATTGCTGCCTTTCTTGATTCTAAGGATTCAATATCCTTTACAAGCTTATCATGCATCTGGCGCATCTTTGCCGCATTGGCTGCTGCCGCTTCATAAGACTGCTGTAATGCTGTCTGTGTAGATACCAGCTGCTGCTTCTTTTCAAGAAACTTACGTGCATCTGCTTCATTCCCTGCTGTCAGTGCCTTTTCAGCATATGACTGCATTTTATTAACCTGCTCTGTACATTCGTCAAGTTCTCTCTTGGCTCTTGTTTCCTCTGCCATAACAGAAGCTGTTTCTGCCTTTACCTTACCCAGATCACTTTCAAGGTTGCGCATGTACTGATCAATCATCTTTTCCGGATCTTCGCATTTGTCCAGTAAAGCATTGATGTTCGCAGACATAATATCCTTAAATCTTGTTAAAATTCCCATAGTAAATATCCTCCATTCTACCCATTGGTACACAATTATTACCGGGCACTTATCTATCTGCCCCATGAATTACAGTATATTATATTTCCCCTATTTTGTCACGCAATATTGCATAAATTTCATTAATTTTATAACAATTTTTCAAACAATTACAGGTGTTTTATATCCGCCCCTTGCTATCTAGTTTTAAATACTATATAATGTCATATAGCTACTGTTATGTGAATGGAGATGACAAGTTATGAATACTGAATATACACAATTTGTTGCTACGCTGTTAAAGCGGCTGGCAAAGTTAAATTATATCAAACCGGGGGAAGTCCCCAATATCGACCTTTATATGGATCAGGTCACGACCTTTATGGACGAACATTTAAGCGACTGCAAACGCCGCGAAGACGATAAGATTCTGACTAAAACCATGATTAATAATTACACCAAAAACAATCTTTTACCGCCACCGGTAAAAAAGAAATATTCCAAGGAGCATTTATATGTCCTGACATTTATTTATTACTTTAAAAATCTGCTCTCTATCAGTGATATACAGACCCTGTTAAATCCGCTGACCGAACAGTTTTTTGAAGGAAATGATACCGGCAGCTTAGACGACATCTACAAGCAGATTTATAATCTGTGCAAGGGAGAGATTTCCGGCATTTCAAAAGATGTCCTTGAAAAAGCGCATCTTTCGGAGGAAGCCTTTTCTACTGTTGAAGATACGGACAGCCGCGAATTTTTACAGTTCTTTTCTTTGGTATCTTTACTGAGTTTTGATGTTTATATGAAGAAAAATATTATTGAAAGTCTGATTGACGACTTTGCTTCGCGCAGCCAGCAGGAAGTGCCGCACACGAAATCTGAGCGCAAGGCGGAAAAGGCAGAACGCAAAGCCGAAAAAGCCGAGCAGAAAAGCCGCAGAAATGAAAAATAAAATTTAAAAATATAAAGCATGGAAAGAAAGCCGCTTTTAATCATGCAGAATTTTTACGGAACAACCAAAAACGGAATGTGATAAGTTTTGTGCTTCTTCACATTCCGTTTTTATAGCCTTGCCGGAGATTGACGTTCAAGCCCCTCTCCGGGCAGAATATGTATCTGTTCCGTAATGTTTTATTCCTGCTGTCCTTCTCCGCCTTCCGGAATCTGTAACCGCTCAAATACCTTTTCATAACCGTCGCTGCCGTAATTTAACGAGCGGTTTACACGGCTGATGGTTGCTGTAGAAGCGCCTGTCTTTTCCGCAATGTCCAGATAAGTCTTTTTTTCACGCAGCATCTTTGCCACCTCAAAACGCTGTGAAAGTGACAGCAATTCATTAATTGTACAGAGGTCTTCAAAAAATGCAGCACACTCCTCTTTATTCTCAAGACTTAAAATTGCATCAAATAACTGCTCTACCGCAGGTGTTTTTAATTTACTATTCATAACTGCCCCTTTTCTGTGCTGATAAACTCGCATCAGCATTTTTTCAAAAGTTCTAAACAATACCGATATTTTAACACATTAGCACGTTATAGTAAAGCAGTAAATCTGTCCAAATCCAAATTTGCAATCAGTTGATCCGGAAAATGCACTTCTTTTAACAGCTCTTCCGCATACGAAAAATTGCAGATATCCTCTTCGACATGGGCATCACTGCCAAGTGTTATCATGACACCGTGTTCCATACACAGCTTTAACATACAGAGGTCATTTTCCCGTGCGCCGCTGCGCGGTCCGTCAGGTTTTAATGATGTATTGTTTAATTCGAGAAACTTGTTGTTTTGCTTTGCCGCACGCACCACCGTTTCAAAGTCCACCGGATACCGGCTGTCATCCGGGTGCCCTATGATGTCAACCAGCGGATTTTCAAGAACCTGCACCAGTGCCTGCGTATTCTGCTCCTTTGTACCGGGGCAGATACATGGAATATGAAAGCTTGCAATAACAATGTCCATTTTTTCAAGCAGTGTATCCGGCATATCCAGTGTTCCGTCATAGTCCATAATATTGGCTTCACAGCCAAACAGACGGCGCACGCCGAATTTTTCCCGCGGCAGGACCTTAAAGTTGCTGAAATACAGTTTGCCGCAGCTGCCCGGCATTTTCGGCGTATGCTCCGTAAACGCAATAGCAGGCAGCCCGATTTGTGCTGCCTTTCTTGTCATTTCATCTATTGTGTTATAAGCGTGTCCGCTTGCAATCGTATGTGTATGTGTATCAATTAAATATTTCATTTTAATCTCCGTTCCACAGACATTTTATTTGCACTCCGGCAGATTCACCGATAGTTCCCTGCGCGTATGGTCTACAGAAATTGCTTTATCTGAAAGATTAAAGTACGCAAAGGAATATGTATTGGATACATCTCCAAGAGAGTCGTCCCACGACAAATCCACATTATAATACTTTCCGTCAATATAGACAATATTCCATGCGTGATAACCGCCGTTAGCATATCCGGTGCAGAAATAACACGGAATATTTAACTGCTGCATAATATACTGAAATGCCCTCGAATATCCGGCACACACCGAGCTTCCGTTAATGAATACGCTGTATGCACTCTGGTTCATGTCTGAATTTTCATCATAGACACACATATTCTGAAGGGCTTTATAAACATACTGTTCCTTGTCAAGGTCTGTCGTGAGCGAACTAGCGCCGTTAATCACCTTCGCCGCCGCATTTAAAAACTTCTGTCTGGCAGACTGCAGTGTCTGTGCCGTTTCATTGTATTTTAACATCACGGAAATGACCGCTCCCTTGCTGGTGTACCCGTAGCTGTAGCCGGTATCCAGCCAGAACAGCTCCGGGTGATCGTTAAAGACCGCATTCATGACATTTTTAATACTGCTCTGGTCAAGCTGACGGCACAGTGTCACACTTTCCTTTAATTCCAGTGCTGCCCCGTACACCTGGTCATAAACTTCCTTCTGTGTATCCGAAAGCATGGCTCTGTACGGATACATATTTTCCGGAAAATCATAAGATGCCGCCGGTGTCGTATCCGTCTGCTGGGATTTGCTGTCTTCCACAAGCTGTCCGGTTCCCTGTACCGGCTGATAATCAGACTTTACCGTATCATTCGTTTTTTCACTTCCGGCTCCGCCGGCGATCTCTGCTTCTACCGTCGCTAAGACATCTCCGAGATTGGTTATGGTTTCCTTTGTAAGACTCTGACCGCCTGCTGATGTATTGACTGCATTTTCAATACCGGCTGAATATTCCTGTGCAATAAAATATGTCCCGCCAACCAGTATTAAAATGAGTATTGAGGCTCTTAAAAATTTGTAAACGTTCCTCATGACTGCTTCCTTTATTCCTAATAATTCCGTGCGTATCGCAAATGCTTTATTATTCTGTACGCAGTGCTACTACCGGATCTTTTTTCGCTGCCATCTTCGCCGGAACAAATCCGGCAATCAGTGTCAGCACCATACTTATTATAACAAGGATTACGGCACCTGCAACAGGAAGTTTTGCAACTCCTGCAATTGTTGTCACATTTTCAATAATCCGGTTCGCCGGAATGCACAAAATCAGTGTAATCACAATACCCAGTGCACCGGATACAAAGCCTTCAATCAGTGTTTCGGCGTTAAATACGCGGGAAACATCTTTCTTTGACGCACCGATACTTCTTAAAATACCGATTTCCTTTGTTCTTTCAAGTACGGAAATATACGTAATAATACCTATCATAATAGAAGAAACAACGAGTGAAATCGCAACAAACGCAATCAGTACCGCTGAAATCGCCGTAATAATCGTGCTGACGGAAGACATCATAATGCCAACATAATCGGTATAATTAATCACATCTTCATCTCTGCCCTCATCAGTTGCTTTCTTATTATAATCGCTGATAATATCTTCCAGTTTTTCCTTGGCCTCAAAGCTTGCAGCATATAAATCAATTTCTGACGGGTTGTCTTCGTTTGTAATGCCTAACTTTTCTTTGTTGCCCTCAAATGTGGCTTCTGTTGTCTGTGCCTTTAAAGACTGCGAAAACTGCTGCAAAATCTGTTCTTCTGTCATCTGGCTCATGTAAGCCTGCATCTGTGCCTGTTCCTGCTCTGAAAGCGTTGCAACATATGCATTGACATCATCCATTGTAATCGGTGTATCCTTGTCATTGTCAAACGGGATTCCCGTAAAAATATCGGTTGTTTCATCGGCAAGCTGAGCTTTTGCCACTTCACTGTCGTTGACACCCTGCATCAGATACTGCATCAGTTCCTTTGTATAACCTACACCGCTCCGGATTGCCGTGTTGACCGCATCTTCTTTCTGACGGATAATACCGCACACCTGAATCTGTGTGCCGTTGTCTACTACATTTTTCATATACGTTTCATCTTCACGCATATCTTCCCAGATGTCTTTTTCTGCGTTGTACCGGTAATAATCGGTTGGCAGAATCATCTGGAATTTCTTATCTAAAATTTCATCATAAGTATACTCTGTTTCCTCGGTGTCATAGGTTTCGCCTGTCATCATGCGCTTATACATCGCCGTTACCTCGTCAGGGTCTTTAAAGCCCAGTGAATACAGGGTATAATCATCAATTTCGTTGTTCTCATCAACAACTAACACCACTTCGTTGTACTGCTGCGGCCATCTTCCCGCTACCATATCATACTGGGAATCCAGTAAATCCTGATTGCCCGGCAGCTGGTTCCATACATCTGCATTGGTATACATCGCACTCATGCTGCCCTGTGAAGTGTTCGTACCGTAAATCGTATTCATAATAGTGCTTGGATTTAGCTGTGTCACACCGTCGCTTGTGTCTGTATCGTAAATATTGATATCAACATTGTAGCTGTACCGGATATCACTTGCATATGTTGAAATCTCATCTTTATTATCATCTATATACTTTTTAAAGGATTTTAAATTATTATTTTTCACATCGGAAATCATGGTATTCATCATTTCCGACATAATCATATTACTGTACACTTTATCCTTGTCATGGTCAACAGAATCCTTATCAGACCCGGTCATCATTTCAATCATGCTGCTGATATCCATGGTCTGGGACTGTAACTGGACCGGATAACTCGACAGTGTATCGCGCTGTACCCTGTCAATATAGTCCTGAATACCATTTGAAATGGAAAGAATCAACGCAATGCCGATAATACCGATACTTCCGGCAAATGCGGTAAGCAGGGTACGGGTCTTTTTGGTCATCAGGTTATTCATACTAAGAGAAAGCGCTGTAAAAAAGGACATCGATGTCTTTGCTTTCTTTTTCTTCTTTCCTGTCTGTGCATCTGAAAGCTTTTGCTCCTTTTCCTGTATATCCGCTTTCATCTGTTCTTCACTGTAAGCATCGGTATCGTCTGTAATCTGTCCGTCTAAAAGGCGGATAATTCTTGTTGAATACTGCTCTGCCAGTTCAGGATTATGCGTAACCATAATAATCAGACGGTCTTTGGCAATTTCTTTTAAAATCTCCATAATCTGTACGCTGGTTTCTGTATCCAATGCGCCTGTCGGCTCGTCTGCCAGTAAAATATCCGGGTCATTTACCAATGCTCTTGCAATCGCAACACGCTGCATCTGTCCACCAGACATCTGATTGGGTTTCTTGTGAATCTGTTCCTTTAAGCCTACTTTTTCCAGTGCTTCTATTGCGCGCTTTCTGCGCTCTGACTTGGATACACCGGATAAAGTCAGTGCCAGTTCGACATTGGCAAGCACGGTCTGGTGCGGTATCAGGTTATAACTCTGGAAGACAAATCCAATCGAATTATTGCGGTATGCATCCCAGTCACGGTCCTTGAATTTCTTCGTAGAACGTCCGTTAATCTTTAAATCACCGCTTGTATACTGGTCAAGCCCCCCGATGATATTTAACATAGTTGTTTTTCCGCAGCCGGACTGTCCCAGAATTGATACAAATTCGCTGTCGCGGAAACGCAGATTAATTCCCTTCAATGCCGTTACCCTGGTATCTCCGGAAATATAATCCTTTACGATGTTGTTTAATTCAAGCATCTTTTTTCCTCTCTTTACGTTTTTTCGGTTTATTTTGATTTTCTAACAACTTACTTCTTCATTATTTCACGTTTCTGCTGAAATGTCTATGCCTCTGCCTGAATAATGCTTAATTTTATTATTTTTTATGAATTTCCTCTTAAAACAGGAGATATTTTACTGTAATATTTTATTATGTATCGTGATATAAATAATACCATGTTTAAAAGTTCCAAACCCACATGTGCCTGTCCGCCGGTGAAAAAAAAATCGAACCCCGCCCCATAAAGCATAAAAGTGGTTTGACGCTTGCATTTTTGTGGTCTGCATTTTATACTGATACCAGCATAAATGATTGGAATAACGATTAGATTGTAACAGGAGATTTGCATTGAATAATAAGAAAAAGTTAAAACAATTCATGATTTGTCTGTGCTGTGTATTTTGCAGTACCGCATTGACCATTCCTTATCTGTCCTATGCAACCACGCAGGACGATTTAGACAATGCCAACCGGGAACTGGAAAGCTTAAAGGCACAACAGCAGAGTCTGTCTGCGGATTTATCCGAAATTGACGGTCAGCTCCAGAGCGCCGGAAGCCGTTTATCTTCCTTAGAAGAACAGATTGATGACAAACAGGCAGATGTTGATGCCTTAAATGAAGAACTGCTGTCGCTGTCCCAGACAATGGACGAACAGTACGATTCCATGAAACTGCGTATCCGGTATATGTATGAACGCAGCAGCTCGGATGTGATTGAACTGCTGTTAACTTCCCAAAGTATGAGTGAACTTTTGTTAAAAAGCGAATACATTTACCAGTTATCACAGTATGACCGTGATATGCTAGATGAGATGGAAGCCAATTATGAACGCCAGCAGGCAGCAAAAGAACAGCTGGATACCGAGGTTTCCGAACTGTCGTCCTTACGGGAAGCTGCTTTAAATGAACAGGAAAATTTAAAGACACTGCTTGCAAAAACCCAGCAGGATTTTGATACGTCTTCCAACAACGTATCCGAGGCCGAAGCTGCCGCACTTGCCTATGAAAAGAAGCTTGAAGAAGAAAAGCTGGCACAGGAACGCGCAGAAGCCGAGGCTGCAAGCCGTGCGGCTGCCGCCGCAGGGAATAATAATTCCGGCAGCGGTGACATTACTTCTAATATTAATAAAACACCGATTTCGTATGACACCTCTGACCTTGCCATGCTTGCCGCAATTATCGAATGTGAAGCGGGCAACCAGTCTTACGAGGGTAAGTTAGCTGTGGGAAGTGTTGTTGTAAACCGTGTCAACAGCCCACGTTTTGCCAACTCCATTTCCGGTGTCATCTATGCTTCCGGACAATTTACACCGGTTGCCAGCGGCCGTTTTACGATTGTGCTCTCCCGCGGTGCTTCCGCTTCGTGCGTTCAGGCGGCGCAGGAGGTTTTAAACGGAAATGTTACGATTAATGCGCTGTATTTCCACGTATACCGCAGCGGTATTGACACCTATGGCACGGTGATTGGCGACCATATTTTCTACTGATTGAATAAAAAAGTCCTTTGTAAAAGAAATGCTCCATTATCATCTGACTTTGGCTCATTCTTTTGCAAAGGACCGCTTTATAAAATATCGTTCTACTAATCTTCTTTTGGCATATATTCCACAGAATCTACAAGTACATATCCTGTCTTTTCATTTTTTACGGTGTTGTCATGGGCACAGAAAATGCCGTTTTTCACACCGACCCATCTGCCTGCTTTGGAAGCAAATGAAAAGGCTTTTTCATAGTTTTTGCCGTCAAAACTTAATTCCAGTGTTAATTCCTCGACCGGTGCTGCTTTTACAGGAAGATTTAACTCCATGTGATCAATATGACCGGTGCATTTTACCGTGTAACGGAATGTCACTGTTTTCCCTGTATCCTTAAAATCACTTTCGGACAGTTCAAAATCATTGCTGTTTTGTGTTGTATACGGCATATCACAGTCAAAATACTGTGTTCCCAAAATCTGTCTGACCGTATATTTGTTATCCCGCTTTTCAACCGCCAGCGCGCCGTATTCCGTTCCCAGTGATACAACGCCTGCCACATCACCGTTTTCCATGCCGGAAAGCTGCATTTTTGTCACACAGGTAAATTCCGGTGCCGGCCATTTCTGTAACAGCAGATTGCGGTAATCACTAACCGGGCGGAGCGGCACAGTATCCAGTGCATTTAACTTTAACTTTGATCCGGTAAGCTCATACCAGTCCTTCTGGGGATTGGCATTCCACTGCCACTGCATACCGAGTTTATCCGATGTAAAGTCATCACTCGTATCCGGCTCGCAAACCGGATATGAATTACTCTTTCCGATATCCGGCTTTGTGTACTCCATAACCGGTTCGCCGTAATCATTGCCCGGCTTATTGATACCGATTATTGGCCAGTCATTTTCCCAGTGCATTGGCTGTAAATGAACAATTCTTCCGCCTGCGTAGACATCCTGAAAATGTAAGAACCAGTCCTGACCTGTCACCGTGTCCACCCATGCACCCTGATGAGGACCGTTGACCGGTGAATCACCCTGACGCATTACGACCTTATATTCATACGGTCCAAAAGGATTTTTAGAACGGAGTACTGTCTGCCAGCCGGTCTTTACACCGCCTGCCGGAGCAAATACATAATACCAGCCGTTGCGCTTGTACATTTTCGGACCTTCAATTGTTACCTGATCATTTTCATTGCCGTCAAAAATCTTGACTTCTTCGCCGATTAATCCCATACCGTCCGGCTGCATTTCTACCATATGCAGTACACTCTTGTATCCGATACGGCTCTTTGCAACACCTGCTGCCAGATACGCCTTTCCGTCATCATCCCAGAACGGACACGGATCAATCCAGCCTGCTCCCGGACGGATATTCACCGGCTTGCTCCATTTGCCAAACGGGTCTTTTGTTGTTGTCATGTAAATGCCCTCATCCGGCATCGGAAAACATATATAATAGGTTCCTTCATGATACCGGATTGCCGGTGCCCATACCCCGCAGCCATGAATCGGATTGCGGTAACGGAATTCCGGTAACTCGTCCAATGCATAATTGACTACTTTCCAGTTGACTAAATCTTTTGAATGTAAAATCGGCAGCCCCGGTGCATTGCAAAAGCTTGATGCAATCATAAAATAATCTTCGCCGACACGGATTGCATCCGGGTCTGAATAATCTGCGTATAGAATCGGGTTGCGGTACTTTCCATTTCCTAAATCTGCCTGCCACATATTGAAACCTCCATTTTTACTGTTTGATTTACTGCTTTTCATTATTACATGCTTTATTTCATGTTCTGCATTTCTGCACTGCCCTTATCATACACTATTTCCCCGGAAATTGCTATTCATTTTACAAAATTCTTTTATAAAAGTTTTTTCACTATTTTGTTTTTAATGTTTTATGCCGTACTGTATCCCGCTTCATACATAAAAATCCACAAATCAGGATTATAAAAATTTATAAAAATACCCGCGGAAATCTCCGGCTTTTCAGCCTGTTCCCGCGGGTGTGTGTATTTAATATTATGATACCAATTAGATTGCCTTAATTCTTTCAAGTGCCTTTACGGTATTTTCATAAGAACCGAAAGCGGTCAGTCTGAAGTAGCCTTCACCACTTGGACCAAAACCTGAACCCGGTGTACCGACAACATTTGCCTTTTCAAGCAGGAAATCAAAGAATTCCCAAGATGTCATGTTATCCGGTGTCTTTAACCAGATGTACGGTGCATTGACACCGCCTGATACGGTATAGCCTGCGGACTTTAAGCCTTCCAGAATTGTCTTTGCATTGTTCATGTAGTATGCAATCTGCTCACCGGTCTGCTTCTGTCCTTCTTCTGTGTAAACAGCTGCACCCGCTTTCTGGATAATATATGGCGCACCGTTAAACTTTGTGCCGTGACGTCTTGCCCAGAGACTGTGTAATGTCACATCACCACTCTTTAAATCTTTTGGAATAACGGTAAATCCAAGTCTTGTTCCCGTAAATCCGGCATTCTTTGAGAAGCTGCGCAGTTCGATGGCACAGGTTCTTGCACCTTCACATTCAAAAATCGTATGCGGTACATTTTCCTCTGAAATGTATGCTTCATAAGCTGCATCATAGATGATAACCGCACCTACTTTATTTGCATAATCAACCCACTTCTGTAATTCGTCCTTTGTAATCGTAGAACCGGTTGGGTTGTTTGGAAAGCAAAGATAGATAATATCCGGTGTTTCCTTTGGCAGCTCCGGCGCAAAATTCGTTTCTGCCGTACACGGCATGTAGATTACATTGCTCCACTTCTGCTGATCCGGTAAATAATCCCCGGTTCTTCCTGCCATTGCATTGGTATCTACATATACCGGGTATACAGGGTCACATACTGCAATTTTATTGTCTACTGAAAAAATGTCGCCAATGTTTCCTGAATCAGACTTTGCACCGTCACTGACGAAAATTTCATCGGCACTGATGTCGGCACCACGTCTTTTATAATCAAAATCTACAATTGCATTTCTTAAAAAATCATACCCTAAATCCGGTGCATAACCGTGAAATGTTTCTGCCTTGCTCATTTCATCAACTGCACCGTGTAATGTATCAATTACAACCGGCGCAAGCGGCAGCGTTACATCACCGATACCCAGTCTTATAATTTCCTTGTCCGGATTAGCAGCCTGAAAGGCTTGAACCTTTTTGGCTATCGTGGAAAACAGATAACTTCCCGGAAGCTTTAAATAATTGTCATTAATCTTAAACATCTCATTCTCCTTCATTTCGTGTACTTCTAAACGTAGCTGCCTGTTCGTCCGACAAGCCGTTATGTCTGAATTATACACCATATTCGTACAGACAACAACTTATAAATATGAGTATTTTTATCAATATATCCGGCTTTTTTTGCATGAATTGCTTTATTTTCTTATCTTATTCAATATTCCTGCTTAATGTTTCATATTCTGCGCTGATTGCCTGTAACACTTCTTTATCACCGCCCGCATTGTCCGGGTGATAAATTTTTAACAATGCCTTATAGCGCTTTTTTAATGCTGCACTGCTGTCAACACCTTTAAAGAAGAGATTTACACCGCTATGACTGATATTCTGTACCATGGCAAACTTTCTTCTGGCCTCACGGTACACCTCATCGCGGTACATCAGCTTGTCGCGCTTAAATTTTTCGCGGTCAATAGCAAGCTGTCTGGTTTCCCGTTCCAGAATCTGCCACTGCTGGTCAAACAGATGCTTCTGATTATCTAACTGCTTTCTTAGCAAATCCAGACTGCGTTTCTGCTTTTCCAGCATCTGCTTCTGAATCTCCACAACCTGCTCTTCTTCCTCTAGCTTTCCCTGCTGCTGCTCCAGATTTTTCCGTAGTTCTTCCAGTCGGATATTTTCTTTAAAAAACCATTTCTTTTTTTCTTCCAATTCCTCATTGTTCAAACAAACACACTCCTTTATCAGCAGCAGTCCGCATCAGACTGCACTGTGAAACCAAAATACCTTGACAGGCTGACAGCCCGGTTTTGTCTTAATCGTATGCGGCACACCCGGAAGTGCAATAAATGAATCACCTGCTTCAATTGGAAACTCCAGATCACCAAGTCTGGCATAGCCCTCACCCTCAAGCACATAAAAGCCCTCCTGGTCTTCATGCACGCCCGGATGCGCACTAAACTCATAACCGGCATAAACCGTTGTCCCGGAAGTACAACCGCCGAGGCAGCCGTTTTCTGCCGTCAAAAAGCGCTGTGTCCGTGCATCCTTCCCTTGTGTTTCTTCTACTTCTTTTTTCGTAATATACGGTTTCATCTTAATCCTCGTTTCTGAGCGACTTTATTGTGAAGCGGCGATAAGAAATTCGCGCAGGCGATTTTTCATCTGCCATCATAGGTGTTTGCTTTCGCTCCAAAGCAAACATCTGTGTGAAAAATCAGCACATCCGTGTGATTTTTCGCACTATTCTCCATTCCGCAGGCATTTTAATGCCGGAGGAATCGCGAGCCAAATGTCAGATTTGGCTCTGCGGCATGAAAAAACAAGGAAGCCTGCTTTTGTCAGACTCCCTCGTATCTTTTTACTAATTTTTCTTGTAACGTAATAATTCTGTATAGGCAAGTAAAAATGGTCCGACACCCTTTGCATCATCTTCTACAACCGGTTCTGACATATAATAATCATATGTACCCGGACGATTGTCTTTACCGCCAAGTCCGGCAACCAGACAAATACCACCAAGTGACATTTCTCCGTTCTTTTGTTTTAAATAGCGCTTGCAGATACCGTCAATGGCTTTCTCACCGTATGCACGGTAGCTTTCAGGCAGGAAGCCAAGACGTACACCCTTTAACAGGGAATATGCCATGATAGAACTTCCGCTTGTTTCAAGATAGTTGCGTTCCATGCCGCCGAAGTTGACAACCTGATACCACATACCGCTTTCGTCCTGATAACGGATCATCGCATTCATTAAATCTACATATGCATCCTGTAACATCCTGCACTCTTTGTCATACTTGTGGTCAGAGTTGTCCACCTTATCAAGTGTATCTAACAGTGCCATAGAGTACCAGCCGATTGCTCTCAGCCAGATATTCTGTGAAAGACCTGTGACCTTGTCACACCAGAACATCTGCTTTGATGTGTCGATTGCATGATAGTACAGACCGTTGAGCGGATTTTTCATGTTTTCAATAACGAATTTAAACTGTGAGAAAATATCATCATAATTCTTTCGGTCGTTAAATCTTGTTTCATACTCCATGTAAAACGGCTGCCCCATATACATTCCGTCCAGCCATACCTGATTCGGATAAATATCCTTGTGCCAGAAGTTGCCGGATTCACAGCGAGGCATAATAGCAATCTGAGAATATACAAGGTCGATTGCCTTTCTATATTTTTCTTTTCCGGTGATATCATATAATTCAAATAAAGTCTTGCCGGCATTGACATTGTCAATATTCTTTTCACCAATGCTGTATCCGTCAATTGTTCCGTCTTCTGCTACACGATAATCAATGAAATCGTCTGCAAACTTTAAATATTTCTCGTCCTTTGAAATAGCATACATCTCAAGTACGGCTTTAATCATACAACCGTCAATGTAATTCCACTTAGACTTTAAGCCCTGCTTGAGCTTTTCAATATTCCACATCGGCGCTTCCGGCGTGCTTTTTTCCAACAATTCATCAATATACTTTACTATAATATCCACGGCTTTTCTCCTTATTAAATATGTACTGTGTCTTTATTATTGTACACTACAAAAAAAAGATAAGCAACCGATTATTTTTTATTTTATGAAAAACTACAGAATTTTAGTTGTTATACAACATCGGCTGTAATGCTTCGAGTGCCTGCTGATATGAAAAATTTGCACTCATGCCGAACAGGGACGAATCCAGATCGTACACCCTGCCGTTTTGTACTGCCGCAAAATGCTTCCAGATGTCGTTTTTTTCAAATTCATCGGCAAACATCTGCTGTACCTGCTCGGGCATTGCATGGGATGCCCGTAAAATCACATCAGGTTCTTTCGTTTTGATATCCTCCGTGTTAGCACTTAAAAATTCTTCATCAGTTCCCGCGTATACATTCTGTCCGCCTGCCATTTCCACAAGGCTGCCGACATAGCTGTTTTCGGTTGCCACGATATAAGAACCCGGCAATCCCATCAGAATCAGAACCTTCGGGGCTTCTTTTCCTGCATTTTTATTTTTGTATTCCTGCATAAATGTGTTAAATTCGTCCACCATTGCCTGTGCCTGCTGCTGCCTGTTAAATTTTTCACCGAGGTCTGCAATCGAAGCATACATGCCGGATACACTTTTTAAATTTAAAAACAGGGATTTCACCTGGATTGACGCATATTTCGGCTGTAAATCGCTTTGCAGGCTGTTCGGGGACAGCACATAATCCGGCGATAAGGATTTTAAAATCTCCATATCCGGCGACATTGCCGTTCCGACCTGTGTAACATCCTTATACCGCTCTGGCAGTGTACCGGAGGTCCGGCATACGCCCACTAAATCTAATTCCAGTTTGTCACAAATCTGTGCAGCTGCCGGTGACGTTGCCACAAGACGCACACTGTCTGCCTGTGATTGTCCCTCTGTGGAATCCGGGTGCTGGTCTACACAGGCTGTCAGCGAAAGCGATGCCGTAAGAACAGCAACGCCCGCTAACAGCATACAAAGTCCTTTTTGAACAGTCTTTTTTACCTGTCGTTTCATTTATCTGCTCCTTTAGTTTTTCTTTTTACGATACATAAGCATGTACCATGCCGCACCTGTCACAACAATGGCAATTACAACACCCATTCCGATAAAAATGCCGGTGCTGCTGTTTTTTTTGCTCTCCTGCGCTTCTGCATTGACCTGTTTTCCTGCCGCATCATATTCCTGAATTCCTGCATTTTTCGTCTGTGTGTTTTCTGCGGTCTTTGCCTGTGCGGCACTTGCTTCTGCTGATATAGTCTGTCCGGCTTCTGTCGTACTTTCTGCACTTTCACCTTCTGCCTGCTCTATGCTCTGTGTTCCGACATTTTCCTGACTGCCGTCTGTTCCGGCTGACGCACCGGTTTCACCCGATAAGCTGTCCGTGCCTGATGCGGTATTTTCAGCCTGCGCACTTACACCGCGCTCTCCTGAACTGCTTTCTCCCGTGTTGCTTTCTTCACTGCCACCCTCTGCGCTGTCCGGACCGGCACTGCCGCCCTTTTCTTCAACGGTCACACTGGTAATAAAGTCGCCTGCGCCTTCACTCAGTCCCGAAAATGTAATGTAGTAAATAATATCACGACCCATGGCAGTTACGTACATATTTACACGTACAACCGAATTTTCACTGTTGATGCGGAATCTGTAATCTGCGGTATTGCTTGAGTAATCCTCCTGCATTAACGTTGCTGATACCGGACTTCCATCTACCTGAAACTGCGGATTTTCGATATTGTCCATTAACTGCATACGGATTGTGGCATAAGTGTTTCCCGCCGGGTCTACCTCGATAAGTGCCCTGCCGTAAGTCGCGCTCTCTGTCATGGACTGTCCCAGAACCGCCGAACCTTCCCCGCCGGAATCTTCAATCGCACCGGTGGACGGATTACGATAGCTTGGATTAGCACCGGCAAGATAAATGCCGTTTTCTGCTCCATATACCGGATTACTGTTTTGTGAAAATACTGCCACCGCCGATAAAATGCCCACGGTGACTGCCGTCAATACTGCCGCTGCATGCTTTGCAAGCCGCTGAATCTGCATTTTAAATTTCTGTTCCATGTCTGTACTCCTGCTTTCATTTTTATATGTGACAAACAGGCACCCGCCCCTTTTCGGAACGGATGCCGTTGTTTTGTCTTTTTTACAGCTTAGTCTTCTTTTTCTTCCGGTCTTTTCTTTCTTTTAAAGATTGCAAGACCTGCGGCACTTAAGGAAGCAAAGAATGCTGCTGCCCACATGCCCATTGCAGAAGAATCCGCTGTCTTTACGCCGCTGTTGCTGTTGTCTGCCGTATTGGCTGAGCCGCCTGCCGTATTTGAATTACCGCCTGCTGCCAAGCCGTTGTCGGTTGTGCCTGCATTGCCGCTGTTATTATTACCACTGTTGTTACCATTGTTATCAATGTTGTTATTATTTTTATTGCCGTTATCTGTTGATGCCTTTTCAACAAGTGCGTAATAACTGAAGCCCTTTGTTGTCACAACATAATAGCCGTTTTCCACACTGCCCTTTATGAGAGTCTTTGAACCGTCATCATTGATACGGTATAAAACAACGTTATCTGCATTCATGCCTGCCGGAATGAGATACTTCACAACAACACTGCCCTCTGGCTCAACTTCCTGTCCGTCCTTTTCAAAATGAACTTCATACAGTTCAAAGCTACTGCCGACATCTGCAAGTGCATTTGCCGCCTTTGTATATTCTGTTCCTGCACTGACCTTTGTTACCTTTAACTCAGAGCCTACCGGAAGAACGCCTTCTGCGGCTGATACATGAACGCCTGTCTTTTCGTCTGTTACATCAACTGCCGGTGACTTTTCTTCTGTCTGGTCTTCTGCCGGTACAAGAGAAGTATCGCTTGTTGCTGTCAGTGCTGACCAGTCGAATCTTAATCTCGCACTCATCATGGTGTCGCCCATTGGTGTATCCGGTACTTTAAAGCTTACATCTGCATAAGTAATATCTGCAACGGAAGACTGTGCACCTTCAGGAGGTTCAAATGTTACCAGTCTGATTGCATCGACTTCATTTCCTGCGGAAGTTGTAATCTTTTCTGTCTTGTCTATTGTAACAGTTACGCCCTCTACCTCAAATGCCGTAACGGCGCTGTAGATTGATGTTACGGTTACCGGATTCATGGCAATCTGAACTTTTACAACCTTGCCATCCTTTACGGTGATTAAAGCACTGCTGTTCTTTTCAAATGCCGCATTACCCATAGAAGCCTTATCGGATACCGCATTCCACAATGCAATCGGTACATAGTAGTTACCGTCAGCAATTTTATTGTCAGAAGGGTCCGGTGTCGGAGTTGGTGTCGGTTCCGGATCCGGTGTCGGGTCAGGAGTCGGAGTCGGAGTCGGTTTCGGTGTCGGGTCTGGGTCCGGTGTTGGTGCCGGGTCCGGTTCTGCTGTCTTTACCGCAGTTGCATAATCCAGTGCCAGATAAGCATCCGGGCTGTAATTCATCGCATCGACAAACATGTTGACATAAACACCGTCATAGCTGTTGTCCGGCAGTGTAAATGTAATCTGTGTCACTCTGCCTTCTTCGTCTGTTGTGTACTGTGCATCTACAGTCTTACCATCTGCTGACGTTCCCTGATAAATCTTCCAGTTGCTTGCGTAAGCTGTCAGTCCCGCAAAGGATACGGACTGTAAATCTACGGTTACAGCTGCTGTTCCGTCTGCCGCAACAGTCATCTGTGCACTCTTAATGCAGCCTGCCGCCATAGAATCCTGTGAAACATTTCCGGCATTCTTTAAGCTTGCAGGGATTGAATAAGTACCTGCTGTCAGAGTGGTCTTTGCTGAACCGAAAGTTGTTTCCTTTGTTGTATCATCGGACTTATTATTATCAGATGATGTCTTTGTTAAGCTGTCCCAGTAAACCTTTACGAAGCAGTCTGCGCTGAAACGTCCCTGCTTGAAGTCAATGCCTGAAACGAAGCCGTTTAAATTCTTCATTGCCGGTACATAGATATCTGCATTGGTGTTGTAGATTGCCGCAAAATCACCTTCTAACGGGAAGGAAACCTTTGTTACAACCTTTTCATCTTCACCGAATACATCATCGCTGTACTGAATGTCATTCATTTCGACCGCAGCTTCCTTTAAACTCTTAGAAGTATCATTGCCTTCATAGTAGCCGTTGAAGCCATAGATATATAACGGTTCTTTTGATGTTCCGTTAATAATGTCTGTTACGAGTGTCATGCTGCCATCTTTGTCAACAACAATCTTTGCCTTTGTCTTGTCATTTTCCACAAGACTGTGCTTTACTTTATCTGTGTAGTATGCAATGTCTACGCTGTATTCGCCTTCTGCAAGCTTTTCTGTCGGAAGGTTAATGACTTCTTCTTCCTGCTTTAGTTCGAGTGCATTTAAAATCGCATCGCGGATTGCATTGGATGAATACGTTGCGCCTGAAACCGCATCAACACCTGTGATTTCCTTTACATCGGTTGCGGACTTATTGATGTATCTGCCCTTTAAGCCGTTGACTGCCTTTTCAAGCATCATCTTATTGGTTTCAGCATAAGTTCCCGCAAAATTTGCACCTGTTACTTCAATGTCTGTGATAACATCATCTGTAACTGTTACGTTGACAGTAACATCATATTCACCGAACTGTGAAATATGGGCTGTACCTGTCTTTACAACTGGTGTGTTGTCTTCATTTTTTGCTGTCAGCTTTAACTTTAAGTTCGTATCCTTTGACATACCGTCGATAAAGCCTGTCAGATAAATTTCATTGTTGTCTGTCAGGTCGAAATAGTCCGGTACATCTACAACTGCCTTACCCGGATATACGAGTGCATTTTCAAGGTCTGTTGTTGTGGACGTTGCGCTAAATTCTGTTCCGTCTGTTGTGTAGTATACATATCCTCTGCTGTCTGTTACTTTTACAGGTGTCTTATCATATGCCACGCTGTCTGCTTCGGAATTAATCTTGTCTGTATACCAGTTGCTGTAAATTGCTGACTTTAAGCCGCTTGTATCATTCTTTGAGATTGCCTTAAATGCATTTTCCATGCTGTCTGCATTGTATACACGAAGGCTTCCCATATGTCCGTGTAAGCCGAATACGATTGTTTCGCCTAAGTCAAATACGAGCTGTCTGCTTCCGTCTGCCTTTGTTACCAGTGTTGCACTCTTGATTGCATCAATGTTTGCAGGCGGTGTCTTTGTGGCACCCGGTTCGCACGCTGTATAAACAGATACGTCTAATGCCTGTGTTGTTTCTTCTCCCTGGTCTGTATCACCGACTTTTTCAATCGTTGAGAAGTCCATACGGAACAATACTTCTGAAATGTAAGCCATTTCTGTGATGTATGTTGTAAATAACACGTTCTGGTTTGCATAGTCCGCATCGTTTTTAATGTAATTGATACCGGAGAATGTCAGGTTAAACGGTGCTGCCTTACTGCTTGTTGATGAAGCAAGCTTATCCAATGTAACGGATTCTACATTTTCACTGTTATAGAAGCCGCCGACCTGCTTACTTCCCTGCATAACCTTTGTAAAGTAGAAATCGCCTGTGTTTTCTGTCTTTACGTTGGTTGACGGATTAATCTTACCGGTCTTTGTAACGGTTGGTGAAATGGTGTATACCTTTGTATAGTTTTCATACTTTTCGGCATAATCGCTGGATTCTACAACGCCTGCATCATCTGCACCCTTAATCTTTCCGTTGTCGTTGGCATCCGGTGTCGGTGTGGACTTAATCCAGAGTTCGCCGCCGCCTGCGTATCCAATCGGACTCTTTACACCCGGCATTTCATAATCGTCTACTGTTACATTGCCTTCTGCATCAACGCTTACGGTTATGTCTGTGTACTGTTCTTCATAGCCCATTGCACCTTCGATTTTGTCGGTGTCAATGTAATAGGTACTGCCGAATACTGCCTGCATTTTGTATGTACCCTCTTTTAAAGAACCGTCTTCGTTGTAGTAGCTGCTGACGTCTTTGAAGTTTGCCGTAACAATTACAGCTTCTTCCGGCATGGTAAATGTATACTCATGGGCATTTGTTCCGTTAATTGCCTCTGTTGTTGTGGCCTCAACCGTCTTGCCGCTTGCTGTTGTTACGGTTACGCTGTCCATTGTGTAATACTTTAAGCGGTCCGGTGTTACGGTAACGGTTACTGTTTCGCCTGATTTTGCCTTATCGGAAGACTTTGTTTCAGCCGTTAATACGCTGACTGTACCTTCGCCGTTGGTTTCTGCCGTAATTGCATAAGAGTCTTCTGCATACTCTGTGCTTACGGTTACTGCGGACTTCGGCATTGTGAAGCTGTAGCTTCCGTCACCGTTGTCTGTTACGTCAACTTTCTTTCCGTCTGCTGTTTCTACGGAAATGCTCTTTACTTTGCAGAATGACTTCGGTGCTGTGTATACAGTTACCTTACTGCCTTCTGCGGCTTCTTCGTCAACTGTTGTTTCGCCGTATTCACTGCCTGTTACGTTTGAAGTGATTGCATATTTCTGTGAAACAACCGTTTCTTCGGCTGCCTTTAATACCGGTCTGCCTGTTGTCTTGTCTGTTTCCCACTTGCAATACTTGTTATCCTCTGTCTGGTTCTCATCAACCCAGCTGTTTAAGTATGTAACCAGTGCAATCCTGCCGACCTTATTGGTTTTGCTGTCAACTGCCATTAAGTTGTCATTTTCATAACCCTCGGCTGTTACCGGCGTAATGTATGAGAAGTTCTGATTGATAGCATCCTGATTATCTCCTGTAACAGTCTTTGTAATTCCGTAAATTTTCGCATTTTCAGGGAAATTATTTAATGTTGTACCTGTGTAGCAGTTTGCAGTCTTATCTTTTGCCTGTAAAGTAGCGTCCACACCGTAATAAGATACATTTGCCGGATTTGCATTTTCACCCATGGTAATCTCTGAAATATCATAGCTGTTGACTGCTCTGTCTGAAAGTCCATAATATGAATAATATCCGGTTAAATTTACATTTTCCAGTGTTGTCTTGCCGGTTACCGCACTGTTTACAATTTGTGTTGCACTATTTGTAATAGGGTAATGCAATACCGTACCGCCTGTCGCACCGTCAATGGTCACATTCATATTGTTTACGACCTTGTTGTAAGAACCGCCGCCATAAGCAATACCGCCTAAATAGCAGAATGTGCCTGCAACGGTATGGACTTTTTGTGTTCCTTCAAATGTCAGGTTGTTGATAGTGACATCTGTGAAACTGCCTATCTGTGCGATAAATGCACTTGAATATACCCAGGAACTTGATGTTGTTCCTGTCATGCCTTCTACATTCAGTCCCTTAATGGTATGTCCGTTTCCGTTAAAGGTTACTGTATTATTGTAATTTGTATATGTCATCGGCACCCATGTATATGCGCTCATATCAATATCTTTTACAATATTAATGGTTTTATCCGTAAGTGCGCTTGGATTATCACGCATTAATTTACCGACAGCCGCAAGGTCTGCCGCATCGGAAACAATCAGTGTGCTTGATGTTGCCGCATATACATCTGTATCATAACGTCCTTCTTCAAACCAGTTGTCCGGTGCAATTACCGATACTGTCACTGCGCCTGCCGGCATTGTAAAGCTCGTTGCAGAGTTTCTTATATATTCAACACTGCCGTCTTCCTTAATCACTTTGATAAATAAAACCTTTTTTGCTTCGTCTGTCAAAGTAATTGTGACATTCTCACCTTCTCTTGCCTCTGTTTTATCCAGTGCAATATAAGACTTTGCTTCATCTGCAACGGTAACAGCCTTTAATTCTTTCTGTGTAATTGCAGAACTGTCAAAACTTGTTGTGACACCTTTTTCAGGCATTGTGAATGTAAATTTTGCAGAAGATGTTGTGTTTCCTGCATCTGCTGTTACGGTTACTTCGTTGCCGTCTGCGTCTGTTACCTTTGGCAGTGTTGTACCGTCATAGTAATATCCGTCTGCTGTATTTGTGGAAAGCAGTAATGTTACGGTATCGCCTTCTGCCGCAAGTTCACCGTTTGATACGGTAAAATCGGCACCTTCAATATTCGCAGACTGGTTTGTTATGTTATACGCATCTGTTTCAACGAAGTCTACTCTTAAAGTAACGGCTACCGGGAATTTCTTTGCTACGGTATATGTTGCTTTTCCGCTTGCAAGTGATGATAATTCTCCCGGCTTTACTGTTGTATTTCCCTGTGTACCGGTTACGGTTACTGTATGCTTATAATACTTGCCGTCGATAATGCTGTCTGCTACAACATTCATATTACCACTCATCATCTGTCGGCTGCTGTAACTTACATGGCTTGCAAATTTACTGTCGTCATTGGTTTCTAATGTAATTGCACAATAACGGTTACTCTTTTCTGTGATTGTAACCTTTTTCTCCGGCATTACAAAGGTGTATACCTGTACAATCTTATTTTCGTCTTCATCAATCACTGTACTTTCAAGTGTTGTATCAATACCGGTTCCGTCTTCATCTGCAACAGTCGGCACATAATTTCTTGTTGAACTGTCACTTGTTGATGTAATCTTTACGGTTTCACCCGGCTTTGCACCATACTTATCTACACTTAAATATTCGCCTGTTGATTTTATCTCATACTGTCCTTCTTCCAGAACCGGTGCAAACTGCACATATATCATAAATGTTCCTACTGAGCCGTAAGCATATGCATCGTCAGGAATTGTGCATGTATACTGGTTCTCTTTGCCGTCTACCTTTGTAATCTTTAAGTCCGGTGTTGTAAAGCTTGCTGACATGTACATAACAGAATCTAATGCCCAGCCGTCCTCCGGTACAGCTTCAAATGTAATTGTGCTGTCTTTTTCAGCCGTGTATACTTTTTCACCATCATCACCGGTGCTTTCTGTCACACCTGAGATTAATTTGATACTTCCCTTTCCGTATGAAACACCCGGTGTAACTGTGTAGGTTACTTTTTCTGTGCTTTCTGCATCTGCTGTTACGAGATTTTCCTCTGCCGGTGCAGCTGTTTCAAAGCCGTCCGCTTCTGTTGTCTGTGCCTGCTGTACTGCCTGTGCAAATGTCTGCTCCGGGCTTGCCGCCAATACATTGTACGGCATACTGCTCATTGTCATTGCGACTGCTAATGAAGCAGATAATAACTTAAAGCTGGTCTTTCTCATTTTTCTTTCCTTTCTGCTTTGTCCCTGTTTACTTGTTTCTATCGTGCCCTGTTGATTTTACGAATGTACTAATGCTTTGTTTTGTTTTTTGTTTTATGGCATAGTTTTATTTTGATAACTTCCATTAGTCTTATCTAACCGTGGCACTTAAAAAAATAGGCTTCAAAGCCTATCTTTCGTTTGCAGTGGCAGTGTACCACAGACATTTGTTTTTGGCAAGCAGACATTTTTGTTGCAAACCTGCAACAAACAACGGTATTTTTTACCTGTTTTCTTTAACAATCCCTTTGATTTCCTGCTTTCCCAATTTGTTGCGCAAGTGCAACAAAAAAATCTTATTGATAAATTTTATTGTTTAAAATGAGATTTTTCCAGACTGTTTTTGCAGAATCCCTACTTTGATACTAGGAAAATAGAGATTTAAGAGTTGGGCGGCTTTTTTGTTTCAGATAAGCCGCCTGTTACTTTGATAAAATGCTTTATTTTTCCTATTCATCTTCACGCTCGACTGCCTGCGACAACTTTTGCACCGTTTCTTCCGGCAGTTCCGTCAGGTCTGCCACATATGCAACGCTGTTCCCTGCCTGCAATAATTTTGCGGCTAACTGTATTTTGGCTTTTTTCATTCCAGTGATTTCGCCTTCGGCACGTCCTTCATCACGCCCCTCGCGGCGTCCACAGGCTTCTCCCTCCAGATATCCTTCGGCACGACCGCGGTTTAATATATCCTTTGCTTCATACTCTAATACTTTTCCACCCATACTCTCTCCAACTCCTTTCCTGACCTTTTCATATTTTGCCGCCAGATGTTTTATTACTGTATCTGACATTTCAAGAATTGTAACCTTTTCGTATTCGTTTAAATCACCGTTCTTACGGTCTTCTTCCAGACGGTTTACTATTGCTGTATATTCCTCTTCCAGCTTCGCTAATTTTTCGCTGTTTTCTTCCAGTTCTTTAAAACTCTTTTCATAAACAAAAATATGAAACGGTATCAGAAAGTACAGCTTTTTCTCAAAGATTTCTTCTACTGTATACTGTCTGACTTTTAATACCGGAACAGCATACGATACTTCCCCGCCCGGTGTGCGTATCATTACCGTCATCACCTCCGGCGTATTTTTCGTATGGCGCAGGGCTACGATTGCGGAATCAGGAAAATGAACTACCAGTGCACCCGCTGTAACTTCTCTGTTTTCCAATGCAAGCTGTGTATCATACTCAAACATACGTACTATCATGCTTCCGTCTTCCGTGCTCTGGCACTCAACATGATAACGCTTTCTTTCTCTACCGAGGATTTCAAAGCTGGAATCCGTAATGCGCTCCTGTTCACTGCCGTCCGGCAGCTTTATAAAGTGCTCGTTTTGAAGCAGATGTATTGTTTCTTTTCCAGTATATTGTGTGAACAATAATGCTGATGCGATTATTTTTCACACAGATATTTGTTTCGTAACGAAAACAAATATCTCTAATGGCAGATGAGAAATCGCCTACGCGAATTTCTCATCGCCACTTCGCGGCAAAGCCGCTCAGAAATAAGGATTTGTGTGAAACAGTTCATTTACAACCGGTATAATCAGTGCCGTACAATCCGTTAACAGGGTACGGAACACATCATCGTAAGGTGTATTTACCATGCTTTCTTCCTTTCTTTTATTATAATAGACTACTTGAACTGCCGGCAAGGATTTTCATGAATTTTCTAAATCTTTTTGGATTTTAAGGGATATTAAACAGATGAATCCATAAAAATGTCAAAAAAAGTGCCTTTTATACACACAATCCTGCATACAAAAGACACTTTTCCACTGTTTTTTATTTTTCCTCTTTACTGCGCAGTCTGCTGTGCGGCTTCCACCTTCGTCACTTCATTTAATGACTCGTTTTCATGATATGAAAATGTAACAGTATCACCTGTATTGTACCGTACAATATCCGCATTATCCGATAACGGCACATCAAAGATACGGGACTGACCCTCTAAGAGTATATAAAAATGCGAATTGCCGTCCAATACCGTCTGCACCATTTTTTCGATTCTACCGGTTATCTGCCTGCTTTCCTTTTTCATTTCTGATTCAGCTTCATCTACAATGCCGCTGTCTACCATCAGCTGACGGTAATTTTTCTCACACTCATTGACTGAATCGCCGATTGCCACCGTCTGATATTTTTCAATATTAAGCATGGCATAAGATTTTACCAGTCCCGAGCTGTCCTTTAATGCCATAAAATATGTCGGCTGTCCGCCCACATTAATAAGCAGTGGAAATGTCGCCTTGTATCCTAAATGCTGGACCTTTCCCTCTGCCGAAGACATCGCCGAATTTTCCTCTGCACCGGAAATCACATAATAGCGCGTTTCCATTGTCCGCTGGTTCATCAGCACAAAGCCCACATTGGATTTATCCTGTCCGACTGAGGTAATTCCTGTATACACCCACACATCATCGTCCAGTGCAATATAATTATAGCCGTCTGTCGTTACCAGACAATCCTTCTGGCTTAACACACTGTTAAAATAACCGTGCTTTAACGTACCGTGGTAATCATACAGCGAAATAAGCATATCTGCCGAATACACACGGTCTACCCACTGCGGAACATCTTCCACGGCATAATCCGTCATTTCCCCGGTGACTGCATTACAAAGCACCACCCTGCCAATCGTCACACCGCCAAACAGTCCGATATTATATTTTTTCACCGGACAAATCCAATAAGGTGTACCGCTCTCATCAATTTCAAAGCTGATGTCATCAAACATATAGGTCGGATACGCAAACCTCAGATGTCTGTAAATGTTTCTGCCAAAATGGTCGCTCATCGAATAACGGATTTTCTGCTCCAGACGCACGCACTCCGCTTCCTGTGTCGTCATATCAATACGGATATACGCAGGAATTCCATCACTGTGATTGGTAAACCATTTAATCAGGCTGCCGTACTGAAGCGGTGTCACACGCACCGGCTTATTCTGATAGTTAATCTGTGTATACATATCGCTGACTTCAAACTGGGAAACCATATCCACCATTGTTCCCATAACACGGTTGCCTATGGTCGTTGCCGAATCTTTATCCAGCACCGGAATCTGGTCATAGGACACCTCATGAATATCATCGGTAAAGCTTCTGGTTTCCACATTTAACAGTTTCTGGTAAGCCGAAGCATTGACAATTTCAGATGACAGCAGTCCGCCTATTAGAAAAATAACAACCAGTGCCGCTGTAAGTACCGCACATAAATAGAAAAAACGTTCTGCCTTTTTGCTCTTAAATTCAGGCTTTGACTGCTTCCACTGTCTGCCTGCCCATTCCTTGTAGTATTCTGTCATTGTCATACTGCAAAGCCCGACAACACCCGTAAATACCGCCGCCAGCACAATGACAAATATCCAGAAGCCCGGTGCATGGATATTGATTGGCGGAAGCACCACATAATAATAGGCAAATGCAACCAGCAGCACTGCCGCCACTGATAACACCCCTGTAAGTAATTTTGCTTTTTTGCTCATAAACTCCCCTTTTCCTGATATTTTATTTTTCGTCTGTTCTCCGTGCTTTCATATTCTTTATAATCGCATCAAAAATACAGCCTGCCACTTCAAATTTACTCATTTTCGGAAATTCCGTACAATCCGTCTTTGTAATCATCGTAATCACGTTTGTATCCGTTCCAAATCCTGCACCGTCTACTTTCAGATTGTTGGCAATCACCATATCCAGATTTTTCTTTTCCAGCTTCTTTCTGGAATTTTCCAGTACATTCTGTGTTTCCATTGAAAATCCGCACAAAAACGGTTTGTTTTCCATCGCTCCGAGCGTTCCGATAATATCCTTTGTCCGCTCTAAGGCAATGCTCATCTCTCCGTCGCTTTTCTTGATTTTTTCATCACTGACTGATGCCGGTCTGTAATCCGCAACTGCTGCCGCTTTTACAATAATGTCTGATTCCTTTGCCGCCTCTGTAACCGCTTCATACATATCCTGTGCCGATGTAATATGCACCATTTTAACAAACGGCACGTCAGGAAGGTTTGTCGGACCTGCAATCAGTGTCACCTCTGCCCCGCGCAGCATCGCATTTTTCGCCAGCGCATATCCCATTTTCCCTGTTGAATGGTTGGAAATGTAGCGCACCGGGTCAATTGCTTCCTGTGTCGGACCTGCGGTAATGCACACGCGGTATCCTTTCATATCCTTTGTCAGGGCAATATCGCGTAAAATGTATTCAAGCAGTTCAGACGGCTCCGGCATTTTTCCCGCACCTGTATCACCGCACGCAAGATACCCGCTTGCCGGTTCTAACACTTCGATGCCAAACCTTCTTAACTTTGCAATATTATCCTGTAGAATCGGATTGTAATACATGTTGGTATTCATTGCCGGAACGACAATTTTTTTACATGTACACGCCATAAATGTCGTTGTCAGCATATCATCTGCAATTCCCGATGCCAGCTTGCCAATCACGTTGGCACTCGCCGGTGCAATCATCACAATATCCGCCTTTTTTGCAAGGGATACATGCTCTACCTGAAACTGGAAATTTCTGTCAAATGTATCGACAACACATTTATTACCGGTTAAAGATTCAAATGTAATCGGATTGATAAAATTGGTCGCATTCTGTGTCATCATGACATCTACATTACATTCCAGCTTTTTTAAGCTGCTGGCAAGTGTCGCAATTTTATACGCTGCAATACTGCCGGTTACGCCAAGCAGTACGTTTTTCCCTTTTAACATAGTCCTCTCCTATTCCACATTTTTATCGTAAATGATTTTTAAACCTTTTAAAAGCAGTTTATCATCTAATATAATTTCATTGTGGCAGTATGGCACGATCACCCTTGCCAGTCCGCCGGTTGCAATGACTTTGACCTGTTCCTGTTCTGCACCCGTCATTTTGCACAGTTCTTCACGGATTCTGTCAACCATGCCGTCGATACAGCTTGCATTCCCGTAAACCGCACCGCTCTGCATACACGCAATCGTATTCTTTCCAATCACGGATTTTGGAGCTTCCAGACTGATTCGCGGAAGCTGTGCTGTCCGGGATACCAGTGAATCCACCGATACGCGGATACCCGGAAGAATCGCACCTCCCACATAATTTTTCTTGTCGTCAACCGCACTGATGGTCGTTGCCGTTCCCACATCAATAATCAGCACCGGTGCACCATATTCGTGAATAGCCGCAACTGCATCTACAACCATATCCGTACCGACCTGCTTTGGCTGATCCATTAACAGATTCAATCCCGTCTTCACACCCGGTCCTACAATTAACGGCGTAATGCCGATGATTTTTTCAACTGCTGACTTGATAACGTTTACAAGCTGCGGTACGACCGATGAAATGATTGCACCGTGAATCTGTTCACTTTCAATATTATATAACTCCAAAACGGTCTTAAAACCGATTGCATACTCTAATTCCGTCTTTGAATAATCCGTACAGAGCCGTTCTTCAAAATAAATCTTTTCATCGTCTACACAGCCGATTACAATATTAGTATTCCCCATATCAATCGCAAGAATCATGCCTTTTTGATTTTGTCTTTTCATTTTCTTTTCCTTTTGTTTTATTTCTTAAAATATCAACATTTCTGTTACCGTCTGATATGAAGCAGTGCTTTTCCGATTGCCGCAGTCAGCACCGCCGCCACAATCGCTTCCGGTACGCCCTGTGTTCCAATCACACCAAGAATCACACCGTACAGGGCATCTGTGGCAATTCCCTTTGCATTGGCATAACTGCTTCCAAACAAAAAGTAAATGCCGTTCATAACAAGCAGTGTATTCGTAAGCGCTCCTGCCGCACCGGCTGGCGCCAGTGCAGCAGCACTGCCTTTTCCGTCGTTTTTCTTCTTCTTTACAAGCTTTACAATCCCTGTATATACATAATATGCCACAACGCCAATCAGAATTCGCGGCACAAAGCAGATCATCAGACTCTTAAAATTTCCATGCACATTTCCAATGCTGTAAAACGGTGAAAATACGAAAGAAGTCAGGTTCGGGTTAAATGTGTTGTTAATCATGCTGGTTAGTCCGAAAATACCGCCTAAAAATGCACCGCGCGCCGGTCCTAACAGTATCGCTCCGATAATAACCGGAATGTGAATAATTGTTGCATTCATAAATCCCAGCGGGATATAGCCTAAATACGGCACAAACGACATTGCAAGAATAATTGCCACAAACATTGCCGTTGTTACCATATCTTTTGTTTTTGTCGTTGATGTACTCATCTTTTTCTCCATTTCCTTTTTACATCATCTTTTCATGCTCTTTATCCGTGCCTTTACTTCCGGCGCCGGATTTCTGGATTCACATATTTTAGACAGTGCCTTATTATATGTAAAATCATCCATGCCGGATTTTATAAGAAACCGCATGGTCTGTGCCGGAAACATGACAAAACATTCCGCCGTCAGCCACGCCGCCGCCATTTGTGCATAATACCCCTGTGTAAACGGTCTGTCAAGCACTGAAAAAATTTTTTCCAGATATGGATTGCCTGAATCCTCCGGGCTGTCATTCTGTGCCTGTTTTTTTGATTTCCATGCAATATTCTGCATAATATCCGCCTCTGTAATCACGCGCCTGCGAGGGATTTTTCTGCCCGCATCGTCCCATTTTAAAAACTGCGACAGCAATAAGACCAAAGACAGGCGGACTTCAAATTCTTTTTGGGAAGCTAAAAAGGATTGTAAATGTTCCCACCATTCTTCCCGGTATGCCGAAACAATTGTCATGCTGTTACAAAAGCTGTCGCACACCGACCAGTTATCAACAAACGGCACAAATTTATCAAACATCCGCATTGCTTCTTCATTATCCTGCTCTTTTGCCGTGCCGTAACCGATCAGCATACCGCGCAGCATGGCTTCTTCAAAATAAACATCGTCTGCGCCGTCTGTTTGTACGAGTTCTTTCCATTCTTTATTTTTTACAAATTCCTGCGCCATTTTTCTAAGTGCCGGAAGCCGCACACCTAACAGCGGCTTACATTCGGGAATCAGACTTTTGGAAAAACTCCCGTACTGTGCATCTGCCATCAAAAGCAGGCGTGTCCTTATCTCCTGTGTCATAGTTTCCTCATTCTTTCAACTTTTACATCATCATATCATATTTATCTGTATTTTCATATGGAAATTTCACATCAAATGTACTAAAATGTTACTGTAATTTCAGGAATTACAGCCTGATGGTAAAAAACATTACAATAAATTCATTTAGAAATGAGGACAATTATGAAAACTGGAATTGTATTTGAGGGCGGCGCATTCCGCACAATTTTTTCCTGCGGTGTTATGGATGCATTTTTAGATCGGGATATTATGCCGGATTATATGATTGGTGTATCTGCCGGTGCAGCCTACGGTGTTTCCTACGCTTCCAGACAAAAAAGAAGAAATTTACAGATTCTTTTAGATTACCGTGACGATAAACGCTACATGAGTATGCACAATATGACCGATAAGACAAACCGAAGTGTCTATGGACTGGAATTTGCCTATGACACGATTCCGAATAAACTGGTTCCGTTTGACTACGATACCTTTAATGCGTGGGGCGGCGAATTTTACGCAGTCGTTACCAATGTTTTAACCGGAAAACCGGAATATATGCGCTATACAACCGAGGACCGCACCAACAAGCTGCTTCAGGCAACGTGTGCGCTCCCTGCCCTTTTCCCATATATTTACTTAAATGATACTCCGTACTTAGACGGCGGATTGAGCGATTCGATTCCGTATGAGCGGGCTTTCGCAGACGGCTGTGACCGCGTTGTTGTCGTCTTAACCCGCCAGAAGGGATACAAAAAGAAAACCGGCGCCACCACAAAGGCTCTGGCGCATGCTTTCTGGAAGTATCCGGAACTCGGAAAAGACCTCCTTTCCCGTGCTGACTGCTACAACCGTTCTTTAAAGAAGCTCGAACAGCTTGAAAAGGAAAAGAAGGTCATTGTAATCCGTCCGGATAACACCGACGGCTTTTCACGTCTGGAAAAAGACAAGGAGAAAATCAAAGCCTTATACCATGACGGCTACACAAAGGGTCTGTTATTCTCCGATAAAGTGAAAGAATTTTACACCAAATAAATCTTTTAATACACCGAAATATTCGCGTACTCTGTAATTTAAAAACAATACTTCATCTGACCGCGCCGCAATCGTGCTGACATTGTGAAAACCCTTCGCACGGACAAGCATTCCGGCACGGAACAGATGAAAGTCATTGGAAACCACCCCGATTTTCGCATTTTTATCCGGAATAAAACGTGCCGAATAGGCAATGTTTTTTTCCGTATCCGTGGACTGAGCTTCCATAAAAATCCGTGAAGCTTCTATGCCATGTGCGCACAGATAGTCTTTCATCGCCTGTGCTTCGGATATATCCTCTCCCGGTCCCTGACCGCCCGATACGATAATACGTATCGTTTTGTTTTGGGTATTATCTTTGCTATGTTTTTCATTCTGTTCCAGATATGCCAGTGCCGCATCAAGTCTGTAGCGGAGTGATTTTGTAATTTCGAGTCCCCGCACGCGGCAGCCTAAAATCAGCAGATATTCACAGTCCGGTTCCGGTTTCTGCTTCATCTGCACGGTTATTAATGCCTGAACCAGACAAAATGAGCTGATAAGTATTAATAAACCTGCCGCAGCCAGCACATTTATCCACATTGGAAGTATAAGAATACCTTTATTCTGTGCATAACGCACCGCAAAAATCCCTGCAAAAAAGACTGCCTGCAAAATAAAAAACAGGCGTGACGGATACGAAGTGACGTGGTGTACCGCTGTATTGACAAGCAGCGCAGAAGCACAAAGTCCGATCCCCGCCATGCGGTCAGGCTGTTCTTTTTCCCATTCTGATTTTCCGGCTTTCTCTGCCCCTGTTCTCTCCGGCGCA
>ERZ780177.687-NODE-687-length-36094-cov-4.973778_pt1 | contig 36094 bp, 49 predicted proteins | sample MGYA00510973_ERZ780177 | MGnify/ENA primary metagenome ERZ780177 (study PRJEB29588, sample SAMEA2144396) | human gut metagenome | biome: human gut; feature: human-associated habitat; material: faeces | place: Denmark | collected 2008/2010 ...
AGAGCACAACACTTTTAATGTTGGGGTCCTGGGTTCGAGCCCCAGGCGGATCACTAAATAAAGCACGAGTTTGGGACGATTTTAAAACGTAACTACTTGTGCTTTAATTGTTTAGAGATTACAATGTTTTAGAGAACATATTTTTAGAACATACAATTTTATAAGGCTTTATACGGATTTATACGCATTTAGGATACCAAAAGAGGATACCGTTTTTAACAAATGGATACCAAAACTTTTAAAACTAAAATGCGTTATGAACAGAGTACAAATTAGGTCGATTTTCGACAGAAAAAAAGAGGCGTCTTCTAAGAAAAAAGGACTTCTACAGATTGAAATTAGGTATGAGAAAAAACGTAAGTTCATCTCTACCGGAGTTAAGCTATACAAAAACCAATATAGAGGTGGACGTATAGTCAATATTGATGATGCAGAACGCCTCAACGAAAGAGTCAATAGGCAGATTGCAGAAATTGAAGCCTTAGTAGATCGCCTAGATTCAAATAAACAAAAGTTCTCTTTTGACCATTTGGATCGGATCAATGAAGACTACATTCATGAAACATTTGTCGGTTTCATGGAGAAAAGAATCACAGAGCGTCCTACCTGTGCCAGTACACAAAGGCAGCATCATAAGGTGCTTAATTTCCTCAAAAACGAATACAGGTTCTTAACCAATTTTTCGGATATAACATATCCAAACATTATCCTGCTTGATGAGTACCTTAAGAAACGGAAGGTAGACGGACATCTTATGATGCAGACTACCATACATACTTATCACAAAGTCATCAAATTGTATATCAACGAAGCTATCCGATTTGAGAAGATGCACGAAAATCCCTATAGCAAATTCCATGATAGCCTCGGAACTCCACGCGAACGGACGGTTCTTAGCCTTCAGGAGATAGACCTTATCAGGAACTATAAAACACTCTCAACGTTAGAAGCAAAAGCCAGGGACCTGTTTATCGTACAATGCTATACAGGATTAGCATATTCAGATTTGATGAATGTCGATTTCTCAAAGGCTGAACGATATGGAGACGATTATATACTAAAAGATGCGCGATTAAAGACCGGAGTTACCTTCTTTGCCGTATTATTGCCACCGGTGGTTGCTATACTTGATAAGTATAACTATCAACTACCGCATCTTGCATATGATGTTTATAACAGGACGCTAAAATTGGTAGCCTCATCTTCGGGAGTCAGAAAACCGGTTAGTACACATATTGGCAGGCATACCTTTGCTACGACTATAGCACTAGGATCGGGAATTCCTATTGAAGTCGTTGCCAAAATGCTCGGTCATCGAAATATAAAGACCACACAAATCTATGCCAAGATTATGCCAAAATCCGTCTTAGAAGGATTCAAGAAGATAAAAAAGGTAATATAAAACAGTAAAGGCAGCTTATTAGGCTGCCTTTTTACACAAAAACTGGATAGATTTAAGTAGGAGCATCCTACTACTTTTGGTAATTTTATTGTCGGCGCTACAAATATAAGAAAAATGCATTATATTTCTTCCAGTTTCTCTCTAAATCTCCGGAACATCTCAATGGTAGGGTAAAACGTCGGATTCTCCCAGTTCTTAGAGATCATTTGGATCATTGCCTCTATATGACTTTTACAGTCTATTACTTTGATGCATTTGTCCAGGACCAACTCTCCTTCCGGGTAGGTCTTGTTATTTAATGTATTCTGCGCCCATGAGAGCAGCTCTCTGATCGATTCTTGATCGTATTTGTTTTCTTCCGCCATATTATTTAGTTATTACTAGCTTTATATCCAAAAAGTCCAGAATCTTTTCAATCTTCTCTTGTCCTAAGTTCGTTTTTCCGTTAAGAAACAAGGACATGGTACTCTTTGTTACTTCTACATACTCCGCAAGATCCTTTGATTTGACATTGCGGAGCTTCATTGCCTCTTTGACTGTTTCCCGTATCATCATTCCATTTTCCAATTAATTAAATCTTCAATAGCTTGGTCTAATGTAAAGTCGCATTTAGGGTATTCAGCCTCTCCCAAACCTGTACGGAGATCAACAAACCAACTTTCTTCATTTTCACTGATGATTGCATTCTCAAAACCTTCTACCGTTTTCTCAATGATTGTTTTCATATCTTTATTTTTAGTTGTTATTACTTTGTTTCTTATTTTGATGTTACAAAGATATAAATAGTTTTTGTAATATCAAACTTTAACGTTTGGATATAAAAAAGCCCGGCATGTTGTATACCGGGCAATTCCATTTTAAAAGAGGCAGTTATAATGGAAAGGAGCTCTTCACCAAATATATAATCCTCAAAGCACAAGAGATTCCTTTTATTGAGGATCATGCACGCCATATATTTTGGCGGGGAGAGTAAAAGAAGGGAGCCCTGTGCGGACAATCATATTTTGAATATACTCTCTAAAATAAGGCCAGATAAATACTGATAAACTTATCTCTTTAAAAACATCAAAGAAATCTTTTGTTATTGTAACCTCTTTTAATTTACTATATCTGACTTTAAATTCTCCAGATATAGTAAATAGTTTCTCCGCATTTTCTTGCTCGCCAATTATACCATCAAGCTTAAAGGAAGCTATAAAACAAGCATTACTTTCGGATTCAGAAAACGAGTATTTATCTTTAAAATTTAAATTGATAGAGCCTCCTTCTGATACACACTCAAACACCTTAACATTCCCATCCGAAAGAAATATATTATCTAATTTTATAGAAGTTAATATTGAAGAATATTCTTCTGGGGTAATCTTATTTTTCATATTTATACAACTGATTTAAATTCGGTATGTTCATAAAAACGAGATTGAGTAGCATTACAAAACAAGCTATTTGTTTTGTAATTAATTGAATTAAGGTTCCTTAAAATCATATCATTTTGGGCAGTAATCTTTTCATCAATCTCATCTATTTTTCTTTCACATTTCAATGAAACATCATGTTGCCCAATTCCGTATGCTAACAATTGATTAACATAAGAATTAAGGGAAACACCATTCATTTTAGCTTGTTGTATCAACGAAGAATGAACCCATGAGGATGTTCTAACTGAAAATGTACCACTTGAGTTTTGCTCATCATTTACAACTTCAGGGATAGGTTCTCCTTTTTCATACAACATTTCTATAAAAGCATCTTTTTCCTCAATAAAACTATTTAAAGCAGATACTTTATCTTCTCCTATCCCATGACAAGCATTTAGACCAAGCTCATTGCAGTATGCAACATACCACTTTTCGCCATCAAGTTCTTCTTTTTTAATAATAACATTGTACTCCAATGATTTGTAGTACTGTAAATCTTTACGTGACATAATTGTATTGGGTTAGTGAGTTATTGCTTTTTCTTTATCCTTATTATTTCAATTAATATCGGATAAAGATACTGTTTAAAATTAGTCCTCTTTATTAGGACTTCATTGCCACCTTTATGAACAACGTGTACTCCAAAATATTTGCCAGGTGTTGGAGCTAAAGGATGGTAAAATCTTTCCATAGAACCACGTGGACTATCTTGTAATTTTGCTCCAAGAAATTCTGCAATCTTAACCACATGATTAAAAGGAAGATCCACTACAGGAGCACTATAAAGATTTTCTAGTTCTTTTTCCGCATCCTCAATAGTGGTATCATCCGTTATTTTAAACTTGAATTTCATATAAAACCGAATTTTGGTTGCAAATATAATACCAATATTTTAATTTATAACAGAAAAAAGATGAAAAAAGTTCATTATCTTACTTTTATTTACACTTAGGCTCCTTTATAAGTAGAATAAAAAATCCCCGGTTACATAACCAGGGACAAACACAAGGACGCAACCTTTGCCAAGACAGCAATAGGTATAAGCCATTCAAGGAACCTCTCTAAGCGTTCCACAGCATGACCATAAGCAGGCGGCAGAAGTCGTGATGATATCTGTCGTCTGCTTGTTCCAGCAATATGTCAAGGCTAGTCTTCATAGATCATGGCTGTCATGTACTCCCAGATCTTACCGGCCGGAGCATCTTCGTCGGCGAAGTAAAACCGGTAAGCACCCTTCAAGAGAGTAGCCTCATCCAATACCGCACACATATCTGAATAAAACGAGTTGAATGCAACGTATCTGTCCCAGGGTGTTGTTCCAGACGGGAACGGCATGGTCTTCGTTGCTTCGAGGATCTGATCGACATTCCAATGAGCGCCGGTCTTCTTTTCGCCGGCAGCATTGGTGTACTTGATCTTATCTACGTCCATCTCTGCGAAATGCTTATCGTAGTGGGGACCGTATAGCGCCTCATGCTGGTCACGCATAAAGGACATATACATCTCCGGATGCTCTTCTTTGACAACGCAAAGGATCTCATCTACTCCTTCTACGCTTTTCCACATGGCCTTTTCCGAGGCAACGCCTTCGGATTTAGCCTTCTTCATCATATCGAGGTATTTCATATTTTTTAGTTATAATAGTGATTTAATCTCAAGTATGTCTTCTGCGGATATGGTCACTTTGCCCAGATCTCCGACGATCATATCCAAGAGAGGATGGTGAGGAATGTTGGCTACGATCTCGCCTTTTCCAACGGTTACCGGGATCATTCCCAGCTTATACTCCTTGATGTCCATCTCTTTAAACATCCCTACGAATGTGTCAAAGACAGCGTCTGTATCGATCATGCCTTTTTCATCGCCGAGGAACAGTAGGGAGTTATCAATTATTTTATCCAGCTTATCGTCTATGCGGTACATGTAGTTGTTCAATCCCTTCTTTAAGATTCCTCTTACCTGCGGCTTGGTTGGGAAGATTCCGTCTATCTTGCTTTCCGCCCAAATTTGCAATTGGGTCTTTAGGTCACCTTTAAACTGGTTGATATCGGTCACTTTCATTTCTTGCCTCCTTTCTCTTCACTTGCTCACGTTTCATCTTCTGATATTCGGAGTAAGGCATATCGGAGTATTTCTCTTTATACTCTTTAAAATCGTCCAGTTCTGCGTTAGCTTCTTTTTGGGCTGATTTACGGAGTCTTTTCAGCAATGTGAGATGATTGTCCAATGCATCTTTTCCAGCTTTACTTTGTTCTACTACCGGTCGCATCATTGCCATGTATTGCTCGTTAAGCAGCATTGAGATATGGTTACTGCTCTCCACAAATTCCTCTGAGGATGCCACCAGCTCTCTTTCTTTTTCGGTCATGCTGTCCCAAATTGAATCCACTTCATCCCATACGGGAGATTGACTGCGTTGTTCGTTAGCCGGCTGAGATGCCTGCTGCTCGTACATCCTTTTTTGTAGTTCCAGATTTTGCTGCATTTGCTGTAATTCTGATATTCTCGCATCAAAGCTGCTTCCGGGATTAAGTGTCGGATCGCCGGTCATAAAGTAATTATTCATAAGCTCGTAGTTAGTGGTTGATATTGGAAAGCGGCAAGCACGCCCGAAGGCGCACCGCCACTAACTATTCATTTTTTCTTTTTCTTAGGAACCGGCTTACTGCGCTGGCGCTGTTGCGGTTGCTCCTTGGCAGCAGCAACGTTGGCTGGGAAACCCGGTCACAGTCGGAGTGCTAGGAAGAGTTACCACACCCTTAATGTTGCGGCAATCCAGACGGTCTGTGTAGTTGATGCTAGCGGTAAACGCCTTGTCAATCTCGCACTGGATGAGTCTGTCCTGGTAAGGACGGATTGCGGCGCCTACGGCCACTTCTTTTTCGAGGCAACTGATGCGGGCATTCAACACATCGAAGCCGTCACGCTGATTCTTGTACAAGCCGAAGGTTGCGTTGTTCAGTTTCTCTGTCTGATTGTCGTACAGGTCACGGATTGATTTGTACAAGCCAAAATCACCGTCTACCTGAGATTTGTACAGGCCGAAGTCGCCATCCACCTGTGATTTCCACAAAGCGAATTTTTCAGCAACGTCTGTATCACGATGTGCGTACATCTGATTCAGGGTGTTTACCTTCAGGCCCCACATCTCGTTTGTCAGTGACAATTCGGCTTCGCAAGACTTGCTGTAGGCATTGAATGCGGTCGGAGCAACACCAGAACGGCCGGCAACGGCATCGCTTACTGTGTTGATATTTACGTTTTCGGGCATTCCGCCGCCGATACCAAAACCTCTGCCACGTCCCCAAATAGCAGCAGCACCTAGCGCTGTACCAATGATACCTGTGGCCAATGCCGCATTACCGACACTTTTCGAAGCATATTCCTTACGATTCTCGTCATGGACATACTCCTTCTCCTTGATAATTTCTTTCATTTCAGTTTCCATAAAATCTTATGTAATTATGCATACGGTCAATATTAACCGCATCACAAAGGACATAAGAAGTTACTTGCTCATATGAATAGTTACTTGCGAATTACTTGCAGGAAATAAAAAAGGGACACCTATAAAGATGTCCCAAGCTACCTAATACAGGAGGTGTAAATCAAACGAGTCTTAGGCTAGCATTAGCGACTACAAATATCGCAAATATCCGTTATATAAACAATATATTTTATCAAAAAGAAATCCCTTTTATATGATCATCTATTTCCCGCCATGCCGACATTACGCTCCACTTTCTCATTTTTGTGTCGTTAGAGCGAATAAACGACACCCCTTGCCTTGTTCTCCCAATCAGCGAACCTGTCTCTTTATCCGACAGCTTGTCTGACAAAACTCTCACAAGCAAATACCTTGCGTCAGCGCACTCTTCCCGATTGGAATGGAGAATATCATTCTCGTTTATGCCTGTTACCATGATTACCACACCGACGACCTTTTGATATAATTCTGTAATTTTCATGCTGAACAACATATAAGGTTATAAAACAAAACATCTCAAAAACTGTTGATTAAGCTATGAAGCCTCACGAACAGTCCTTGAGATGTTAGCCCGTCTGTGATTTGGTCGTCGAAACGGGTGTGAGGCTTCTTTCTCCTGCCTCTACGGAGTTTATTTTATTATTAGTGATAACCGGCCTTCTACTTTACCGGATAACTTAGTGCTTAATAATCAATTAATGTCTCATTTTGTCCTCCTTTCTTAATAAACCTTTTTCCAATGGAAATTGTTATATAAATACAACTTAAACTTTTCATACCGGAAACGGTCTGTGAAGATAGTGCCGGTATTACCACATAAATAAATTATAACTTACTCCACCACCGACATACAATCCACCGGGATAGCCGTATCCAAATTGCAGGCCAAGGCCCCAGCGTTTTTGCTTCGGTTTAAGAGTGATGATTTCCTTTTCTCCGTAGACTTCTATAAAATCAAGACTGGGCTTATAGCCGCTAACTATTGCACGGTAATTATCAGTCTTATAATCCTTGCTTGTAATCGGTATAATCACCGGAACCGAGTCGCCTTCTACGGTTCTGTCGGTAGTGGTATCTACTATTATCGGTAAATACACCGTATCGGTACGCTTTAAGGTCTCCTTTACCGGCATAAGCACGATGTCAACTATAGTGTCCCTTACTCTTATCGTATCTCCCTTTACATAGACAGTCGAAGGATCGTGCGGATTACAACGCATCCACACGACCACGCATACAAGCAGGCAGACTAATATCCAAGGGAGAGATTTCATATGATACTTTCACTTGATGACCAATCCGGACCCGACAACAACACACTCAACTCTTCGCCTTCGTAGGTAGGATAAGGATAAATCGGATTTTCCGTTTTTTCTTCTTCGTCCAATAATGGCAAGGTCATAATGGACGGAAAAAGAGCTTCGTAATGAACTATCTTCATGATCACCTGAGTACCGTCAACGCTCTTTCGTGGGGTCAGGTGCAGTTCGTCGAGCATCTCTTGCGGTATCTCGTCCAGTTTCTCTGATGGGAATACAATGTATTTCATACGCTTTACTGTTTAATTCGTTATGTTACTCACTAATATCAGTTACATTATACATATCTAAAGTGGCTAAAAAAGCACATTCTTGGCAAAGTGATCTATTTTCTTCCGTGACATCTACTGCCTCATATTTATTATCACCTGCGGTTCTTTCCTCCTCTGTCACTACATGTATTGACGTATTGCCCAAAATAGATTTATTTACAAAGGGAGAGAACAATACTTGAAACCAAGTGCAAGCAGATAAATACCTGCCTACCCCATATGACAAATGCGAACCGTCCCTTGTTATATCATGCTCCGTCTGCAATGATGTATTCCGTGCATTTTGAATTGTTGTCCCAGTCGGAATAATTAAGTCTATCCCTACCTCTTGAACAAGACGTTTGACGCTATTAACTATCTCATTGTATCTAGCAATACCAACAGGAGCACCACCATAACCAGTCCAATAGGCATGTATCAACTGGAAACCTATACACACATTCTGATTAGTGCAGTTACGTCTTAATATTTCCATATACTCTTTTAACGATGGTTCCCATTTGTCATATTGGTTAGCCAAAGTAGAGACCTGCTGTATTGTGATTATATCCCAGTCTTGTGCAAGTAATTCTTTTAATGTGCCGGATGTTTTACCAATATCATAAGTCCCCACTCTTCTGGATATTGTGACCGTCTCGTTGGATTTATATTTATCAACCCAAGTCTCAAAAGAAGCCCCGCTCATAACGGCTATATATAGGCATAATTTTGAAAGATCCGCTCCTGACTTCTCCACAATATCTCCCAAATATGCAGTAGGATCGTCTGTATAAGAATTTCCTATTGACAATATCTTCAGATTTTGGACATTCTTAGGATACGGATTATTTCTGTATCTAGGAGATATTACTCTTCTATCAAGCTCTTCAGTTTTCTCTTTTATTAATTCTGATTGTTCTACCAGCTTATCTATTTTTATATCTAATCCGGTAGTTATTTTCACTTTAAATTTAGGTTCACTAACGACTATATTGTTTATATATAAATATCCATTTTCATTGATAGTGATAACTTTAGGTTCATTCAACGTATTAACGTTAGCATCAGCCACTTCTATAATCTTTAGAGATTCGTCCGTAATGGCATAAGCTCTACCATTATTTCCACCTTGAGTAGCAATAGTGCATATGTTGCCCGCAAAGACCGGCAGCTTCATACATTCCCATTGAGAGCCACTATCCGAAAATAACACTGGTTCCAACGGTGCTATTCCTCCTACACCTTGTGTTAAAGCATAATAATACCCTTTTTGTGTGTCATCATGAGAGTATTCTTTTATTTCTTTAACGGAAGATATCGGAATATCTGTCATCTTAGCCTCTATTTCCTCAAAATTCCCATCTATCCCTTGCGCAATGACTCCCCACGACTTTTCGGAGTCTTTTGCTATGTCAAATATCTTTTTCATATCATTCGTTTTTAATTAATGTTTCATTTGAAATTAAAGTATAGTTACCTAACATTGTCAAGTAGCTGGAGATAACTATGCTGATCTTCTGAGGAGATTTGGTGACCTTTCCGGTTATCTCATAGACACCATTGTCCCCAGAGATGGATATGTCGCCGATGGCGTTAGATGATACGCCTATTAGTTTATCAGAAGCGTTTGACAAGGTTATGGTGATAGTTACCGCGCTGCCTTCGGTTACATACACTCCCGGATTAACTGAGTAGGAGATTGAAGAGTAAGGGATGTTACTCTTTACAATTGGTCTAAACTCGATCATATCCGGATATAGCGTTCCTGCCTTGTACTTTCTCAGTTGTCTCTCCAATAGAAACTCGGAGAGGCTGTAGGGGAAGAGCATGAGAGACCAAAGAGCGAGTTTGGAGAATCTGCTATCACCATCTCTAATTGTTCCTAACCACATAGTATCACCGTCAACGCCTGCACCTACTAATATAGGTTCTCCATTGTACAAATACTTAGACTGATATGATATTTTTCTATTTACATTTAAATTAGCAGAAGAGTTTACTATACCAAATGAGCTTGTAGTGTCTTGTCCTAAATGTTTCTGCTCAAATATAAATGCACCGTTATCTATCAAGTGAGCCTTAGATATTACACCTCCAGTTGTTGTTTCTATTTCTCTATCCGCCACTACCGTATAGTCCTTCAAAACAGGGAGACCGGTTACCTTGCCGAAGTCGTTGATGCCGTCTAGGCAGAGAGCGTGTTCGATGGTGGGGAGGACTTCGATAGTAATATTTACATTACCTATTACATCAGGAATCTCACTTGATTTCTTAATGAACGATAAACCTATCCAAAAATTATCATCAGTTAAACTTCCATCACTTGCAAAAGATTTAGGCAATTCATGAACGCCATCAGAAACAATATTACTAATAGATTTTGTTGTTGCATTTGCAGAATTTAAAAAATTATATCTTAAGAGAAGATTAGTAGATTCTAATCCAGTTACTTTAATTTTAAAAGATGGAATATCTTTGTTAAAAACAGTCAATCCTCCATTCCTTTTTATATAACTATAAAATAAAGAACTACTAATTTTAATTTGTGTAATATTAAACTTATTAGCACTACTAGTATAAATATAATATTTATCACCATCTTTAGACCCTTGAGCTTCCCAAGTCTTATTATCACCGAAAATTACAGGATAACTATTGATACCACTTTCTCCTTCCCAACCGATATTGTTCAACTGGATGTTGTGACCTCCTACAAAGTCGATCAACTGATCGTTAAACTCTGCATGATTGTCGTTGGTGATACCTTGCTTCTTGATGTTGTAGTATAACTGAGGCTTGATGATCTGTCCCGGACGGTCAAGGTTATAGTAGGCGATGATCTGATTGATTTCGTCAGTGGTCAGAACTTTATTAGCGATGAATCCTCCTGCGTAGGCAATTTTAACACATTTTCGAGGAACATTATTTGTATCAAGATATCCGATAACTGAAAAATAATCAGCAACTCCAGCAGCTGTAGGATAGCTAGCAGTGAAATCATTCTTATCTCCTAAAATATCATTGACAACCGTAACATTTCCTATCTCGTTAATACTTGAGGACGTATATCCACAAATATAATATTTGCCATTAAGGCCATTCCTTTCGAACATATTATTCCGGATAAACCTTTTGCCCAATACATTGACATGATCAGAGCCTATATCGGAAATATAGTTAATTATGCTAATGACAGTACATTCCTTGCTATCTCCTATCATTTCGTCAACGGTCTTTTCGCTGACGATCATGTCGTCTACTCCGTCTGTACATAGCCAGCCTTCGAAGTCGGTTCCCGGTAATCCATACCCACTGCCCTCCGCAAATCCGAAGTTCAGCAGGCGCATGTCGTTCCCGTTGCCGGACAAGTCCTTCAAGATTGCCCGGTCAGGGTCGTCGTTAGTCTTGCCCCAGGTGGATATAGCCATCTTGACGCGGCTGAGTAGTTCGGGGTCGATGTAGGGACGACCGGACACCCCTACATCACGACCACCGATTCGATTTAAATCGACCCGGTTAAGACTCAGTTTATTTAAAGATAACCTGTTTAGCATTATTCTGCCTCCGTTAAGATACCTGTTGTTACCTCAGAATAGCTCTCAATGCGGATTGTTTTGGGGTAAACCAAAGCACTGAAATCACAGTCAAAAGTCTTTCCGGTGTTATTCTGTACGTTGGATGGCAGATATACCGGTTCGAAATCACCCTCCGTCGGAGTACGCTGAAAGATGTTCAAACGACTAGCTGCGGTTCGCTCAAGGTGGATGTTGAAATCGGCATTCACTACTGCTTCGGCAGCGTACAAGTCCTGATCTTCTATTTTTGTAAATTGTAAGTCCATGATTATTTCTCCTCTATTTTTAGTTTATAATTTCAATGGTAATCTCCTCTCCCTTCCTTTGAGCATCTTCAATCAATACGTTAAGTCGATCGGAAGTATATCGAGATTCTGTGAGACGGCCAACCTCAGTATTTTTCCCTACCAGGATACACCCAGCACTATCATCAGCGGTACTTCCCGGATGGATTAGTATACCATCAAAATAAGGTACATTAAGCAAACGAGGCAAATTGCGTCCGAATTTAGGGGACCAATTATATATCACTTTATATTTACCGGCAGGAATGGCTGTTTGTTCGGGAATCTTCTTTTCTGCGGAAAGATCGCGCAACCGATCCTCTAATGTGTTGCAAAACATATTTCCGTCAACGAACAGACGTCCAACTGTATATTTATCTTTTTTCCAAAGTCTTTCTACTCTTAACTCCATATATATTTCTCTATAATATTAAAATCAATACTAATGCCTGAATAACCTGACCGATAAGGCCTCCAATCAATGTCGCCGCAATATCAAGCCAGTCCCATTTGCCACCCCATTGTTTATCCTTGAATTCCATTCCTGCCGCCAATCCTGCGACAAACAAGATGGTAAGCAATGCGCCTGCCGGGATAGCATAAAGCAGGTGCTTAGGACGGTTACTTTCTTTGATCCAACTCATACTCTTTTATTTAGTAATCGCTTGGTGGCTGACGGTCTTTACATCCCCGAACTTCGCATTTCTTAAAATTTAAAGCCTGATTCTCAAGTTCCAGCTTTGCGTTTTTGGCCTGTAAATCCCGGATACGCTCACGGTCCTCATTCTTTTCAACATAAAGCTGGTCAATCTTAGTATCCAACTCGTGAACTTTAGCTTCTTTTTTCTCATAAAGTTCCTTCCATTCTGCTGCATACTGGCTGATGTTATCCGCTTCTGCTTTTTCAGCCTGGGCTGCTTCCCTACGCTTTTTGGAGTCGTAGAACATAAATGCACCCAACAGAGGAAGAAGGATTGTTGCAATAGCACTACCAATTAACGTTACGATTTGACTTATCTGTTCCATTATTTTTTATAGAATTTAAGCCAGGCAAAATAGTGGCTGTTCTCCAAGTAGTTGTTGTCTCTCTCTGCTAGACGGGCCTCCCTTTCAAAGGAGACCATGTGGTATGCATCACGATTGCAGATATTACCGATTAGGCGGATGCACCATTCGAGTACATACCATAGATAAAATATAACCGCAGATAATGCCAACCACCATGCTGAGTATCCGAAGATCAACCCTCCGGCCCATAGGAGTAATCCAGATGCAACAGTCAGTTCAATCCACTGACGGGCATGGACACATTCGTGATTGATAGTTGACTGCCTGGCATCTGTCTTGGACCATTTAGTAAATACCCAAGCAAACAAAGTGATGGTTGAATAGCTTGGAAATAAGATAGCTTTAGCAAGCCATGAGTCATAAAATACTTTTTTCATAAATATTTGTTTTTAAATTTCCAATTATTATTCTTTTGACAAAGCATTAATAACTGACAAACGATCAATAGCCCGAACAAAAAGCTCTGCATACTTTTTAAAAGATTCTGCTTGCTCCGTAGTTAGATCAACCACACCATTATTATACATTTCCCTTGCAATTTCTAATTCACCAATATCACCTGTGTTTTGATAAATTGCATTAGCAAACTTCTGCGATACATCGATGGTACTCTTGTTCCCTTCAATGTCTATTACTTCGATTTTTCTAAAGTCTATTCTCATCATAATATTTATACTTTATTTCTTCCTATAACTGCGACCTCAAATGCACTATTGATCCATCCTTGGTCCTTATGAAATGTCTTTACTGTAAAAGTATTGGCCTGTTTATCAGATATTATACAAAGAGTCCAATTCTCGTTTATGCCTGTAGCTATTATAAAATAGTCGGTATGACCTAAATCGTGCCAAAAGACATAATTTCCTGTATCTGTCCTGTCGACTTTGGATACATAGCACCCATCTCCCCATCTGTTTGATATACCACCTCCCGATGTAATACGTGCAGCCCATAATACTCCAGGAGCATCCCATTTCTCATACTGGCGCTGGCCGAATTTATGAGATCCATAACTCTCTATAGCCCCACCACCAGAAGTGTTAGCTATGATTCTTAACGCAACTCCTCCTTTACCATACGTGCTTAGATTAATACAGTCTTGATTATCATTACGTATAGTCAAAAAAGGATATGCCCCTTGAGAAGAAACTCCTCCGTACTCATTAATGCGCAAAAAACGAGTACCGCTAACCTCTAAAAGAATCTTTGCATCAGCTATATCTCTAGACACTATATTATTATCCTTTATCTCCCATCCTCCTAGAATAGCCCCAGATGTCACCACCAGGTTTTCAGTATTGATATTCTTGGCATCAATCATCGGAACCCCATCAACATCTTTAAACAAGGCGATGTCCTGACCGGTATTAGTTCGAATTACGGTACTATTAGAAGTCAATATCAGCTTTCCATTAGCTGTATTTATCCCACCTTCAGCAGTTAATTCAAAACCTGTCTCATTATGCTTTATAGCTCCTTCGGTTATCATCCATCCCTGCGTCTTTTCAAGATTACCTACAAATATTCCGGAAGTTCCCAATACGTCAATTGTCGCATTCTGCGCTAGCAATACGTTTGTCGCAACATTGATAAACTCATTGAATTCATCCCATTTCGTAGAATCAAATGTAGAAGTAGATGTATGAGTTACCTTACAGAGTTTGTTATTCCCGTTATAAATAACGGTATCAATAAACGCATCATTGTGATAATACTCGGTATTCGGTTTCCATTCTCCGCGTGGCCGGAGCATTGCACCCGGCAATCCAGTCTTTCCTTGTCCGCCGGTTAAACATGCAGGATCGCTCTCATATGTTGTATTATCAGTGTAAGTAACCTTAGTTTTAGTCCATATGTATTTACCATCCTCCCACTTAGGAGCGGTCGTAGACCAAGAACCGCCGACAAGAGAGCTGGAGGAAGTCGAGAGGTAATAAAATATTTCGAAAGATTTTACCCCCTTACCGGATGGACCGGCACTTCCTGTCACACAGACCGGATCGCTCGTCCAAGTTGTATTATCAGTATAAGTGACAACCGTTCGCGTCCACATAAATTTACCATCTGTCCAGCTTGGTACATTATACGACCATGAACCACCTGCCGGAGTGCTATAGGATGTAGACAGGTAATATTGTTCTCTGTAACTCTTTACTCCTATACCCGTTTCCCCCTTCGCTCCTGTGACGCAAATAGCATCCGTAGTAGTCGATGAACCATCCGTATAGGTGATAACTGATCTGGTCCACATATACTTTCCATTTACCCATGCGGGAACACTCGTCGACCATGATCCGCCAACCAAAGAACTAGAGGAAGTCGAGAGATAGTATTGTTCAACGATACTAGTTACCCCCCTTCCATCTTCTCCGTTACTTCCATTGGTTCCATTAGCCCCCTTTGAACCGGTAATACAAGCAGGGCCTGTTTCCGTTGTGGAACCATCTGTATATGTGACCTTAGTTTTACTCCACATGTACTTTCCGTTTACCCAAGCCGGAGCAGTCGTCGACCAAGAACCACCGGAAAGAGAACTAGAGGAAGTCGAAAGATAGTAAAGCACATCCACATCTTGTACCCCTACACCATCTTTACCATCCGCTCCATCTTCACCTTTAATTTTTTGCCACTTATAGTCAGAAAAAACACTACTATCCGACTGAACAAAGTCAACATATTGACCTATCCATGCACCAGGAGTCTCACCATTATTTGCAGTAAATGTTTTTCCATCATTAGAGTATTTAATATGCAAATAGCTGGTACGACCATCTTCGCCATTTACTCCAGGAATACCCTGAGTTCCATTTTCTCCCTGAATTCCCTGAAATCTAGCCCACGTATATTTGGATGGATCAGTACTATTTGCTTGTACAAAATCCACATATGTTCCAATATATACATCTGGAGTGTCCTTCATTTGAGATGAAGTAGGATTTTGTACAGGAGAATACTTAACGTGAAAATATGAAGTACGACCATCCGCACCATCCTTTCCCGGAATTCCATCTTTTCCCGGAGTACCCGGATCTCCCTTAGACACTTCTTTTAACCAATCCGTAGAAGAATCAGACGGTTCCTGCGTAGTACTAGGTTCAATACATATCCATGTGCTGCCGTTATGGGCAACTTCATCGTAATACCAATACTTTCCTGCTTTCCATTCCCCCTTAAATGCGGGAACAAGGACCTCTGTAGTGCCATCTTGTGAAAGCTGTTTAATCGTACCGGTCATATACACATTGCGAAGGTATGCACTGTATCCGGACAAATCCAGTCCTGAAATGACCAGATTAGATAAGTCCCCTAGCTGCATCATAACCATAGAAGAGGTTATCTCCCAGTTATTTACTCCTGCGAGATAGCGTTTATAGTCTTTTGTGGAATAAGCAGATTTCTGGCGCTCCGCATTTGTGAAATTGCCATATGCCACAAAATGCATGGCCTTCTGAGGATGATATGAATAGCCGCTTCTAAGAGTATATTTAAACTCCGAATTGCTTATCTTTTGAGTTATACGGAAATAAGAAGTCTGGAATCCTGTACTATTGTTGAATATACCCTTACAAATGTCATCTACCGCAAGGTTCGCAACTTCTCCCGGTTCCAGCTTCAAAGTCAGAGTCTGAGAGGATTCATTTACGGATTCAATAATACCACCACCGGGAGCAAGCCAGTCCTCTCCCGAAGTTATTGATACGCGGTTATAGCGAAGCTCCGGAACCTCAAGAAATTCGCGGAGATGGAGCGATTTCGCATCGATATGACCATCGGAGGTAATCATCCAGCCAATGAGATTCTGTACATAGTCTTTTGATGATATTTCCTTTGAGAAGGTTGCGTCTTCCGCGATTAGTTTCTGGATAACGGCTTTTATCTTAACGTCAATGCCGGCCAAGAAGGTTATTAGCCCTTTGGCTTCATCGTCCTCCACTTTGCTAAGATATTTATCATCGGCATCGTCCCCTGTCATTATTGGAGACAATTTATAATGCCTTCGTCCATCCGCTTCCGAAATGGTCTCATCTTTCAACAATTTATACACACTTCCATCTGACTCAACAGAGACTATCTGGGCCGGATAAGGAAAGTATTCTTCCGCATCCGTATTACGAGCATATGATGTCGCATCTTCCAGTGTTTTGAAAGTTGCCGTAGAATCGATAGGTCTCCCTGTCGTTCTTTTATATTGTAATGCAAAACTGCTTCCGTTTATCTTAACCATAATCTTATGCAGTTTTAAAAGTAAATGTATCGGCATCATTCAATCCCGAAGTCTGAACAACCCACATCTTATAATCAATCGCGGCACTTTTGTTGTCTCCTTCAACAGATATTGTTATTGGGCCGGTAGTAATTCCTGTATCCTCTATGAAATTACCCGGATAAGCAGTAAGCGTCAATTCAGCAACCTCATCAGCAGGAATACAAACCGCTATTTTCTTCCATTTATCTACTGGGAATTTATATGTTCCCGCCTTTATATATAAGCCACTTGATTTCAAATTACGTACATCATCCGATGTTTGAGGTACAGAATCACACAGCCCGGCAAACCACTTACGATAAACATTGACACTTATCTTACTTGTCAATGTCAGATCCTTAATATCTTCATCCTCTCCGGCAGCATACATGACTGTAGCAAAATACGTTTCTCCTTTTGTATAGTTTCCTTCCAATTCTCTTGTCGCAATCTGTACGCCATTATTGTCCTCTTCAGAAAATGCCAGAATATTTTCTTCATTATTGTCGCAGAAAGCCTTAGTCATCGCTCCGTTATCATTACGGGTAGCAGTATAGGTTAAAACTCCTTTTTTAGAACCAAATTCAACGTCATTAGCCGTCGAAATCTTCCCAACAAGAGTAGCCGGCATCGGAGCATAAAGCATCTTTCTGAATATCTGCTCATATCCCATACCTTTTCTCAATACGTCTCCCGGATTCACATAACCTGTTTTTGGCGCATTTACACGAATATCCTTGCTTAATCCCACATCCCCAGAAATACCACCGGACGAAGAAGAACCTCCTCCGCCACCACCTGTACGCACAACAGTACTAGTCCGATAATCCTTCGATCTCGAACTAGCCGGAATAGCCCTTGTTTTTATTACGATATTACTGCTCATATCTCTATCATTACACATTGGAAACGATTCATCTTGTAGTCGATAGATCCGCCTGCATTAATGAATCTTTTATTAACCATATAATTGTCAGACAAACGAGATAACGGAGTAATATCTGATGATTCTTTTATCACTTGAGTTAGTTTTACACGGGTGGCATTATAGCGGTTGATTATTCTACGAATAAGCTGTTCCTCCGGACGAATGGTAGTTCTTTCTATGTATGAATAAAGATCATCTCTTAAATAATCGGTCCATAATACAACTTTTCCATAACATGCACCATCATGATTGTATGAACTAATTTTCAACTCAATCTCATCAAGTTCATTAATATAGTTTTCATTAATGACATTTTCGTAGATACGATCTGAGTTAGATGTAGTATCCTCTCCATCTCTGGGGATGAATTTTACAGTAAAGTTTTGTAAAAACACTCCATACTTGTTAACTTCAGACGGATACATGCTAGCTAACAATTGAAACTCCAATTCTCCTGTTGTCACTCCACTTCCAGTAAGAGAAGAATATATCATTTTACCTGATGCACCTTGATAAGGATCATTCAATTTCTTGTCATTGATTATAGCTTTATAGTCTCCATCCTCGTATGCCCCAAAGGATATATATGTGCATTTATACAAGTTATTACCAAGTACCGGATCATCCGTCGTAAGATCTGTATTACCAATGAACAATTTAGTACCTATCATTAAGTTTCCTCCCCATCTATCTTTTGACAAAGGAGATAATTCTTCATTCTGGAAGTATTTTACAGAGGCATTAATGCAAAATACTCCGGGAGGATAAGCAACACATGGACTCCTCAATATAAAAACAGGAACATATCCTCCTAAGACTATTCCATCTTTATTTTTTAATCTCACTCTTATTATATCGGTATAATTATACTCTGTGATATCTGGAACTTTCCCTCCATCCTTATCAACCATTTTGTAGTTACAATATCGCATAGGAATAGCACCCAGTAGGTTTTCCGCCTCTACATTATTCTTATATCCGTTTATGTCTACACGATGTGCGAACTGTTCGTATTGATACATATCCAAATCACCGGGATTCAAGAGTAGGCGATGTGAAACATCATCTCCAGATACAATATCCGGCAAAGTGACCAATTGATCTAAATCGTCATAATCCACACTGAAATTCAAAGTCTCAGGAATTGGATAATTACTGCATTTGATTGTCACTTTATTATATCCGGGCAAAATATCCATAGAATGATCGGAACCGGCGAAACCGATATTTTGTATCGTAATACTATTAAATCCTACATCTTCTTTTTCCGTTAGTGTAACATTATATTTATGATATACTCCATCATGATCCAAATCTACGAAGTACAGTTCTCCTTTCCAGTCTACGCAAGTCCAGTTTAAGAATTTGCATACTTCTTCCAAAACCTCTTTCAACTTCATGGCTTTTCCACCTTCATCGAAAAAGTTTTGTTCGCTAACCCTCATATCATATAGTATGTTACTGCCAGATAAATATTCTTTCTCACTTTTCGCATAAACATAAGGGAGGTATACAGCGTTATAATTTGCAGAAGATGCTTCTATACATCTTTTCAACAAATACCATAATGAAACAAATTCTTTCTTTTTACCTTCTACTTCATAATCAATAAACTCAAGGGTAGACATGGCACTCATGCACTCCATCTCCAATTCAAATACATCTGAAGTATAGTCCTGTGTATAGATTTCAGGTTTGATGAAACCAATCCATGTTACTATTCCATTCTTTTTAAAAACAACTCGGTACTCTTGATAAGCTGTAGTAAACAAACTCTGCAAATAATCACTACCTACTACACGAATTGTTGCAGTACTGAACCGAATAGGAGTATAGAGAAATTCATCATCTGCAATGTCAATTGTAAATGGAGAATTACCACCCTTTAGTTCCATAACTTCTCCCGAATAGTTGTCTTTTTCTATTTCAACCACACATGGGATATTATCAATTGTGGCAAATGGTATCGTGTATATTAGTCCGTAACTCATGATATAGGTTTCTTTCCTTGTGATTTAAGTTCATTATTAATGGTAAGAATCAAGTCTTTAGCTCTTACTCTAGTAGTGACTGATGAAGATATATTTCCACCTCCACCCAATCTTCCAGAATTAATCGCTTCAAACAGGCGGGATTGCTGTCCCTGATTAAGTATCATTTCACCAGCATTGACACGGGCCAGCATTTTATCTCCGGACGACGGCCCACCGGTCACAACTCCTCCACGCGCAAACTTAGGGATAGCAGCAAATAACGCCAAAGCCGCAGCTATCGCTCCACCAATTGCAATAAGGCTTATAGGCCAAGGCAGTTTTTTTGCGGCACTTGCTCCAACCGCGCTAGCCCCCTTAGCCGTATTAGCGGCTACCTCCGTTTTGGCTGCCTCTTTCTCGATAGTCGTAGCCGCAACGGTAGCAGCAGCTCCTGTTGCGGCATTAGAAACCTTTTGAGATGTAGTTGCAGTATCTATCGCCGCTTCTGCCTCCTTAGCTTTAGCTAATTTATTCGTAAGTTCCGTTATATTTTCAATGGTCTTTGCTACTGATAATATTCCATCTACAACGCTCGCCAGCGTATTCCATATAGCCATCAGTTTTTCCCACCTCGAAGCCTCTGTTTCCGGATCAAAAGCATCTTTCAGCCTTTGAAAAGCAGAAGCCACCCCATCTATGGTAGATACAGTTTCTTTTAGGGCATCCCATTTCATTTGTCCAAGCTCCTTAGTAAGATCCTTTACATCCTCCTTCACCTGAGCTAGTTTTAAAGCCTTCTCCAAAGTAGGGACATTAGCTAATGATTTGGCAACCTCATCCTCTAAAGTCTTTCCCATGCTTTTGGCCTGATCTTTCAGTTGATCAGCATATTCCTTTGCTGCCTCCAGCTCCTCAGAGGCAATATCGGATTTGGTCTTTTTATAATCAAAAGTTGTGTCTCTAGGCTTTATTTTAATGGGAGACGCAAGCATTTTTGCATTCAGACTCATTGCTGCAATAAAGACATCAGCCTCATCTCCAATACCCTTTATACTGGCAGCGGATTTTGCGGCATCCAAAGAAAGGGAAGCTAAGTTCTCATTCAACTCTTTTCGAGTAATAAGCCCTTTAGACTCTTGTGACTGGAGTTCTTTTACCTTATTATTGTATTCCTTTTGAATCTTTTCGAATTCTACAAGAGCAGCATTCTTATCCTGATCCCTTATCGCTTTCTCGGCAGCAGTTTTAAGGCTTTGGAAATAAGTACTTCCTAAAACATCCTTATCACCTGTTCCTTTTGCCTGAGCATACATCTTGATGTTCAGTTCACCCAATGCCTTGTTATATTCTGCTTGAGTAATCTTACCAAGTTCTAACTCTGCACCCAATTCCTCAAGCTGCTTGTTATATGACTCTTGCTGTTTTTGGAGAAGAGTCTTCTTGGTGGAAGTATCTGTAGTAGTGGCAGGAGTCGTTATAGATGGCTTATTTTTTTCCAGATATTCCGTATATTGGTGCAGATTAGCATCAGCATCTTTTATAATATTTCTAAGTGCTATAGCTTCTTCCATCTCTCCTATAATCGGAGCCGGACCACCAAAATTTAATACTCCTTGATTCTCTATAGCATTTCTATATTGGAAATTAAAAGCCTCTTCGCCACCGCGTTTATTATATATATCTTTTAATTTGTCCTCCGCTGCAATTTTCTTTTGCGTGAAAAAATCTACTTTAGCAGTAGCCTCTAATAGTTTAATTCTCTCGCGTACAGCAGCATTGATATCCTGATTTTTCTTTAATTCCCCTCCCAATAATTCTATAATGCGATTCTGATATTTTTCTTTTAACTTAGAGCCATCTGCTGCTTTATTATATAAATCTTGAATTACTTTTAACTGAATTATCTCTGGAGTATGCGTAATACTAGCCGCTTCTTTCTTATAATCAGAGAAAACCTTTCTTATTCTTTCGGCTTCTTGTTTTAGCGTCACCATATGGGCTATAAGGCCTCCGAGCACAGTAATAATAGCGGTAGGGATAGAAGAGATCAATAACGATTTTAATGATCCCATTGCCTTGCTAAACGCCATCTTGATGGAAGCACTCGTCTTTTGTGCTTTCCATTCAACTTCATTAAATGCAACTCCTGCATCCTTAGCAGCCCGGCGAGCTGCTGACTTAGCGGCTAATTCGGCTTTGGCTATAGCAGATATGATATTATTAACCAGTTTGCTCGTTACCAATACCACGATTGCTGCAATCGCATAAGTTATAACACTCCTGATATTTTCTGTGGCCGTTTTTACTGCGCTAGTAACCCAATCGATAAGAGATTTATATTTGCCTTTGATATCCGCCTCATCGACTAACTCAGTGAAGGCATTTTTCAGACGATTCAGAGATGTTTCCAGATTATCTGTATCGACATTGGGAATCATTTCGTCCAAGGCTTTAGCAAATTTAGGAAGGACATCCGCGCTCATCAATTTACCTTTCTTCATCAATTCGTCAAGACCGGCAACGCTAGTCCCGGCAGCTCTTGCCATAGCCTGAAGAGCAATAGGAAGTCGCTCTCCCATCTGTAGACGTAATTCTTCCGAACTGATCTTTCCCTTACTCATCATCTGGGATAAAGCCAAGAATACACCATTGCTATCCTCCGCGCTCATGCCGAAAGCGGTAACAGCACGGGACATAGATTCGAATATCTTCCGCTGTTCTAGTATCGTCATGCCGGATATAGAAGCCGCAGCCGTAAATTTTGCATAGTTGCCCGTCAGAGCATTGATCTCCAATCCGTATTTCTTAGCCATATCCAGCAGAAAACGCTGATTCTCCGCAAACTGTCCCATTGTTCCGGACACATTCTTCAGAGCCGTAGTGACCCGGCTTGATTCCTTGGCCACCTCAATGAAACGGGAGACAAGATTGGTTAATCCAAGACCACCTGCACCAAGAGCTGCTGCGAAGGTAAGGACTTGCATCTGCATAGAACGAAAGGCTGCTTTTACCTGGTTCGTTCCCTTCTTAAAATTCTCGGTTAAGAAATTTAATGCTATTGAGAATGATAGTCTGCTTGCCATAATTAATTACTTTTACTCCAATTCACTTTGTTTATATCAAATAATTCACCGGCCATAAACTTTCGGAAATCCTCCTCATTGGCCTTTATCTCAGCTTCAGCCTTTTCTTTCATCTCCTGGATCTCCCAGGGGAACGGATACATATCTTGAGCGGAACGAAGTTTCTTGCCGTCTATATGAGGAAGGATCGTCATATATGTCCACAATCTTTCGGACTCCAGAGATTCTCTACGCTTGCGGTTATCCGCTTCGATATACAGGGGAAGATCATAAATCTCCATTTCCTCCATTGCATAATGAGCGTCCAGTCCGTCCATTATCAGCATAGCTACTATCTCGCCAACAAAACATGATTCCGAAGCTGCACTCTCTCCGGATGAATCCAATGCCTTCTGGAATTGAGAAGAAATAATACTCATTCTCTCTATGTCTGAAATCAACTCCTTAAATATTTTATCGTTAGACATGGCCGTTTTGAAAACAGAATAAGTATAGATATCCTTCATGCCGTCTATATTCATCACATAAAGCAAGGCATCTACATCTTCCTTGTCGGTATAGTCTATTTGAGAGAAAGGCTTTTTGGTCAGTTGCTCCCATCGGATAATCATCTTAATGGTGCATTTCTTAAACTTCATTCTGCCTGACAACGCCTTGATCTTTGGCGGAGGAGCGGATTCTGAAGTCTTAGGCTTGCCTGTATCCCCTTTTCTGAAATGGCATATAAGACACACGGCCAAATAAATAAGAAGTACCGTTTCTATGATTAAACACACATTCATTATTCTAACTATTTAAAAAGGCGGCCATCTCTGACCGCCTCCACCTTTTAACTATATCGAAATCAAGCACCGGCTCCATCTTCCAGAGGCCCGGTTCCCTGTAAGGTTACCGAGCTGGTACAGATCGCACCATTGTCTGCCTTCATGGAAAGAGCCGTAATAATCGCTTTTCCTTTTACATATTCTTCTCCTTTCGGGAAGTCTCCCTCTGTCTCTTCCGTTTTTGCTATCACAAAAGGTATCGGTGTTCTCTCCTTCATCAATTCCTTTAATGTGACGAAAGACAAATGACCTGATTTAAGAGACAACATACTTTCACTGGTGACAGTGTATCCCAACTGTCCTGTCAGATATTCCTTCCAGTTACCTGACATCTTGTTACTCGTATCAATTGTATCAGCACTTATGTCAATGCTACATGAGGTTCCAAATGCAATAGGGAGTATCTGCTTACTAGGGGATTCTCCGGTTTCAACGAAAAGCATTAGCTTATCACCGACAACCATGTCTTTAGCCGAATCATATTTTTTTTCTGCCATAACTATAATGAACTAATTGAAAATTGTAAAACTTGAATGTATTTATTATCAATGAAGCCCTCGGTAGAGTCTTCAAGCCGAATGTGCATATCCGGATCTGTCCATACTCCGGACAAGGAATCATAAATCAATGAGGCAAGATCCTGGCTGCGTCCGTAGTCCTCACTAATGGCGATCACATTTACCAATGGAGTCTGACGGGCTACTCCCATTTTACTATACTCCTGTTTGTACCCATCCCTCTGATAGATTATATAATCCCCAGCGGTATTTTCTGGAGCCATCACAGGAAAGATCTTATCCTCCACATACCCCACAATCTCCTTTGACTTAAGGAGAATGCCGCGTACCTCGTTGGTTACTTTAAACATGTTCATCGTCTGTCATTTATTCGTTGAACCGCTCTTTTTATCCCTTCGTGAACTGCCTGCATTGCTTTTCCTTCTTCCGTATTCCGGGCGTCCTCCCAAAAGTTGTTACCCGGCATAACACCGCGACTTGCGCCAGATTTGGTATAACGCTTCTTAGTGCCTCTGTCGACCAGATGGGCATGGTTACCTCCCGGACGGTCAAAGCCAGCCAATGCGCCTAGCTTATTCCTCTTGACCCTTGTTGTAAAAGAATTCATCAGATGATTGGTCTGTTTCCCGTGATGGAGCAGCCTTGCACGAAGATTACTCCTTCCTTTAACCCTGAAGACATTCATTGCAGCCCGGAGTCCGCTCCTTACAGCCTTGTCCTTCTCAAAATCTTCAAGATTACGGATCAGGTAGTAAATATTCTCTTTGTCTATTGTCGTGACCTGAATCATACATCTATCTTTTTTAGAGTTAAGGTCAGCTCATTGCCATCCGGTTCAATCATCTTTATTTCCCACACGCTATCTGCGTACTTTACACGACAACCATACTTAATTTGCGGATATTTCCGAACTTGCATGACCGTTGTCTGACCGATAAACTGCTCGTAAGCACTCTCGTCAATAGAGAGAAGCGTCTGTTTTTTGCGATATGCCCGGCATCGGAACACTTCCCGGTAGTCCTTACGGACAAAACCCGTTTCGGTTTTTTCTTCGACCGGCTCCTCAAACACAAGGGTATATTTTAATAATCCTGCTCTCATCTGTTGTAATTCCGATAGAGTGAAACTAAATGGCTATAAGATAATGGAACCTGACTTGACCGCACAAAAGCAACCGGTTCCCGATTTGCATAATATTGACCAACCATCAGAAGAATACACTGTCGGAGAGGAGCCGGCAGGCTTTTACCATCCTCTCCGGACAATGCTTTCAATTCCTCGCATATATCCTTCTCTACAACAGCCTCAGCAGCCTCAATAAGACATTCGATGTATTCGTCATCTTCAGTGAAAGATTCTTCTACATTCAGATGCTTCTTTGCCAGTTGTAGTTCGACGTATGCCATATTATTTCATTGATGCAATAGTGAATGATTCCGGACGAATCATACCCATGTTCCAATAAGAGTTAATAACCAGACGGACCGCACCTTTAGTTGCCTGCGTGTATGGGTCTACAGTCATGTCAATTGCTCCCCATTGTCCCAGGAAATAGTCGGCCCAATTACCGAACACAATACCGAACTCGTCTTTCGCGTCTCGCAACCCTTTAGGAATGTTGTTTGTACGCAATGCACGATAACCGTTCAGCATACCTGTGCCATCATTGCCAAAGAGGAAGCCGCCAGCTCCGGATTGATCTTTTACTTTTGTTTTGGCTTTTCCAACCAGAGACGGATGCATAATATATGCCAAGTTGCCGAACAAAGCATTGTTTAAATCTGCGTTGGTTTCCAATTCAACAACTTTTCCCCAGTCCATAACTCCGCTAACGTCACTTAACGTCTGGAACATACCATCTGGGACATTCTCTTCTGTCTCAGCATTACTCAGAGCTGTTTTTTCCACCTTCTGGGCAATGGCAATAGCGAGCAACTGACGGATCAATCCTTCCACGGAACGATTCTCCTGGATCAGCAACTGTTTAGAGATGTCTACGTAAGCCGTCAAACGTTTCGGACTATACAGCTTGCCTTTAGAGAATTCTCCCTTGCCATCTTTAGCTTCCGTATTTTCACCTTCCCAGAAAACTTGAGCTGCGGTATGTTTAGGCCAGTAGATGTTTCCGACCAGTCCAGTCATCATACGCACTCCCGCCTGAGACAGTACCAGGTTAGCCTCCAATGGTAACAACAGCTCCTGCTGTTCCTCGTCAATGACAACACCAGTGGTCGCTTCTGTTCCCGCTGTGTACGCCGCACGTTTCTGATACGACAAAGGGAGAATCAGTTCACCACAATTTTCAGCAGTAGCAGCTACAGAACGATGCAATCTGGTCGCCTCTTCAATAACAGCAGCTTCACTGTCACGTTGTTCCGTTTTATTCATCTGTGCCAAAATAGCACGACGAATAGAAAATCCACTATTTCCAGTAGTCACTGTCTTCACAGGACGTTTACCGCGATTTTCCTCCTCTCTCTCTTCGATTTCAAGATTGATTTCAGCCATTCGAGCCTGATTCACTCCCAATTCCTCGTTTTCTTCAGAAGAGAACTGGCGCTTTTCACCTTTAGCCTTCTCAATAATTTCTTTTGAACGAGCAGAAAGCTGCTTCTTCTCATCCTTCAAGTCTGTAATACTTTTTTCTTTTGCCATAATTTATAAATTAAATGTTTAATGATTTCTCGATATTTTGGTAGTAAGACTCAGGAATTTCCTGTTCCCGATGACGAAGCTCCTCTTCGGCTGCTTCTTTTCCACGCATGTAGACTGAAGTTTTACTATACGCCCCATTATAAACCGGAGAAGTATCATAGATATTGCCAAATTTCTCTATTGTTCGCTTCCAACTACCATCACTCCTCTTTTCCCATGTATCTTTTTCGACATCGAAACAAAAAGAACTTTCTCCGATTTCTCCGCGACGGATATTCTCAAGCAATTCATCACCCAGAGCGGTTTTGGGAGCGTCAAAGCGGTATTTTAATCCCTTGTCATCAACCGATAGCGACAAAGAACCTTTACCATATTTACTTCTCGCAAGAACCCCTCTTCTCTGATCATGGTTTAATAGAGCAAAAACATCACTTTTCTCCAATACTCCGTCGAGAGCACCACGCTTAATGACTTCAGTAAATGATAATCCATCTGATGGGGTATCAAATAGCAGCGCATAACCTTCAACAGTTCTTTTTTCTTCATTCTCTCCGGTCACCTGGACCTGAAATGACGTGTTTCTTATCTCTCTTTTTTCATCCATAACTAATCTTTTACTTATTAACCGTTTTATTGTCTGACAAACTGGGATCAATCTCTTCTTCAATAGGCATTTTCTGCATTAAAGCGTTATCTAACGTCTGAGTATTAACCGGTACAAAAACCTTATCTCCATTATCCACACGAGAAAGATTGTTTTCACGTCGGATTTCATTTGGAGAAGCAGCTCCGACATAAAACATATCCTTCCAGTAAGCGGCCTGTGCTGCTTTATCAGTACGCAAAATGGCCGATGTATCGAATTCCGCGATAATTCTGCCGCGTTCTGATCTGAGAAATACTTTTCGGTTAATTTCCTGCTCTATTTTAGTGATTACAGCCAATGCCGTATCGGTCAGATACTGAAGCTGAGTAGCCTCAACGGTAGAATAGCTTGATTTAGACAAATCGAACGCCTTAACAGGAGACACAGAGAAGAAACGGCAGATATCCACCACATTAAACTGTCTACTTTCAAGAAGCTGGCTATCCTTGGGACTGACAGTAATCGGCTGATATTTCATGTTTCCTTCCAATACAGCTATTCCGTTCGGATGCTGGGACATTCTCTCTCCCCATGTTTCATATATTTGATCCTTCTGCTTCTTATCTAACCGTTTATCCTCAACAGTCAATATTCCGGAGACAGCACCCCCTGATTCAAAGAAGCCGGAAGCATGCTCTTCGCTTTTTGTAGCAATGCCAAGAGTCTGACGCGCATGAGTCAACGTAGATACGCCGATAATTCCATCATAAGAGAAATTCAGGACATGGATCATGTCTTTTGGTTCAACCAGTTCCTTAAAACCTACTACCTGGTAACGCTTACGCATTATACCATTTTTATCAGTGATGTATACAATCGTCACCTGACTGGTCGGTATGTATATCAACTGCAATAAGTTCAAATTACGGTCCCTTTCTATGTAGGCATATCCATTACCCGTCAGAAGTACAGAAGCCATCAGAGTTTTAAAGAAGACAAAACGAGTCATATCCTCATTCGGTTCAAGATCAAGAATCATGTAAGCCGGATGAGTCTTATACTCTTTTTTAAATCCACCTTCGTCAAGTAAATAAGTTTTTAGCGGGAGAACAGCGACACTGTCCGATATGAGGTCAACGCAACGATAAACAGTAGACAGAAGCATAGGTTTGCTCCGACTGGCGAGCATGGGTCTTGCGCCAGTGTAACTCCAAGCGGTGACACGGGAAGTCTCCTGCTTGGTTGCCCTTCTTATTTCTATACCGGTAAACGGAATTTTTATACTCATTATAGACACTTTTACGTATAACCAAAAAAGTGTCTGACAAATCAATAAAATTCTCCGTATCTTGGGGAAACTAAATAAATACCCAATGCTTCCAGTTTGGCAATCACTCCATCGATCTTCTTTTCCTCAAACTGCTTGGAAGGCTTGGTATTACCATTTTTATCTCTTGCCATAGTAACATTGCGGAAACAGTGTCTGTTTATCAAATTATTATCAATCACAGCCCTTCCAGAGAGGATTAAACGTTCCATCTCTTTGGTCGGACGGTTGAAATTGCCCAATGCCTGGGAAAAAGGTTCCATCGGAAATCCCTTTTCTTCCGCATTGATCACGAATTGCGTCGCATTCCATGCATCATAGGCTATTTTTTGAATATAAACTATATCCCGAATTCGCATAAGATCATTGAGGATATAGTCATAGTCTGTCACATTACCGGGAGTTATGGTTATAAGATTATGCCTGCGCCATTCTCCGTATAGATCACGGAAACGTTTCTCGTGCAAGGCGGCCTCCGGAAGGTAATACAACGTTTTGAAATAATACTTATCTTCTGTGGGAAACATAAATGAGGCACAAGTCAAGTCGCTGGTGCTGGACAAGTCGATACCGGCATAACAATCCATACCGCTAAACTGCTCGAAGTCAATATCGGCAGATGCCTGCAATATATAATGATCCGGAATCCATATAGTTTCAGAATCGCACCATATGTTGAAATTCTTAGTTCTGATACCAACCTCTTCCGAAGGAGAGTTCTTTGCTGACTGAACCTGGGTCTGCAAGTACTGAGGCTTTACGGTTACGCCAATATTCGGATTACTTTTACCCCAGTTTTGAGGATCTTTCCAATCATCCCCTTCGTCAAGCGAATAAATGGCCGCGAACAAGGCATCATTTTCCTTTAAACCGGAAAGAACCTCAGTACACATTTCCCGATACTGATAACACGGACCCAATTTGTCAAAGCCGGCAGTAGTAATAATAACAGCCATCGGATTATCGCGCATACCCTGCGAAGACTGGAGCACATCCTTCAATCCGGAGTTTTTAGCCGCATGATACTCATCTATCAGATACATTGACGCATTAAAACCATCCAACTTGGAATCGTCTGCCGCAAAAACCTGAAGTATACTGAGCATCTGCTCAAACTTTACCTTATCCCTGAATGATACCAGATCCCTTCCTCTTGGATCAAGCCCTTTAGCAAACTGAGAACAAAACTTGAAAGCAATCTTTGCCTGATCTTTTGAGTTTGCAGCCAAATCGACCTCGGCATCCATTTCTCCATCTGCTATAAGATGAAAAAGACATAACCCGGCAGCAAACGCTGTCTTTCCGTTTTTTCTTGAAATCTCTATATACACGTATTTTACTAAGCGTTCATTGGTCTCCTTCACATAAAATCCATAAATAGACGCAATCACAAACTGCTGCCAAGGCTGGAGCGCGAACGGCTTTCCCGCATGCCTTCCCGTAAAATGACGCAGGATCGAAAAGAACTTTATAACATAGTCAACTTTCTCCTCCCTGAATTCATACCGGTCGTTCTCCATAAAGTCAAAAAAGCGTTCTGCGGCAAGTTTTATATACCTACCACAAACAACATTGCCTTCTATGACATCCTGTGCATACTTATAATACGCTTTTGTCTGCATTAACGCATTTCCTTATTCTCTCTCAAAAAAGCAGTTAATGGAGATTCCTCAGCATCTTCAACATTCAACGCTTTTATCTGCCCCTTACTCTTCACTGTCAATCCATACTCTTTCGCCAATTCCAGATATTGACTCCAGCTCTCTTTTAATAAATTGGCTTCAGGACGCTTCACGATTTCGCCTTTTAAATTTCTCATCGTCAGACCTTCCTCTGCAAGAATGTCGACACAGGTCAGATAGGTATCATAAGCAATTGACATACGATGCAACTGAGGTATATCGGCTACTTCCAGCATCTCGCTTTTATTAAGCTGCTTCACGATATCCGCTATAATCTTCCGAGCCTCATCATGACGGATGCTGTCCGGAATCCTGAAGGTTATCTTTTTATATTTTGCCATAGCTTTTTCTTTTTCTAAAAACCATTAATATGTCTGACCTATTTTAACACAACGAAACACTTTGGCTTTTTTCAAAAAAGTTCCGTGCGTGTGAAGAAGGGTGGGGCGAGGTTTCGAAGGCTGAAAACGCACAAATTTGACCCCCTATCCCCTTCCGATTGAACAATTTGTTAATTTTAACATAAATTCAGCATATAGAATTAGTACACAAAGGACTACAAGTTTATTTTTCATTACATATTTTTTTATTCTTTCCGCTTAATCAGATTGTCCCATAGGAATAACGCATAAGATAAACAACCTCATAAAAAGGAGCAACTATCACTATTAACACAAATTTAACACAATAAAACACGGCAAAAACACCCGAAAAAGAAACGAAAACACACTATTTTATATCAATTTCCAACTAAAAACGCATAAAAATAGATATTCCTCATCTTGTCCGTTTTTATTTTATTAACACTATTTATCTACTTCAAATAGCTCTCATCCCGTCTTCTCCTTTGCCCGCTTTAGGAATCTTTTGGTATTCTCATCCTTCACTACTACCCATATGCCGGTACATCCTATGGTCTGAGGCTTTTGAAACAATAGATCACAAGACTGTCCATAATACATCCATAGGAAGGTAAACTCTGATAAGTACATATTGTCGATCTTGACAATATATTTATCTAATTCGCTCATTGTGAATATTCTGATGACATTGTTTACACAAACTCATTAGGTTATCGTAATCATAAGCAAGACGTTTCCTTTCTACGGAATCATTAGTACTCATAAACGAGATAATATGATGAACATCTTCAGCAGGAACTGTCTTTCCCGCTTTTTGGCATATTTCGCAAAGCGGATTGCAAGCAAACTTCCATGCACGCAGACTACGCCATCGCTCTGAGTTATAGATTTTCCGGCGTTCCGCAACATAATAATTGTCATTCTTCTGAGTCCTCTTTCTTTGAGGTTTGTATATAGTCGGCATAAGGTATCTCTTTTAATTGTTTGTTATCATTAATAGTTTGGTAAAGTATCATCCGGAAGCGATAATTGAAATAACGTATCAACTCCTCCTCAGAGAATATAAGTGACGCTTTTTTATCTTGAGAAACAAACAATATTGCATCATGAAATATATCCTCATAACTTTTGGAACATAATAGCCCATGAGTGCGATAAATACATAAATCCTTCAATTTATCGTAGTTTCGCACAATCATGGACATAACTCTTTTATCAATCTTTCCGTTTTTTAGTGTTCTCATCCTTTATTTTCCAATTACCCGCCTTATCAATCAAATCCTCAATATTGCGATGTACCATTCCGCGAACAATTACCGATGTATTTGTTTTGGTCATATCAGATAACTCATTTAACAGCATCATTGTACGATCATCAAATCTAACTGTTATTCTTTTCTTTCTCATTGTTTATATTATTCATTGGCAGTTTCTGTCTTCTGACCAAACATAGCCTCGTTATCATATATAATATCCACTCCATCTTCACCATTTTTATCTTTGGTGAAAATTATCTCTTTTAGTTCAAAGTCCTGAATGCAAGTCTGCAATAAAGCTATAAGTTCACATACTTTCATTTTATTCCTCCTTCCGATTATTGATTTCTTCAAGCAGTTTCTCTGAATTTTGTTTCATGTATTCAGATAGCTTTATGTAGGCTTCTGTTACACTTTTATCATCAAATCCTCGAAATTTTACACGAGCAGGATACATAATGGTAACTCCAGAACATTCATCAGTACATATAACAATGGCCCAACCAAAAACATGTAAGAACTGATTTGCAAACAAGAGAAGTCCTGTTCTTGAAACTCTTTACAACCTTTTCTTTCTATCATAATTTTATTCCTCCTTGATTAATTCCGGATGATCGTAGATGTTATCTATTACTTTTATTCTATCTTCAAAATCTTCCATTACAGAAATCAATATATGCTACAGCATCATTTATCCCCTTTATAGAAACAGTTTGGGATTGTATAGTATCATTCATTGTTAATCTCCTTTCTTTCTAATTCGTTATCATTTGATTCAAGAGGAGGAATTAACATCCAATGGGTAGGGCGCACAATATTGCCACCATAGTCAATCCAAGTCTCTGTCTTAGGATTAAAATCACACACTCCACATCCGGGAGGATTCATCCTAACATCAAGCACTATGTACAGGTCATCATCTGTTCGCGGTAACCTGTCCTTTACGCTGATCCACGGAGATTGCTTTGATTGCCACTTGGCGCCAGCGATAAACGACTTATAACATTGATGGCGTCTTCCGTTAATAAATCCGGCACAAATAGAATCATCTTCACAAGTTGGGAAACCGTTTTGATGCTCTTTTGCTGCTTCTTCTAATGTCTGTTTCATAATTTATTTTTTTAATTATTCATTTTGAAAATCATCAATCTCATATTCCCATTCCATTGCATCCGCTTCTCGAATATTATCACTAAGCCATTCTTTTGCGTTTTCAAGCTCATCATCCCATTCAGGTACATCACCACCTTCATCATAGGCTTTAGCTAATTCATTATAAACTTCATCAGGGACTTCAACATTTCCAAGTCCAACTCGATAAGTTACTTTGATTGTTAGATCTTTAATATTCTTCATATTTCCTCATTTCTATTTCGTTATACTCCAATTTTACCATATCCATTTTACTGACAGCTTTTAAGACTCTTAGGACATCCTCCTGAAAGTCTATGACTCGTTGGTCACGAACACTCTTCTTTAACTCTATCAGGGATAACTCCTGCATTCTTATCAAAGATGGAATGTCATAAACCAACTCAAGTATAATTTCTTTCTTATTAGAATTCTTCATATTTCCTCCTTTCTTATTGTTATTGGTTAATTATTACATACCCTAATGAAACCATCATGGATAGAACTACTATAAAAAGAGTACCTCTCAAATATTTCTGGATGGTTGTATGATCCATCGTAATCATGCCTAAAAAACAGACAATCGCTTCAGCAATAAGATGTAAAAGAATTATTTTTATTACTATTACCTCGCCCATAATTGATTTGTTATTAGTTAATCCTCTCATATTTAAGTCCAAAACACCATCTTATCATTAGTCTTTGAAACCAATTTAATGGCTTGTAAACTGGGATAATAGATTGGGTCGACTTATGAACAAGTTTAGCTATCGCTTTTGGTTGTTCTATATATTTCATTTCGTTCATACTTGATTTTGTTATCAGTTAAAATATTCACTACAAACAAATCCCTTTCGCGGAATGAAGTCTTTAAACTCACAACTTCTAAATATCCATTTCTTATCAGCCCATCCGGCTAAATCCTTTTGCCATTGAGGAATAATTTGACGAGGATTATTTAAGTCCCGGTAAGGCTGACAATGCGGCAAGAACCGACCGCCTTTGTTCTTCCAATGATTTACTCGTTCAAATGCTTCTTTAAAATCCTTCAATAAGATGCAGTAAAAGAAGTATTCGCCTTTATACCCGTATTTGTCAATCAAAGCCGTAGCACGTTCGCATTCTGCAATTTGTCCCGGTGTGTCACAACCGAACCGTATGCGCTTAATCCATTTAACACGAGCAAGCAACCGGGCAATATCATCTGTCACTAAGCGGGCGTCTAAACCTTGATTGAAGTCTACACGTACTCCTATGGAGATAATCTTTTCAATCTGCTGCAAACCGTAGTCGGATGCAAGTATGTTGTTATCCATAAGGATTATGTTTTTGCGACCATTGACAGCTATCTCTTCAATATCCATGTATGGGGTAATCTTGCCTTCTTTGGCAGGAACTACACACCATTTGCATTTGTTAGGGCAGCCTCTTGTCAAAAAGCCATAAGCCAAATTCTTATCAACATTATACAGATCGTAATCAGGAATCATTCTATCAATTTCCGGTAGAAGAACCTTTTTTATGTCATACCCTGTACCGCCTTTCTCGATCTGATCAGCATTAGTTATCCATTGCCGGTAATCCTCTGTAAAGCTGAATACTTTAGCCATATAAACTTTATCATAATGATCGAAAGGATTATACCAATCAACTTTGTCACCTCTTGCCTTATGATAGCTGCTTATCTTCATCAAGGCAAGATTAGGATAATTGCTATCCACAGCCAATAATCCAATATTCATTTCTTCTTTGTATTGAATTAAACTTCTATTCGCAAAGCCCATGAAACATACTCATACATGCGTATCCACCTTCCGGTTCAAAAGCATCCAGTGTGGCGTTCTTATCAGTCACATACCGGAATACATCTTCGACTGTCGGGTATCTCCGGTTAGTACAAGCGTATCTTGGGATATAGGTTGGTGGAAAGAAGGTAGAACCTCTCTCTGTCTTTTCTCTCATCAGTTGCTCGGCTGCTAATAATCTCTGCTTCATCGACTCGTCCTGCATCAACTGCAATACTTCGCGTTTCCGACACATGATACAAGGGAAACAACCTACACGGGAAAAGCCTTTATAGTAAAGTGGATTCGGCTTTTGCCTTGCGTTAAGAATACAATCTATTACATCCTGCGAAGTCCAGTGAAAAATCGGACGAATAACGGAGGCATCGTATTTGGAGCACCACTCCCGGACTTCTTTTCCCCGATAAGTCTCTTTTTTCCCATTCTTATTAAGTTGAAAATATGATTTGAAATACATGCATTCATCTTCCATTGCAGCACGTGCAGCACTTTCCGCTGCTCTGATTCCTTGAACGATGATACAACTTTCAGTTAGTGAAAGCACATAGTCAATCATAGGTTTCATCTTTAGTTCTGAAGTACAGAACCGAGCGTTTGTAGATGGAAAACGCTTCTTATGTACGGCTAAAGAAACGAAGTCATACTTTGATTTTAGCGTTGTCAATTTAACGCCCATCTGTGTGCAAACGTCTGTTATATGCTGATAGGTAGCAGGATGTTCCCAGCCTGTATCGCAGAATACCGCTTCTATCTTATCGATTCCGTATTGTTTGGCAGCTTGGATCAAGCAGGCTTGCGAATCCTTGCCACCGGAGAAACTTACTATTATTTTCATTTGATTCCTTTCTGATTTGTTATCAATTAAAAATATGCGCAAATACACTCTTCTCGTCAGACAGCTCAAGACCTAGCTG
>ERZ780177.723-NODE-723-length-34714-cov-5.658819_pt1 | contig 34714 bp, 28 predicted proteins | sample MGYA00510973_ERZ780177 | MGnify/ENA primary metagenome ERZ780177 (study PRJEB29588, sample SAMEA2144396) | human gut metagenome | biome: human gut; feature: human-associated habitat; material: faeces | place: Denmark | collected 2008/2010 ...
CGGAATCTGATACTGGGCAATATAATTTAAAAACGCAGTATTAAATGACATTTCCGACATAACATATATATCCGAAATTCTTTCTATAGGGATATCTCTTTTTGTGCCATCAAATGTTGTAAACTGCAAAGTATTATCTTTTCTCCTGATTTCTCCATTATTATATATATAAAAACTTTGTTTCAATAAGCTTGTCCTCCTCTCCATTATATAAAACACAAATCATAATATGCGCACTTTCTGCATATCTTTTTCTCTTCAAGCTCCGGTATATGTTTCTGCTTCTTTATCTCTTCTATATCTGCAATTACATCCTCGATAACCATACGGTCCTCATCATTCAACTTAATTTCCATGGTTCTTTTCAATAACGGATAATCTATCTTTCCAGTCATGCCTTCAACGCCACGTTTTTCAAGATAATAAAGATAATATTTCAACTGCCAGATTCCAGCTTCTTCTACTGCCCGGCTCTTCTTTATCTCATGAAGTTCTTTACTATCATGAATAAAATCAATATTAATCACACCATCAATCTGTATATGTTTGTCATCGCGTCTGTAACTGTTTTCATCAAGAAGCTTTCCTAACTGGACATTTTCATTGCCATCTTCCATATTAATCTGATGGCAAAAATACCACAGTTTTCTTTTACACACAAAATAGTAATACACCATTACACCTGTAATCTTCTCATCCATACCAATCTCCATTCTGTAGAAACTGTTGCACCTGAGGAATCGCAAGCACATCCCGGTTCTTGCTCTGCTGCTTTATGATGTCCACAGCACAGCGGTCTATAGGAAAACCATTTCATCCGGCTGTTCTTTCAACAGTCCTCTGCCAGTCAGACTTTCTTCATCAAATTCATATTTTAGGCTGCACCGCCGTATATCGCTGTTGAATATAACGGTATTATCAACTCCTGCCGGATATACTTTTCCGCCGTACATAGAAAGTGAAACTGTCATATCGTCTATCTTAGACCTGAATATACTTCGTACTTCAGCTGAAACATATCTACTGTTGATAATTTCAAAACAACGCCCGATTAGCTCTGCATTATCATCATAAACTTCATCAGGTATAACATTTACAGTGTTTATATTTCTGAATCTGTCATCTGCCTCCTGCCTGCTATATTCTGCCGGGACTACATTTTCAAAGATTTCAAGATATCTCAGGATTTTATTATAGTAATCGGTATTCTCTATATCTTCAGTACAATATACTGAATTGATATATTGGATTTTCAATTTTTCCGTAAAATTCTTTCCTGCATAATCATTAAGTATGTTAATTGAGCGCTCATATATGTCTTTATCATATATCGGGTGCTTCATATCTACTCCGTTTCTGTTGTCATAGATATGTATATTTGCCTCACAGGGAATATACCTGCCTTTTCTGTTGCATCTTCCCATCCTCTGCAGAAGGCTGTCAGCTGTACTCATTTCTGTATATAAGACGTCAAAATCTATATCAAGGCTCGCTTCCACTATCTGTGTTGTTATCCATACTCCTTTTGCCGATGCATCATTAGAAAATTGCATTATTTTCTGTTCAAGTAATCTTCTGTGTTTTTTCGTAAAATGTGAGTGAAGTATATGCACCTCTATGCCATCGTTACGCAAATTTTCATATATATGCTGGGCATTTGCAATTGTATTACATATAACAAGGACCTTTCTACTTTTTGCATCTTCCCCGACCCTGCTTATATCAATATCCCCTTTATTAATATCCGCTTTATGACGTACCGCGTCAGCCTCTCCTGAATAATCTGCAAATCTATATTGTATACCATCTGTTAATCCAAATCTTTCCATAAGATTTTTAAGTACTGGTGGAAATGTTGCTGTTATTATTGCAAATTTTCCTCCTATATCCGTTATTATCTTAAGCCCATATATAATAGAGGCTATTATGCGTGGGTCATATGACTGGATTTCATCTATTATTACTTTTGAATACTTAAGCGTTGCTGCAAATATCTCAGTTCCAATAGCCCTGTATACGAATTTAAACAGCTGGTCAACCGTGCATACCGTCAATGGTTCTGATAACATCTTGGCTCTCTTGTATTTTTCATATGCACTTTCGTCTTTATCTGACATCAAATCTCTTGCTGATTGGGCTTCTTCTGTAAAATATTTCATGCATCCTGAATGAAGCAATGTTACATGCCCATATTTATAGCATTGTTGTATTCTGTCATATATTGCATTAGATGACACTATATATGGCAGTGTATAAAAGCACTTTTCGCCATCAGCCCAGAGCAGCGCTGCCTCCGTCTTCCCCATCCCAGTTGGTGCTATAACAACCATATTGTCATTGCTGTAATCATTCATATACTGCTGTACAGGTCTTAATCCGGTTTCTGCAAAATGATTTATTATATTATTTTTTAATTCTTTCTTGCAAATATCTGGATTTTCCTCTGCTTCATCATATCCTGCACTAACTGCATAATCAAATTTATTCAGCAGCCCTTTTATAACAAGATACTTTTTCCAAAGTTCATAATTAACATAGTTTCCAGAATCCTGTCTTCTGTTTCTGAATATCAATCTGTTTATATTAGAAACACTCATTCCTGCATATCGGTCACCAAGATATTCTTTCAGATTATTTGTGTAGTATTGCTCACAGAAGCGCTTCACCTCTGATGCTTCCCACTTATCTTCACGTACATGGTGGTAAAAAATTGCAGTAACAACTGCTTTGAAGTCATCCATATTAACCTCAGTATCCGCAATATCTTCCTTAAATCTGTTAAATGTGATTGATAATGCACTCAGATACCCGTGTGGAATTTCCTCAGCTGGTATCTTTTTCATGTTCCCGCTCACTTTAGACTGGAAAACATCATTCAGTTTTCCAACATCATGCAGCCGGCATGCTTCTAAAATAAGTTTCTTCTCTTTTTCAGAAAAATACCTTCCGTACATTCCAAAAAAATCATTTGCACACTTAACAATATCCTCAAGATGCTGTCTGAGTGTAACCTGAGTCTCTTCCTGAGTACAGTTCAGGCGCCTTATCGCTTTCTGTATCTCATTTTTCTCCATATCTGAAAGGAACTCTGACATATTTTCTGCTATATCCTGCATATTTCTAATAAGTGAGTTTTTCCCCTCTTCTGACAGTTTCTTCTGCAGAGATTTTGCATAATATTCCATAAAAAATCCCCCCAATTAATTACATTCCAATATGTTTCCAAAATGTGACTATTAAATATTTTCATGCAAATACTACTGCATCCTTTGCTTCTGTATCATCAACAAATGCCATATCCAATACATTTCCTGCCGGATAATAATAGGCTTTTACACGTCCACCTTCGCTCTCTGGTTTCCATCTTCTGACTCCCTGCTTTGTTATCTCATACTCTTTGTTCAAAGTATAAACTGTAGCATTGATATTCTCATATCCCTGCTCTTTCAGGTATGTCACAGGCACGTATATATTGTGTCTGGTCTCCACATCATTTTCTTCGCTGAGATTCACAATCTCAACACTTTGAACATCAATAAGATCCTCATATCTTCCCAGTGAAAGATACATTAAAGGGTTTCTCAGCCCATTATAAATAATGTCCAGATCCTCTTCTTTTTCCGGTAATATATGAATAATTATATTGTTCTGACAGACAAGCTCAGCATATGCAATTCCCTTATATATGCCATAGTCCTCTCCATCTTTCAGACATATCTGATGTCTTCCTTCTTTATATTTAGCTCCGGATGAGAAAGAATATCTCGTATATACTTCGGATATAGTGCCTCTGTTAGTTCCCTGTATGCTAAGTTTCATCCTGTGCAATTCTTTAAATCCACATGCCGCATGTATCATCCCCTTCACAGTTGAATACGGCGGCAGCGGATAAGTTTCTTTAACAATGAAACTGCTTGGTTTTCTATAGTTTGCAAGATTTTGATAACATTGAAATCTAATTGCTTTCACCATAATATATATCCACTTTCTCCTTGAGCTGTCTGAATGCCTCTGCTATGGTCACTGCACCAAGCTTGTCCTTAATCTCCTTATCGTTACCGAATATATCTGAAACAACACCTGCTATAGTAGAATTCTTAATATCTTCGTCAGATTCCACCATCTCTACCAGAGTTGCCACATTGATATTATTCCTGACAACATTTACACGATTCTCAAAAAATGGATTTTTTCTTGAATAATTACCTCCAATCACAAATAATGGTGCAAGATTCTCCCTTCTGCCCTTTATATCACGGTACAGATACTGGACTGCTTCAATAAGAGCTTTTACTCTTCTGGCCTTTTCTTCAGATTCTATGTTCATATCGCCATCAATACCTACTCTGTCAAGATCTATTGAAAGTGTATATGTGTAATATGAACGATGAATCTCGCTCTGGGCTATAGCATTGTTAAGCCCCTGACGATTTGCAAGCCCCATATTAGTAAGAAATTCTATTTCTGCCTGATATGGTTCAAGTGATATTGCATTGCTCAGTCTCGCCACAGCACTTCTTGTTGATGCACCGCCCTTACCCGAATCATCCTTGGCCGTTGTCTTCATATATCCAAACAAATCAATCTCTGGATAATCTTCAATCGTAGCAGATGGTGCAAACTGCACAACACCGCTTTTTTCATCTACAGGTGTTGTATTCCATCCAAGCTGCTGAATCAGGTTATATCTTATTGCCTGCCTCGAAATATATGAATACTGCTGGTAATCACCTCTTGTCATCTTCTTAAGTGTTGCCACGTTGCCATAACCTTCACCATAATTAGCTCCTTCTGCAAGGAACACAATAGTCATTGTAAAACCATTTTTTTTCATCTAAGCTTCCTCCTTATTAACTTCATCTTTCACTTCATTATTAACATTACCATTTGTTTTCTTATTTGTGTTACAGCCCTTAAGTCCAAGTACGAATGCATACCCATATTCATCAAATGCGTCCTGATTATTGATAATCTTCACAAAATCACTCGGTATCATAAGTCTGCCTGCCTTTTCAATGTCAAGCGGAACGCTGCATGTACTGTACAGCCTCAGCACAATATCCAGAAACCAGCTTGAATTCTTAGTTTTAAGTGCATTCATAAGCTGGTACATTGTACCTCTGAGACATTCATCATCCTTTGCGCCCTTTTCTGCCAGCACCGCCGTTCTCAACGCAAAGCCGCTATTCATTACCGCATATCTGTTCATCTCTACATTCCCTCCATTCTCTTTATTTTCTGCAACAATGTTACTCCACAGCATTACCGTATATATCCAGAATGCAGCTGCTATGCACCCAGGATTTTCAAATGCAGCCTTAAGCACTTTATTCAGAAGCAGCGTCTGGCTTTTATACTCAGTAACATTCATAATTACAGCCTCATGTATGTTCATGTAATCCGTACCAGCTTTTATATATGGATGTTCCTTGAAATATTCTAATGCACTCTGTACCCTTTTCTCCCTGAAAATTCTGAGAACATCAGCGCTTATGACTGTAAAATCATATCTGTCATCTGCCTGCATTCCTCTTATTACCACCTGTATTCCCGACAATTCTTTAAGCTTGCAGGCAAGGATACCATTAAGCATACGTGCAAACCACTGTGTATATCTTTCATCTTCATCCTTAGATGATTCATTTTCTTTTCTTCTTTGCTTGTCATTAGCAGTAAGCAGACCTGCCATCGAATCATTGGTATTTATAAATGCAAATCTGTTTCCAAGCAATGTAAATCCAAGAGGACTTAATGCATATACAAATGCACATGCTGGACAAAGGAATGCATCAACCTTGCAATTCCAGAATGCCGATTTTTTTCTTGCAAGGTCATCTGCCATATCCTTCATAAAAGCGATTGAAACTTTTTCCTTACTCCCCATCGGTCCTGCACAATCTATACATACATCCTTTTCTTTGTCATGTGTCGCCTGCAGATATACTTTGAATGGTTCGACAAAATCCTGTTCAAAAAGCTCTCTCATATCTTTTTTTGCATTCACTCTAAACAAAAAACACTTGCCATCCCAAAAACGGTTTATATAATTATATATAACGCTCTTCATTACAAATGTCTCTTTGCAGAGCGGCTGAACGAGAAACCGTTTTAATTCCTCCAGCCTGTCCCTAAGCTCATCTGCACCCATCTTATGATTAAGCTTGCTCTTCTGAAGTTTTATGTAAACTTCAGCACCTTCTATCCTGTCCCGTATATTATCAAAGCCAGATTTATAGCTATTGGAAAGTAATTTGTCATTGATGTATTTAATGTTATCTCTGTCATTCGCATCAGCTTTCCATTCGCCTGCATTAATGCTTTCCAGAATACCATCAATTCTGTCCAGAGCTCCTCTGTATACAGTTGATTTTTCATAATATCTCACGCATGCATTAAAGAAAAGTCCTGTCCAGTCTGCACTGACAGCATATTCTGTATCCAGCCACAGACCATATTCATATTCAGGTATATCATCCAGCCTGTTCCCCTGCTCCTTAATGCCATAATCAACATTTTCCCTGGCATCAGAAATGCCCAGCATATAATACAATCCTGATATTCCTGAATTTTTAAGGAAATCTCCCGGTGTTACAAGAAACTTACCCAATCTGCATCCTCCTTTCATAATATGTGTGTCTGCATCCTACATTAAGATTTCCCACTTGCCATGTCCTTCGCTCCGCCGTGCTCCCATTCCTGCCTGATACAATATATTCAGCAGTTCAGGGCTTCCACACAATTTGTAAATTCCTATGTTGCCATCAACCTTTCTTCCGAAACAGTTAGTAACAACTTTTTTTGCCTTAACCGGTATAACCTGAAAGTCATCCACAGGTATATTGATATTCAGCTTCTCCAGAAATGTCTGTATATTCTCTTTAAGTACATCTGAAAACTCATCATCCTCATATGTATAATAAGTATCCTTATTATCTTCCTTGCTGTGTCTCCTTGCGAGCATTGCACTCTGCATCTTTACCACAATCTCTCTATCCGTTATATCTTTGCGGTTCTGTGTGCGTATTGAAACCAGTTTCATGGAATTATTCTTCATAGGATACTTTCTGAACCGGAACAGATTAAAAGCATTAAACCATTGAATCATCTGTCCTGTATCAGCATCCGAGAAAAAAATCTTAAATCTGTTTTCTGCAAGCTTAATCACATCCTCTGAAAACTTTGCTCCTGGCAGATACATACTGTAAGTATATGTTTTAATAATCGACCTGCTTTTGTCATACAACTGCTCAAACATATCCTCCGAATAGTTTCTGCTCGCCCCTTTCAGAAAACTTACCATTAACCTGTCTATTTCTGATGGCAGTTCCGGTTTCTCCAGCTGAAATTCAAGAATAAATTGAAACATTATTTTCCTCCCTTCCCACTTAATATACTGTCTGCAAGATGTTGTAACCACATCGGATTATTTAAAACATCCTGATAAGGTAATAATATAACCAGCGCCTAAACATGTCAATATAAAATCATTAAATAATTAGTTGCATTTTGGGATGTAAATAATTAATGATTCTATACCATTAAACACTAATAGCTACATTCTGGATTTTATCACATTTTACTATCCCATAAGAAGTACACTGATTAAATTTTTCAAAAAAATATCACCACTTTCCTCATTAACCCGGAACAGTGGTGATATTTTTTGACAGATTATGCACTTCTCATTCCACAAACCCCTTAATCTTCAGATATTCCTTAATCAGCTTCACGCTGTCATCAATGCCAACGCGTGCGCTGTTTATGGTCATATCGTAGTTAACCGGGTTGGTCCAGTAGTTGCCATGTGTGTAGTATTCATAATAGTCCGCCCTGAATTTATCAGTATTTTTGATGGTAGCCGTTGCAACTTCTTCGGTTACGCCCATGTGCTCAATAGTGCGCTCAACGCAGAAGCTGCGGGGTGCTTCAACATATATGCTGACCACGTTGGTGCGTCCGCGTAATATGTAGTCGGCACATTTTCCAACTATACAGCATGACTCGGTATCCGCAAGATTTTCTATAATCTTTTTCTGGTATTCAAAGAGCGTATCATCCGATACGAATTTCTCATTTCTTGTAATATAACCGCGGGCTTTGGGAAGTCCTCTCAAGAAATTCGAGAAGCCGCCATTGGTGCGCACCTTTTCATCAACAGCCTTAAATACCTCCTCATCAAGACCACTGAGCTGCGATGCTAGTGTAAGGATTCTGTTCTCGTAGCAGTTGATACCAAGCTCATGTGCAAGCTTGGAGGCTATCTCCTTGCCACCGCTTCCGAAGCCTCTTGCAAATGTAACAACAAAATTATTATCCATAGCTATCTCTCTCCTTCCTATCCGCCCTATCCTGCAATGTATCTGCTCAGGAACTCACGCGACCTTGGATTCTTTGGATTTGTAAAGAATTCGACAGGCGTTGTATCCTCTGCTATGTAACCCTGATCCATGAATATGATTCTTGATGAGACATCACGCGCAAATCCCATCTCATGGGTTACAATTAACATTGTAAGTCCGCTCTGTGCAAGCTCCTGCATTACACCGAGCACTTCACCGACCATCTCAGGGTCAAGCGCCGATGTTGGCTCATCGAACAGTAACACCTCAGGATTCATGCAGAGACCTCTTGCAATTGCAACCCTCTGCTTCTGTCCGCCTGACAGATGCACCGGAAGTGCATTTATATATGGTGCCATTCCTACTTTCTTAAGATGTGTGATTGCGCGCTCCCTTGCCTCCTCCTTCGGAAGGTGGAGAACCTTGCGTGTGCCTGCCATACAGTTTTCAAGTACTGTCATGTTATTGAAGAGATTAAATGACTGGAATACCATTCCCACTTTTGAACGGTACTCGTTTACCTCCTTCTGGGATTCCTTAATCTCATTGCCATGATAGAAAATCTGTCCGCTCGACTGGTGCTCCAGCCTGTTGACGCACCTGAGGAGTGTTGATTTGCCTGAACCTGATGAACCGAGAATACTTATCACATCACCTTTATTAACTCCAAAGCTTATGCTTCTTAATACCTCATGGTCACCGAATGACTTGCTCAGGTCCTTAATTTCAATAATCTTTTCTTCGCTCATATATGCCTCCGTTTCTGCTGTCCGTCATTCCTGCTATTATCCCTACTGTCCGTCATCTATGTACTCAACCGCAAGCACGTAATCCTTCTTGGCTGCCAGCTTTTTCTCAAGTATGAGGAACAGTCTGTTGAAGATAAAGCAAAGTACGAAAAATATTACTGCAATCAGCAGATATGCTTCAAAATATCTGTAATAGATTGCGCCGGTTGTCTTTGCCACAAGGAACAGCTCCGATACACCGATTACGTTAAGTACTGATGTCATCTTAAGGTTAGTAAGAAACATATTGGCCATTTCAGGAATAATATTTCTGAAAGCCTGTGGAATAATAACCACAACCATTGCCTTAAGCGGTGACATTCCGAGTGCAAGTGCTCCTTCACGCTGCCCGACATCGATTGACTTGATGCCGGCCCTTACAGTCTCTGCCATATATGCGCCTGTATTTAAAAATGTTACAAGAATACCGGCAGGTATCGGTGAGATTGAGCCTCCCGCCAGCCTGATTCCGTAGTAGATTACCATTGCCTGTACAATCATTGGTGTGTCTCTGAACACTTCAACATATACTGCAAAAATTATTTTCACAAGCTTTATAATAATCTTCTTAAAAATATTGTCTTCCCTGTTAATCTGTACATCCTCTATGACACCAATCAGGAATCCGAGCAAGAATCCTATTATCGTTCCTATTATGGCAACATAAAGTGTAATCCACGTTCCCGATAAGAACATGTTAAAATATTTTTTTGCCAGAAACGCTACCCACTCATAGGATGCGACCGGTTCTTCTATAGATAATAATGCAATCATATCTCTTACCTCCTGTTATCCCAATTGCTGCCCCCGCAATGCCTAGTTGCTTGATGGCATAAGCTTTATTGCCTTGTCCATGAGCTTATCCATTTCATCCTTGTTATTCCAGTTAAGGTCCTTCATTGCCTGGTTAAGTGTATCCTTAAGTGCTGTATCTGACTTTCTTGTTGCGATACATACATTCTGTGAACCTGTATCATTTACAAGGCCGTCACTTGAATCAAGCTGCAGGATTACAAGGTCAGGATTAGTAAGCTGTGCTGAGATTGCTGTCGGAAGGTCGACCATACATACATCAGCGACACCATTTGTTATAGCCATAAATGCTTCTGCACATGTCTCATAATTGGCACCAATCTTAGCATCCGGAATCTGTCCCATCATATCTACCCAGCATGTACCAATCTGTGTTGTCGTTGTTACGCCCTTGCCCTTAAAGTCTGAAAGCTTTGTATAATTCTCATAAGCTGAGCCCTTCTTTACCACAAGGCAGTCAGATCTGTAATAATAAACATCTGTAAATGCATATGTAGCTTCTCTTGCCTTTGTCTTGCCCATACCGGCTATAATACAGTCATAATCACCTGCATCCATGCTGAGTCCGATTGAATTCCACTCAACCTTATGAATCTCAAGATCCATATCAAGCTTATCAGCAAGCATCCTGGCTACCATTACGTCATAGCCGTATGCGTAATAATTCGTTCCGTAGATTGGAACTGCCTGTGAACCGTCTGACATAGTTGCTGATTCCTGAGTCCAGTTAAATGGAGCATACGCACATTCCATACCAACTCTCAATACCTTTTTGCCGCTTGCATTAGTCGGCGTCTCATTACCCGACTTGCTTCCGCATCCTGTGAAGCAGGATACAACCATCACACATAACATTATAATCGCAAAAATTTTCTTCTTCATAAGCCCTACTCTCCTTTTCTTATACATGTCCATTATTTTGCACCTAATAAAAAAAGACATCTGCCAGCTGTCTCCAGCTTTTCAGACGCCTTTGTCCAAAAAATAAAGGCCCTACTTACTTTTCCAAGTAAATAGCGCCTTTGCTTTTGCTTAGTGGTAATATATCACCTGTCTATTATTTTGAATTGGAAAAAATGGAAATAATTGTAAAAATTTAAACATATTACTATTACATTTATACTATCAGTCTGTCGCCAAATGCCTTAACAAAGCCAATTGGCGTGTATGTCGTAAATTTCTTAAAATCATTAATCAGATGCGACTGGTCATAATATCCAAGCTCTTCATATATTGCATCGTAATCAATGTCCTCATTCTGCAGCAGCCTTATTGCCTTCTGCATGCGTGCAATGCTCGCAAACTTTTTAATAGTCATCCCCATAGACTGTTTGAACACCATGTCACAATATCTGTGCGTATATCCAAGTTCTGCCGCAAGCCCGGCAATATCAACATTGCCGCTTGACCTCACAACTTCATCAATAATCCAGCGCGTTATGTCATGAACCGGTGCCATGTTCTTCTTCGGAAATGCATCCGCAAAGAAAGCCACCTTTTCATCAACCGTCGCAGCCTCACTCATCAGATATTCAAGCTGCCTTACGTCAAACATCTGCGTAATGTCACGATTGCCGGATATTACCTCATTGATGTCACTCTTAATCGATGCCGGTATCACGCCGGGCCTGAATCTTACCGCAATAAGCTTCTCATATCCTGATGCCTGCGCACGCCTTGCATTCACCGCACTTCCGGCGAACTGCACAATCACCCCGCCTTTCTTCTGACAGCACTGCGCATCAAGGCAGGCATCAGGAATAACTATTATCTCCTTAAGCTTAGGATTATCAATCTCATAATATTGGAAAAACACATCACTCTCAAGACTTCGCTCATAATAGCTTACGCCTTTGTCCATGCAGAAGGTTATTGGGTTCATTATTGCCTGATTCATTGGCGTGGCTCCTCATCTTCAATCCCACGCATCAGAAAATCATTCCACCTCGCATTAACCGCCTCCAGCTCTTTCTTCTCCATAATGCGGTTTCTGTCACTGAGTATCGATATCATCTCATCTGCAATCTCCTCTACCGGCGGATGCTCATAATGATACAGATATCCTATCATCCTCTGCGCCGTAAAGTCCGTATTAAGATTCTTTGTCACAAGGTCGCAGAATTCCTCGCGGTACCCGCGCTGCAGCATAAGATTATACAATTCAACACTTTTTGGTGATTTTGGTTTCATGGTGCTACTTCCTCTCAATTCTTTGCATAATAATTCTTTCTTCCTTAGCATTATGCTATTTTGCATGATTCTGACTTTCTGACTGTTATTCCTGATGTTTGGATGAGACGCATGGCTGGCTCCTTGCATATATATGTACTTTTAATTTAATCTGTCACTTTCAGATTATAGCAAAAAAGAGAGGGTTTTGCACCAATGTCTTATATAACAACAGGGCTGCTACCTTACTTATACAAACATTAAGGTAGCAGCCCTGCACTAAAATTCCAGACTGTCTGCATTCAGCAGAAAATATTTCATTCCCATTATCACAAAGCCCTCGTCATTCCTCCACGGCTTTTTTGTTCCGTTGACTATAATAATTTTTTTAAAAGAATCCGGGATATTACGCAACGAGTTCAGCTCCTGCGTCTGCTTTTCCTCAGATGTCATATCAAAAGCCACCTGAATATAATATCTCTGGCTTCCCTGATTCACTACAAAATCAACTTCAAGCTGTTTGCGGACACGTTTTCCCTCATTGTTCTTTGCAAATATATCAACAATGCCGACATCCACATTATAACCGCGGACAAGCAGCTCATTATATACGATATTCTCCATAATATGAGTAGGTTCCTGCTGCCTGAAGTTCAGTCTTGCATTCCTAAGACCTATATCCGAAAAATAGTATTTCAGGTTGGCACCTATATACTTTCTGCCCTTAATATCATAGCGAGCCGCTTTCGATATCAAAAAAGCTTCCGCTAGATAATCAATGTGTTTTGCAATAATTTTGCCACTGTAGTTACTTCTGCGTTCACTTTTGAAGGTATTGGATATCTTTGTCGGATTCGTAGGTGCTCCTATGGAAGACGCAAGAATATCAACAAGTGTGCTAATCTCGTCAATATCCTGAATCTTATTGCGCTCTACCACATCCCTTATATACACATTGTTAAAAATGTTTTTCAGATACTCTGCCTTCTGACGTTCGTTATCAAACATTGCCACCTGAGGAAGACCGCCATATGTCATGTATTCATCCCATGCATCATCATAATCTCCATCATAAGCCTGATAAAATTCCGCAAACGATAATGGATAGATTCTGATCTCGTCTCCCCTGCCCCTGAATTCAGTTACGATATCACTTGATAAAAATCTTGAATTGCTTCCGGTTACATACACGTCTATATTGCTAATCCTCAGCAGACTGTTCAGCACCTCTTCAAACCGCGGCATGAACTGTACTTCATCAAGAAGAAGATAATATGTCTTCCCATCCTTCATTACATCCTTTATATAACTGTAACACTTTTTTGGATCTCTAAGCTCCTCATTCTCAATTCCGTCCAACGCAATCTCAATAATATGCTCATTATCAACGCCATTTTCCAACAGGTATTTCTTAAACAATACAAATAGAAGAAATGATTTTCCGCATCTTCTGATTCCCGTAATGACCTTTATCATGCCATTGTCTTTTCGTATCTTTAGCTGCTCAAGATATGAATCTCTTTTTATTTCCATTAATACGCTCCAATTTTTTGTGCATTTGCACATTTTTTCGTAATGTTATTTTATCATTCAATTACCTTTATTTCAATATTACATTTCCATTTTTTGTGCATCTGCACACTTTTTCGTAATGTTCCTACACTCCAGAGTACGCTGCAAAGCCCGCATCTATCGGAAGCACTACTCCCGTGATTGCGCTTGCCGCCCTGTCATCACACAGGAATAGCACTCCACCGAGAAGCTCTGAGCTGTCAACAAATCTTCCGGCAGGCGTGCCGTTAAGAATCTTACCAGAGCGCGGTGTCGGAGTTCCATCCTCATTGAACAGCAGCGCACGGTTCTGGTTGGACACAAGGAATCCCGGTGCGATTGCATTACATCTTATTCCGGACCTGGCAAAATACGTCGCAAGCCACTGTGTGAAGTTGCTTATGGCTGCCTTGGCACCGGAATATGCCGGAATCTTGGTTAGCGGCGTGTACGCATTCATTGAGGATATATTAAGAATATTTCCCGACTGGTGCTCGACCATATCCTTTGCAAATACCTGTGCCGGTATAAGTGAGCCCTGAAAATTAAGCCTGAATACAAAGTCTACACCGGCAGCATCCAGTTCAAAGAATGTCTTCTGACCGGGTCTTGCTTCGTGCTGATATTCATTGTCGGTTGTTGCCTTGGGATTATTGCCTCCGGCTCCGTTTATAAGGATGTCACACGGGCCGTACTTTGCGAGTACACTCTTATGAACCTCCTCAAGAGCTTCTGCATCAAGCACATTTGCCTTATATCCGGTACACTCAAGGCCTTCATTTTTCAATTCATCAGCAAGCCTGCGCACGGCATCCTCATTAAGGTCGAGTGCCGCAACTCTCGCACCCGACTGTGCAAATGCCTTAACCATCTCTGCACACAGTACTCCGCCCGCTCCTGTAATCACAACTGTTTTTCCTGTGTAATCAATATTTAAAGGTAAATCAAGCATTATTCTATAATTCCTCCGTTAGCTTCGATAAGTCCGTTAATATATGCGCTTCCAAGCGCCCTGTCATATAATCCGTAGCCCGGTCTGCCTTTTTCGCCCCATATCATTCTTCCGTGGTCGGGACGGAAATATCCGTCAAAGCCTGTCTCCACAAGAGCCTTTACAATCTCATTCATGTCAAGGCTTCCCTCGCGTGACAAATGCCCCGATTCCTCGAATGAGCCATCAGAAAGTATTTTTACATTGCGAAGGTGCATAAAGCCTATTCTGTGCATGGATGAATATTTTCTCACAAGCTCAGGGACATCATTACCGCGCGAACATCCAAGCGAGCCTGTACATAAGCACAGTGCATTGCTTGGGCTGTCAACTATTGCAAGGTAACGGTCTATATTTTCCTCGCATGTGACTACGCGCGGTATCCCGAATATCGGATACGGAGGGTCATCCGGATGAAGTGCCATAATCACGCCGCACTCCTGCGCCACAGGTATTACTTTCTTAAGAAAATACCCTATATTCTCCCAGAGACCCGCCTCTCCAAGCTCAGCATATGCCTTTATCAGCTCTCTCACTTCATCCTGTGAATAGCTTGCATCCCAGCCGGGCAGATGTATGTCATCCTTAAGCGGGTCGAGCCCGTTCAACTGCTCCCAATACATAACAAGGCTGGTTGAGCCGTCTTTGGCTGCCTTATCAAGCTGTGTGCGCGTCCAGTCGAATACCGGCATGAAGTTATAGGTAATGCATTTTACTCCATACTTTGCGCATCGCCTTATTGACTCGCAGTAATTTTCAATGTGCCTGTCCCTCTTTGCGGTTCCAAGCTTTATATCCTCGGTTACGGGAATTGATTCAACAACGTCAAAGATAAGTCCATTTTTGCGGCACTCATCCGCAATGTGCTTAATACTTTCCTCAGGCCATACCTCCCCGGGCTTCACATCATAGACCGCAGACACAATTGAACGCATTCCCGGTATCTGCCTGATATTCTGTAACGTAACAGGGTCGTTGTCTCCGTACCATCTGAACGAACTCTTCATAAATTATCTCCATTTCCCATCATTTATTTTTTGCTATCTCCGCAATATTAATTATTGTGTAAATGATATTAAGCACACCGCACAACGGCATTACAAAGTAAAATATCCCGACAGGCACACCAAGTGATGATGTCATCTGCCCCATTGCAAGCCTGCTTATCTGCCAGCCGCCGTATACAAGGATTGCGAGCGAGAACAGCAGAGCAATCAGCTCATGCAATATTCTCATATATGAACGCATCTGCGGATTCAGCCGGTCAACCAGAACCGGTATGTTCATGTGACCGCTCTCTGATGTCACAATAGATGCTCCCAGAAGGCTCATCCATGCAAACAGGTATGACACAAGCTCCTCTGACCACGTTGACGGATTTTTAAGGACATATCTTGTGAATACCTGCCAGCATGTAAGTGCAACCATTACAATAAAACTCATGCCCGCGACGCCGTTTAAAGCTTTCGTAAGAACCGTTTTTATCTTCATTCTCCCCTCTCATTCCGCAGGCACATCCCGCACATCTGATGATATAATTATGTCCGCAAATGCACAAAAAATACACGGCAGAAGCTTAAACTTACATGCCGTGTATCATATCTGTCATAATATATGTATTATTATAATTCCGGTCAGTGAATATCGATATACTTTCCAAGCATTCTCTTAAGCTTTGCAACTTCAATAGGCTTGGACAGGTGTGCATTCATACCCGCTTTGAGTGCCTTATGCACATCTTCACTGAAAGCATTGGCTGTCATTGCGATTATCGGCAGCGTCTTAACATCATCACGTTCAAGTGCACGTATATTCTTAACCGCATCATATCCGTTCATGACAGGCATCTTTATATCCATAAGAATAACGTCATAATAACCCTCTTCAGCACCTTCAACCTTAGCAACTGCTTCACGTCCGTTAGCTGCCGTCTCTACATCAACCCCCATCTCACCTATAAGTATTGCTGCAATATCGCGGTTAAGCTCATTATCCTCAACAAGAAGTACTCTGCCGTGCTTAAACACGGATTCATCCTCCGCTGCCGCATGTTCACCTGATGGTGCCATCGTCGCAGCCGATTCATCCGCCGCCTTGTTATCTGCACTGACATCACACACCTCAAGCGGAATAGTTACCGTAAATACAGAACCTTTGCCAAGCCTGCTGTCCACATCAATAGTACCGCCCATAAGATTAACCAGATTCCTGGCTATCGCCATTCCAAGTCCTGTTCCCGTGACATTGCCTATTGCGTTGTCCTCAGCACGTTCAAACGAATCGAATATATGCTTCTGGAACTCGCGTGACATTCCTATTCCATTATCACTGCATATAAATATATAGCTGTGCCGGCGCCCATTCTTCACGTCACCGTCTTCCCTGAGTGTAATTGTAATACTGCCGCCTGCCCATGTGTACTTGACAGCATTGCTGAGAATATTAAGATATATCTGCTTTATCCGCAGTTCATCCCCTATTACATTATCATGCTCTATAGATACAATATCTGAGACAAATGTTATGCCGGAGCCAAGTGCCTGCGGACGCACAAGCTCAATCAGCTCTGACATCATCGCCCTGATATTAAACCCGGATTCCTGAAGGCTCATCTTGCCACTCTCAATTCTGGACATAACCAGAATATCATTAATAAGCTCAAGCAGATGTCTTCCTGACATGCTTATCTTATCAAGCCCTTCTTCGACCTGCTTCGTATCATCCGGGTGAGACTTAAGTATATCCGTCATTCCCATTATGGAATTCAATGGTGTCCTGATGTCATGGCTCATATTGGAAAGAAATCTGCTCTTAGCCTCATTGGCGAGCTTCGCCGCACTGAGCGCATCCTGAAGATTCCTCTTCTGATTAGCTTCTTCTATCTTCTGTTCGTCCGATATTCTTGCAAGAAAGACAGCATTAATCTCTTTGCTGTTGTTGCGGTTACACACATGAATGATCTGTATTGACAGCCAGTGATATATTCCATCATCGAGCCTCAGCCTTATATCAGTCCATATTCTGCTGCGTCCCTTGGCAAAGCTCAGCTCCACCTTATCCGGAGCAAATCTCTGCCTGAACTCATCTTCGTATTTGGGCTCTATGCGCTCCGCAATTCTCTCATAAAGTTCGTTATATGTTCCCGCCCTTGATACCGAATCAGCAAAAAGTTCCCTGAGACTTATAAATTGTAATTCATCCCTTGTAATATTAAGTGAAGCTATTATAGAGTATGATTCTGTTACCGCTGTAATAAGCATCCGTCTCTCCCGCTTATTCTTAACAGCTTCCTCTTCCCTTGCAAGCTTTTCTTCTGTAATATCATGAAATGTTGTCATAAGAATATCATTGCCATTGTTGTCATGATTCCTCTCAACAATTCCCGCTATCCATATCAGCATTCCGTCAGCTCTGCGTATGCGGCATTCATATGTACACGGACCTCTGCCCTGCGCTGCCTCATCGAATACACCGGTAACATGGTCATAATCTTCATTATATACAAAATGATCTATGCACATATTATTCTTGGAGTCATTATCATATCCGAACATCTGATAGCCCGCATAGTTCATCCTTATATTGATATATGGGGCATTAATTGTTGTCAGTGCTATTCCTTCAGGAACATTATTGAAAATGTGCTCAGTGTACAGATTCTGGTTCTCTGCATCCCTGGATGCCTTAAGTGTCCTTCTCATCGTTATTATCATGATAACTACGATTGTCATGATTACGACTGCAAGAAGCGCATATGTCTGGCTTACAATCTGATCCGCTTCTCTTGTGATAAGCTCCATATCAACAACTGATACCAGATGCCAGTCACTGCCAACTCCTATAGGCATATAACAGTAGAAAATATCATTAAGTATCGTCCATCCTGTCATTGAGTTCTCGGGAAGTGCTTTAAGATAACCGCAGCAGGCTATACTGTCCGGTATATCACGCTTATCAGCCGGAGGTATAAGTACCGTTCCATTGCTGTCTGCAATATAAGAGAAACCTTTCCCGCCATAATATGACAGGGAAAATGTATCTATTATATCGTCAATTCTGAACTCCTTAGTCAGATATCCTCTGCGCCCATCAGCAAGCTTGCAGCTTACATATACATCCATCACCTTGTCCGCGTAGTCTGCTGCGTTAGCGGTACCGTTACTGCCTGACCTTACATGCGGAGCCATGATTCCTTCTGTATCCCCGGCTGCCATCCCGGCAAAACTGCTATCCGGTTCCATGTCATATGGCATCACCGTATAATCATCCAGATAGAGCATTACTCCATCTTCCACTTTGTTATAATGAATAAGTATCTCGTTAATATTGGAATAGTCATCAACCTCTTCAAGTACTTCCGCAAAATTATTCAGTGTATCATGTGCAGAATCCATCTGTACACGCAGTGTCATCGTTCCCTGCTTCGTTACCTCCATTATATCTTCTACAGCCAGATTCCATAATCTCTCGCGTACAAACTTTTGAAACTGATACATTGCTCCTGCAAGCGCACATGCAACAACTATATATACTACTGCCAACATCCATATATTTTTCTTCATATTAATATATTATATGTTACAGCAATATTCAGTCAATAAAATATCCAAATTTTAAGTATCCATTAGTTTTTTTTGATAAACAAAAAGCGACATTGCTGTCACTTTTTGTCGAAATAACATTCACGTGCAATATTAATAATCCTTATCCTGCTTGCTTTAGATTTACCGTCATGATAGAATATACATCAGTCTGTATACGTATACAGACTTCAGATGCCCGCAAAGACGGAGCAGGAATGGAGACTACTATGAGTATTTTAAATGTTGAACACCTTAATCATGGTTTTGGGGACCGTGCAATTCTAAAGGATGTGTCTTTCCGCCTCTTAAAGGGCGAGCATGTAGGATTTATCGGTGCCAATGGCGAAGGAAAGTCCACATTCATGAATATAATAACCGGCAAACTTATGCCCGATGAAGGTAAAATCGAGTGGGCAAAGAATATCCGTGTTGGATATCTTGACCAGCATGCAGTTCTTGAAAAGGGACAGACGATTAATGATGTCCTTAACGATGCATTCAAATTTCTCTTTGAGCTTGAAGCACGTATGAATACAATCTGCGACAAGATGGGCGAAGCTTCACCTGAAGAGCTTGAGGTTATGCTTGCCGAGCTTGAGGAGATTCAGAATACACTTGATTCACATGATTTCTATATTATAGATACAAAGGTTAATGAAGTCGCCCGCGCCCTTGGTCTTACCGATATCGGACTTGACCGTGACGTGACAGAACTCAGCGGCGGTCAGCGTACCAAGGTTCTGCTTGCCAAGCTGCTTCTTGAGAAGCCTGACATCCTGCTTCTTGACGAGCCTACCAACTACCTCGATGAATCACATATCGAATGGCTCAAGCGCTATCTCAATGAATATGAGAATGCATTTATACTGATATCACACGATATCCCGTTCCTTAACAGTGTAATTAACCTTATATATCACATTGACAATGGAGAGCTTACACGCTATGTCGGCAACTATGATGACTATATGCGTGTATATGAAATGAAGAAATCCCAGCTTGAAGCCGCCTACAAGAAGCAACAGCAGGAAATTGATGACCTTAAGGATTTCGTTGCCCGCAATAAGGCGCGTGTTGCCACACGTAACATGGCAATGTCACGCCAGAAGAAGCTTGATAAGATGGATGTTATTGAACTTGCACAGGAAAAGCCAAAGCCTGAATTCAATTTCCGTGAGGCGCGTACACCGGGCCGTTACATTTTCGAGACAAAGGGCCTTGTAATAGGCTATGACACGCCACTTTCACGTCCTCTTAACCTTACAATGGAGCGCGGCCAGAAGATTGCCATGACCGGCGCTAACGGTATCGGTAAGACAACTCTTCTCAAGAGCATAATGGGCTACATAAAGCCCATCTCAGGGCAGTCCGTTCTCGGTGACTATCTTTATCCGGGATATTTTGAGCAGGAGAAAAAATACGAGAGTAACATCACATGTATAGATGAACTATGGAGCGAATTCCCGGCAATGACGCAGTATGATGTGCGTACCGCGCTTGCCAAGTGTGGTCTAATGACCAAGCATATCGAGAGCCTCATGAAGGTTTTAAGCGGCGGCGAACAGGCAAAGGTTCGTCTGTGCAAACTTATTAACCATGAGACTAATCTTCTGCTTCTTGACGAGCCTACCAACCACCTTGACGTTGACGCCAAGGATGAGCTTAAGAGAGCGCTCAAGGCTTACAAAGGCAGCATTCTTCTCATATGCCATGAGCCTGAATTCTACGAGGACATTGTCACAGACGTGTGGAACTGTGAGGAATGGACTACGAAAGCGCTGTAGGGGTATGATTTCCGGAATATGATTGTTGGAGTATGATTCCATTTTACATGTATATGCAATTATAAAATCAGGCACAGGTCCCGGCATGGCTGTATCAGCTCTGTATTGATGCACCATTGCCGCAATCTGTGCCTGATTTTGTTTTTAATATTTTATTAGTATATTATGTCAAACATTATGTCGATGATTTTATACTTACATTTTTACCTGAAAATGCTATTCCCATTTTTACTATGTCACTTACCCCTCGTGACCTAAGCTCTGAATCATATCTCTTATCACAAATCTGTTCCAATGCTTTTTCTGCCATATCTGCCAATGCCGGAGCACCTTTATCCGAAGCTGCCTTAAGTTCTATGATTATACCGGGATATCGGCTCACTCTCGGTATCATGCATATATCATATCTTCCATTCCCGGACTCTCTGTTGGATTTTATCTCATACTTATCATCCATCAGTGCTATCATTCCCAGAGTAAGTCCATGATAAAACCCTTCCGCAGCCGAATCATAATAGCTTATTGACTTATCAAGGTACTCTTTTATTGCATCATTCAGTCTTTCCGTATCAGCCTCATACAGACTCTCGGCAATCTTATTGGCAGTTGCCTGTGACACAGCTCCAACCTGTAGCATGTGAGCAGTCACTTCATTCTTATATACAGCAGCAATCTCTCTGTTAGGTATACTTATTCTGCACATATAAGTACCATCACTCTGAAGCTTTCTGTCAGTAGCTTTCAGGTATCCGGCAACAAGAAGCATACTGTATACATTATATGGGTCATTGCCCAATGTCGAATACACAACATTCTGGTCTATACGCGCAAGGACTGTTTCCCCCTGCATAAGCACATTAAGCTTTTCAGACACATCTTCTCCTGCTGCACCAAGAACTTCCCCAAGTATCTCGTTTCTTCCTGTATTAACCCAATATGCCTGAGGTGTACATCCTTTTGCGACATAATTTATAACAGACCATGGATTAAATATATCGGTATTGCCAAACCTGTAGCCGTCATACCATTCCGTAAGCTCCTGATATCTGTCTGTTATACCATAATACTTAAGCATGTCTGTAATCTCATCTCTCGTAAATCCAAAATAACTGCTGTATTCCTCGTCAAACACCGAATCTACCACCAGATTATTAAGTCCGCTGAAAATACTTTCCTGAGCGATTCTAAGAATACCTGTCAGAAATCCGTACGTTATATGTTTGTTATCTTTAAATGCTCCGGAGAAAAATGTTCTCATAAAAGAAATTATCTCATCATAGAAGTCCTTAGTGTGACCTTCCTGAATCGGGGTGTCATATTCATCTATAATTATTATAGGTGCTGCTCCGTAGCACTTGTCCAGCATTCTCGACAGGTTCTCAAGAGATGCCGTAAGCTCGACTTCTTCTGCTTCTCCCCTGACTACTTTTTGGAAATACTCTTTCTCATACTCAGGTACATTATCACTGTCCAATATCTGCGAATGCCGTCCATATTCAACCTGCAACAGACTTTTTATCTTATCTAATGTGTCATTCCAATTATCAAACTTCACATCCTTGAACGTGAGAAATATTATCGGATATCTTCCCTGATGCTTTGTATATTCCTCACCGCACTGCCATATCTTTTTATTGTAAAAATACTTTGCTGTATCTTCATCGGATATCTCAAAAAACACCCTAAGCATATCCATATTGAGTGTTTTACCAAATCTTCTCGGTCGTGTAAATAATGACACAAGCGGCTTCTTATCAAGAAAATCCTTAATCATAAGTGTCTTATCGACATAATAATACTCTGCCTGGGCTCTTATATAGTCAGATATTCCAATAGGCAGTGCCTTCTTATCCGTGTTCTGATTTTTCTTACTGTATCTTCCGGTTACAACTCTGTCATCTGTCGGTTTCTTAGCATTCTCCGGAATATTCCATATTTTTCCTATTTTTACAGCCCCCTCTATTCTTCCAGAAGAACACATTCCACCTACAGCTCTTGCAGATACTCCCCACTTTTCAGCAATTTCCTTACATGAAAGCATAACAATCTCCGTTCCCGACCGTTCACATGCACTCTGAATCAGCCCGTATGTGCAATAATCAATATTTCTTACAATATATTATAGACATTCTTCGGAAGAATATCAATGTTCTTCGGAAATATATCAAAGATTTGCAGAAATATGTCAAGAATTTTCAGAATAATGTCAAAAGCATATTGATATTCTTCCAAAAAAAAGGGACAGCCATTTTCCCACCAACCGGTGGAAAACGCTGTCTCCTTCTCTAAATGTCAGTTGTGAGGAGTTAACGATTCATAAGCAGACGCTTTTAGAGCGGCCGGTACTTGGGCAGCGTCCTTTGCTGCCCTATGTACCCGCTGCCAGCTCTAAGCAGCGAAAGCGGGTCTGCGTTGAATGTTAACTTCTCCGCAACGTCACTTTAAGAATTATTCTTTTACCCCATCTCACCGCGTATATCAATCTCCGGCGGTTCTATCGGATAATTACCTGTAAAGCATGCATCACAGAAGCCCGTACCTCCGCAGATCATCTCGCTTAACTTGTCCACTTCAAGGTATCCGAGCGAATCTGCTCCGATAAGCTTACATATCTCATCAACGGAGTGACCTGATGCAATAAGCTGGTCCTCTGAAGGAATATCTGTACCGAAATAGCATGGATGCAGGAATGCCGGTGAACTGATTCTTACGTGAACCTCCTTTGCACCTGCTGCCTTCAGGAGATTAACTATTCTTGCACTTGTTGTTCCACGCACGATAGAGTCATCAATCATGACTACTCTCTTGCCTGCAACAGCTTCCTTAAGGACATTAAGCTTAACCTTCACGCTGGATTCTCTCTGTGCCTGCTTAGGCTTAATGAATGTACGTCCTACATAGTTATTCTTTATAAATGCATTGCCATACGGAATACCTGACTCCATCGCAAATCCGAGTGCTGCCGGATTACCCGACTCAGGAACGCCTACAACAAGGTCTGCCTCTACAGGATGTGTCTTGGCGAGAATCTTTCCCGCGTTAATTCTTGACTCATACACTCCCATTCCGTCAATCTTGCTGTCAGGCCTTGCAAAATAAATATATTCAAATATACATCTTGCCGTGTTCTTCTGGCAAAGCGTCTTATCAGACTTAATTCCATCCTTCGTTATCGTAACAACCTCGCCAGGCTCAACATCTCTTACAAATTCCGCACCTACAGTATCAAGTGCGCATGTCTCTGATGAAAGGAAATACGCATTATCTCTCTTACCGATACAAAGCGGTTTGAATCCAAATGGGTCTCTTGCTCCGATAAGCTTTCTCGGGCTCATTACAATAAGCGAATATGCACCCTTAATCTTCTTCATCGCATTGAGAACAGCATCCTCAACAGTCGGAACATTAAGTCTTTCTCTCGCTATGAGGTATGCAATAACTTCCGAGTCAATTGTCGTCTGGAAAATAGCTCCCGTATAAGAAAGCTCTTCCCTCAACTCAACGGCATTAAGAAGATTGCCGTTATGTGCCATGCCGAGAGTTCCCTTAACGTAATTAAGGACAAGCGGCTGCGCATTCTCACGGATACTGCTTCCTGCCGTAGAATATCTGACATGGCCGACACCGATGTTACCGTTAAGCTTCTCCAGCTTCTCCGGATTAAAGACTTCATTAACAAGTCCCATATCCTTATAAGAAAGAACCTTTCCCTTAGGACCTTCCGTATCACTAACTGCTATACCGCAGCTTTCCTGTCCTCTGTGCTGAAGGGCAAAAAGGCCATAATAAATTGTAGATGCAACATCATTGCCGTCAAAGTCATATACACCAAAGACTCCGCACTCCTCATGAAGCTCATCCTCAGCATAGTAGCTGTCGTTAATATCAATCTGATTCATAATTCTCCATTCCCTTAAAGACTGTTAAAAAGCGGTAATTATCAATGCAATTATCTGCGTGAAAAATCCTTGCCTGTAAGGAGCTTATATGCTTCCTTATACTTCTCAACTGTCTTATCAATAACATCATCAGGAAGAAGGTAATCACTGTCCGGATTAGCCTTAAGCCAGTCTCTTACAAACTGCTTGTCATATGAAGGCTGTCCCTTGCCCGGCTCATAGCCTTCAAGCGGCCAGAATCTTGAGCTGTCAGGTGTGAGCATCTCATCACCGATTACAACCTCACCATTCTCATCAAGACCAAACTCGAACTTAGTATCTGCAATGATGATACCCTTGCTTAATGCATACTCTGCACACTTCTTGTAAAGTGTAATTGTTGCATCCTTAATCTTGGTTGCGTACTCAAGACCCTTACCAGGGAACTTCTTCTCAAGTACCTCTATACTCTTCTCAAATGAGATATTCTCATCATGGTCACCAATCTCAGCCTTCGTACTTGGTGTATAGATTGGCTCAGGGAGCTTCTCTGACTCCTTAAGTCCTTCCGGAAGCTTGATTCCGCATACTGTTCCGTTCTCCTTATAGCTTGCCCAGCCACTTCCAGTTATGTAACCTCTTACGATACACTCTATTGGAAGCATTGTAAGCTTCTTGCAAAGCATACTTCTTCCGATATATTCATCCTTGTGGAAAAACTCTGGCATGTCATTAACATCCACAGATACCATATGGTTTGCAACAACATCCTTTGTATAATCAAACCAGAATCTGGACATCTGTGTAAGGATTGCACCCTTATCTGTAACCTTATTCTTAAGAATGTGGTCAAATGCTGATATACGGTCTGTAGCAACCATAACAAGCTTATCCTCACAATCATATACTTCCCTTACTTTACCTTCATAGAGTAATTCACACTTTCCCATGAGTATTCCATCCTTTTCTTATATTGATTTGTTTATAAAATCATTCCGCTGTAAATGCAGTCTGAAAACGAACATAAACATTATATAACAGCCACATTGCAAAATCAACACAATTTGTCGGAGGGCAGAGCAAACGATGGGCAGGTACTTTATTTCCACCCCATCTCATGTGCAACATATTCCTTAAGTCGGAATATTGTATATAACGGAATGCTCCACACATGTGTATCTCCGTCAATATTATCTCCGACATTCTTTAAAGATGTTCTGACTGCCATCCTTGGATTATACCTTTTGCAGAATATATGCAGGCTTTTTGCCTTTGTATTATCTGCTGATTTCACTTCAATTGGGAGAAGGATTCCTTCATAATCAGTAATAAAATCCACCTCCGCATCAGCTTTTGTTCTCCAAAAATAACTCTCTATCCCCATATATTTGAGCTGTGTCATTATATAATTTTCCGTCAATGCCCCCTTAAAGTGAATATATGACACATCTCCATCAATAATCGTTCTATAATTAACATTGGACTTTCTTCTAAGAAGCCCTACATCCGACATGTATACTTTAAAATATGTGCTGTCTGCCATTCCTGCCAATGGCAGTTCCGGATTAGGCACCATATTCAGTTTATACGCGATGCCTGCGCTGACAAGCCACTCCAACGCATCCTCAAGATCTTTAGCCCTCGCCCCCTGCTTTACATGTGAAAATATAAACTTATTGTTATCACGCGCTATCTGTGACGGAATAGCATTCCATATAAGCCTTACTTTATTAGCCGTGTCTGCATTCGTGTGCTTGCCAAAATCATCTGCATAATCTCTTAATATCCTATCCTGAACCTCTTCCACCGCACTGTAATCATGAGTATCAACCCAAACCTGCACAGCCTCAGGCATTCCACCAACAATGTAATAATTCTTCAGATATTTTTCCAATGGTACAGTATATAATTCCGGTATTTCACGCTCACACCGGAGTTTACATACCCCATCGATATATTTACCGCCGCCATCTGCATTTACAAATTCCTCAAAGCTCATCGGATACATATCTATACGATCAACCTTGCCTACGGGAAACGATACTCCCTCTTGTCTAAGCGCAACACCCAACAGAGAACCTGCCGCTATAATATGCAGCTTTGGCATATTCTCGCAGAAATACTTAAGTGACTGTATTGCACGCGGGCAGTCCTGTATCTCATCAAATACAACCAGTGTCCTGCCCGGTTCAATTGTATCTCCATAAATAATACTTCCAAGCTCATCAACTATTCTCTTCACATCAAAATCATATTCAAAAACCGACTGTAATCCGGCATTTCCATCAAAGTTGAAATATGCCATGTTCTCAAACTCTGTTCTGCCAAACTCCCGTATGATATAAGTCTTTCCGCATTGGCGCATGCCTGTCATGAGTAATGGCTTTCTATTCTTTTTATCTTTCCATTTTAATAATTGTTCCAATATTTTCCGATACATATCTATCACATCCTTTACAATAACTCAGCAGTCCTATGTTTTTAGAATACCACCTTTTCTTTATACAGTCTATGCAAAATCTGCGTTTTTCAACCAAATAATTGTATTTTAGCTGCGTTTTTCAACCGAATTGTTGCGTTTGTTCTGCGTTTTTCAACCGAATATTGTGGAAATTTACCCTTAATAATTTATCTTTACATTCTCATTAAGACAATTTTTTCAAATTATTCCCCATAAAAAAGCGGCCGCTTTCGCGACCACTTCTTACATGTTATCCGTTTTTTATAATTCCCCTGCTGCATATATAAGTCAGCACAAAATATCCTCCATATATCAGTACAAGAAATACTGCCGTCGTGCCAACCGATGCCATCATAGAACTCATTCCCATTGTTGATAGTATCAGGTTGACAAATTTCAAACCAAATATTGAGTGGATGACTGCCAGCAAAAGCGGAAACGCAAAGAATATTCCTATCTGCCTTAAAAGTGCCATATCTATCATTCTCTCATCAACACCGATTTTTCTGAGCATTCCGTATCTTTCCTTATTGTCCGCACTGTCAGACAATTCCTTAAGTGCAAGAATCGCAGCACTGCTTATCAGAAAGATAATTCCAAGATAAAGTGCTATGAATGTTACAAGTGCTCCAAGCCCTACACCATTCTGTGCTATTCCGCCCTTTGTCTCACAGTTAACAAGGCTGCCAACGCTTCCTGAAGTTTCGGAATCATCAGAATCCATAGATTGTAAATTCTTCTTATTAATCAGCTTAACCGTATCAACCAGCTTATTGTCGGCGCTGTTCTTCCATGCTTTATCACCGCTCTTATAATTGGCACTGATTCCTGTGATATACAGCCTGCTGTCATCAAATGCATCGTCAGGCAGGACAAATATCCCGTCATTGATACGCTGTGCCGAAATCGTGACAAAGCCATCCATACATTCCGAATAACGCGGTCTGTAGGTCTTTTCACCGACGGCTATCGTCTGACCGTTCTTAAGTGCAGCATTTCTTATATCTACCATATATTTATAATTGGCAATCACAATATACTCGTCCTCATTAAGACTGTGCTGCTGTAATCCGTACAAGCCCGCAACTCTGTTATAATCGCTGAGCTTCATGAATAACTCCTGCCCTGATAAATCCACAAGCGGATTTGTACTTATAAGAATATCCGCATATTCTCCAAGTGTATCTGCTGCCGTCAGGCCTGTCCTGTACATATTATATGCCGTTATATCCTTAAGATATGTGTCTGTATCAAAGCCGTTATCTGTAAGAAGTCTGCATATCCTGTCAGCGTCTGACGCATCAGCTTCATCTGAATACTTCAGCCTTACCTGCATATCAACCGGTGCGCATTCACTAAGGCTTTTCTTAAGTGAATCCTTCATTGACAATGCGCCGGCAAGTACGCTTATCGTTATAAAAAGCATCAGGCATATTACTGTTGTCGAGAATACCATTGTATTAATTTTGCTTCCAAACTGCCTGAGCACAAAACTGTTCACGCCTCTGTAATAAACGCTCTTAATGCTTGTAAATATTCTTATTAAAAGTCCTGAAACAGACCAGAATATAAGAAATGTTGCCACGCAGCCAAGCCCGACCGGAAGCCACAGCTTATCCATCACATTAAGCTTAAATGCTCCTGCCGTAACCAGCCAGTATGCGTAAGACAGCAGGCCCACCGCAATCACAAAAACAAATGTGCAGATAAGAGGATTTTTCATTGTAATCTTTTCATTCTTCTTTCCTGCATTCAGAAGATCTATAAGCCTGCATTTACTTATGCTAAATGTATTAAACAGCATTACAAGCACATACATGATTGCAAAATATACAATCGTTTTCACACATGCTTCTGATGAAAATATAAACCTGAAGCCCGTCATATCAGCGTCAAACATGTTCGCAACTATAACGCTCATAAACTGCGATGCCACTGTTCCGAGAACTATTCCGACCGCAAGCGAGATAACTCCAATAAGCATTGTCTCAATGAAAAGAATAAGTGATATCTTTCTTTTTCCCATGCCTAGTATCATATATATTCCAAATTCCTTATTACGCCTCTTTATAAGAAATCTGCTTGCATATATAATAAGGAATCCCAATATAAATGATACAAATACGCTTACGCCTGAAAGAATATCTGTCATCAGTTTTATAATCTCATACACGGATGAATTGACCTTAAGCATTACCGTCTGGCTGTCAATCGCATTAAATACATAGAACACCGCAACGCCGAGAATAAGCGTAAAGAAATATATCGCATAATCCTTAAAGCTCTTACGGATATTTTTTATTGAAATTTTAAACAGCATTGTTAAGATCGCCTCCTAACAGTGTTACAACATCAATAATCTTATCAAAGAACTCCTTGCGCGTACTGCCGCATTTGAGAATCTCGTTGAATATCTTTCCGTCTTTTATAAATATTACCCTGTCCGCATAGCTTGCCGTGAATGCATCATGTGTTACCATGAGTATCGTTGCCTCAAGCTCCTGATTGAGATAATTGAAGCTCTCAAGCAGCATTCTTGATGCCTTCGAATCAAGAGCACCTGTCGGCTCATCTGCCAGAATCAGCTTTGGATTGGTTATTATTGCCCTCGCACTTGCAACTCTCTGCTTCTGTCCCCCTGACATCTGATATGGGTATTTGTCAAGCACATCACTAATACCAAGCTCACACGCAAGCTGTGATACCCTCTTTTGTATCTCCTTAGCATGGACTCCCTGTATTGAAAGCGCCAGCGCAATATTTTCAAATGCAGTAAGTGTATCCAGCAGATTGAAGTCCTGAAAGATAAAGCCAAGCTGCTCTCTTCTGAACCGGTTGAGCTTATTCCCCTTAAGCTCCGTAATATCCTGTCCGCCTACATATATCCTTCCTGATGTAACCCTGTCAATCGTTGATATACAGTTGAGAAGCGTTGTCTTACCTGAGCCGCTGGCTCCCATAATCGCAACAAACTCGCCCTTATCAACCTCAAAGGATATATTATCAATCGCTTTGGTGAGGCTTGATCTGTTTCCGTAATACTTTTCAACGTTATCAATTCTAAGTATTGTTTCCATAATTATGATTCCTTTCGTTAAGATTAATTATGTTTTATCACATCACTAATCTTATGTCGTTCGTTCAACATTACGGAATATTACATTTTTGTAACATTGTAAAAGTCATTTTTATAAAACGTCATCTTCACTTCCGTATATTCGCCAATTGCCGATTCTATGTATATATCATGTCCCATCTTATCACACATTTTTTTGACGATATAAAGTCCCATTCCTGTTGCCTTGGAATATCTTCTTCCGTTCTCCCCGGTAAATGATTTGTCGAATACTCTCGGAATGTCAGATCCGCTTATGCCTATGCCGTTATCATATATCCAAAGTTCAATGCTCTTCTTATCCTGTACTGCCGATATCCGTATTACTGACGTATCCTTATTATCATCCTTATATTTGATGCTGTTGCTCAATATCTGGTTCAGCATAAATTCAAGCCATTTGGCGTCAGTGTATACCGTGACATCCACATCCGACACCTGAAAATCTATATTATGCTCAAGTATGTCATCCTTATTGCGGACAGCCACCGCACCCACTATTCTTGCGAGGCTGCATTCATCAATTATATAATCCTTCTCCGCATTCTCACTTCTTACATAGTAAAGAATCTGCTCTATGAGATTATTTATTCTGCGCACCTGCGTCAGTAGGCGGTCATTTTTATCATGGCTGTTGTGAAGTATAAGTGTCATTGATGATATCGGAAGCTTAATCTCATGAATCCACATCTCGACATACTCTTTAAAATTCTCCGCCCCCTGCCGGTAGACATTTACATTGTCAGCCATCGATTTGCCTGTATCCCGGAGTACGCTCTCTATTATTCTTCCTTCGTAGAAGCCCGGTGAGGGTATCGTCTCAGGCACAAGATATTTTTTGTCGAGATTATCGGTATTATCCAACAGCGTATCATAGAACTTCTTCTTTCTGAAAAAATCAATAAGAATCTCTGATATGAAAAATATCACAAATATAGCTGATACCGCCACTATTGCCGGCGTCTCAAGCCTGTACGCCCTCATAAGCAGAACTGCCGGCACAAGCAGCACAATCAATATAACCAATGAATATATCCTGTCTTTAAAATAATCCCTGAATCTCATAATCTACCCTATAAGTATATACCCCTGACCTTTTCTGGTCTCTATAACGTCTTCAAGTCCCGCTTCTTTGAAATGCGCCCTGAGCCTGCTTATATTCACGGTCAGTGCATTATCGTTGAGATACTCCTGATTGTTCCACAGCTCAGTCATCAGCTCGTCCCTTGATACTATCCTGTCCTTATTGGACAAAAGATACATAAATATCGTCATCTCATTTTTCGTAAGGAGTATCTCACTGCCTGAATTGTATCTGATTACGCCCTTCTGCGGAAGTATCTGCATATCTCGGAATACAATTGTACCGTCGCTGCCATGCCTGCTGCTAAGTCTCCTGAATATGGCATTAATCCTTAAGAGAAGAATTGTAGGGTTATAAGGCTTCGTAACATAATCGTCCGCCCCGTAGCTCATTGAAAGTACCTCGTCAGCTTCCGAATCCCTGCTCGTAACCATAATAACAGGAACCTCTGACCTTGTGCGGAGCTGCTTAAGCAGCAGCTCCCCGTTAATATGCGGAATATTTATATCGAGAAGTACAAGGTCTGCTTCAGCTGCAAGTATCCCCTCACAGGCATTATCAAAATTCTCAAGGGCAACAGCCTCATACCCTGAATTATCAAGCAGTTCCTTAAGCTCCCCGCTTATTGACTTGTCATCCTCAACTATGCAGATTCTTTTCATAATTCTCCCAGTATCTTGCGCGCAACATACACACCGCTCGCGCTTGCATGTGACAGTGAATGTGTAACACCGCTGCCGTCACCGATAATGTACAGTCCCTTATGAAGTGTCTCAAGGTGCTCATCAAGTTTCACTTCCATGTTATAGAACTTAACTTCAACTCCATACAGGAGTGTATCATCGTTAGCTGTTCCCGGTGCAATCTTATCAAGAGCATATATCATCTCAATGATGCCGTCAAGGATACGCTTCGGGAGAACAAGGCTTAAGTCACCCGGTGTTGCTGCAAGAGTAGGTACAACCATGCCTTCCTCGATACGCTTTGGATTGCTTCGCCTTCCGCGGATAAGATCACCGAATCTCTGGACAATTACGCCACCGCCAAGCATATTGCTAAGACGCGCTATACTCTCTCCATATCCGTTGCTGTCCTTGAACGGTTCAGAAAAATGCTTGCTTACTAACAGTGCAAAGTTCGTATTCTCTGTCTGCTTTTCCTTATCCTCATAGCTGTGGCCGTTGACTGTAATGATCCCGTTAGTATTTTCATTAACAACGCTTCCCTTAGGATTCATGCAGAAAGTACGCACGTTATCCTCAAACTGCTGTGTTCTGTATACAATCTTGCTTTCATACAGCTCGTCTGTAAGATGTGAGAATATAACCGCCGGCAGCTCAACACGCACACCTATATCAACACGGTTGGATTTTGTTGGAATATTAAGCTCATCACAGACCTTCTCCATCCACTTGCTTCCGCTTCGCCCTACCGAAACGATGCATTTATCACATTCATAGCCTGCAGCTTCTGTATTGACGCGGTATCCTTCACCTGCGTCACCCAGCACCTCTATATTGTGGACAGGCGTATCAAAGAAGAAATCAACCTTATCCTTGAGGAATGCATACAGGTTCTCAAGCACAATATAATTAATATCCGTTCCAAGGTGGCGTACAGATGCATCAAGGAGATTCAGCTTATTCTGCATGCATATTTTCTTGAATTCCGTCCCCGCAGTTGAATAAAGCTTCGTTCCCTCTCCGCCATACTCCATGTTAATTCCGTCCACATAGCGCATCAGGTCAAGCGCCTTCTGCCTGCCTATGTACTCATACAGCGTTCCGCCAAATGCATTGGTGATGTTATACTTTCCGTCTGAGAATGCACCGGCACCGCCAAATCCGCTCATAATTGAACAGCTCTTACAGCCGATACATTTCTTAATCTTATCACCGTCAATCGGACATCTGCGCTTCTCAAGCGAATGTCCTGCCTCAAATACGGCAACCCTGCATTCAGGTGCATTCGTAACCAGCTCATATGCCGAAAAAATTCCTCCCGGGCCTGCTCCCACAATAATTACGTCATACTTATTCATAACTTTTCCTCCAATCCGCAGCAATATAACATTAATTGTAACGTAAAAGGCTGCCGTCACCGCCATGCTACACCTGAAAATTCTGCATAGTCACCTGCAGAGAATTAACACTGTCCGGCACATCTGATAGAATTAATCATATCATTAACCAGGTCGATCGAAGTATGTACGTTATCTGCGGCATTTCCGATACTTTCACTTGTCTCATTATATCTTTCCTTTAATTGTTCCAATCATACAATTTCTCCTTTGCCTCAAAATTTATATTATGCACGTTCCTATTATAACTATACAAAAATATTATCACGTGCTTACTCTGTCGGCAATAAGAAACGTCATGCAATTATCCTGCAAATCCCCTGATACTAATTACTTTCTAAACTTGTATTTTCCTTTTCCGTGACCTGATACAGGTTCAATAATCTCTGCCTGCACCAGATTGGATAGAAGTTTGGAAGCACCTGAGCCTTTTAGATTGAGAAGTTCCATAACTGCACTTCTACCAAATATTTCATCAAAACCAAACTTCTCAAAAAGACCGCGGATATGAGTTGTCGTCTTTACCGAAAAATTGCTGACTTTTCCGGTAAGCACACTTTCAATATCCACTTTTTTATCTTGAATGTCCACTTTTCTACTCTCAATATCCACTTTTTTATCTTCAATGTTCACTTTTTCTTCATTCAAAAGACCACTTATATGAAGATTTCGATTGTGAAGTTCATTTTTCTCGTTCAAAAGCAGATTTCGGAGAAATGCTTCCAGATACTCTGTTGTTTCATAAACACCCATCTGCAAGTTCGTGTAGTTTGCACGAACAAGTGCATTTCTAAAATACCATGCATTTTCCGCAAAAATATCATTGACAGCAGAGAATCCAAGTGTTCTCAAATATTTAATGAAGAACACTGCTGTTGTTCTGGTATTGCCTTCCCCGAAAATATGAATTTGCCATAACCTTGAAATAAATACTGCAAGATGATGAATAATCCTGTCCATCGAAAGACCTTTATAGCTGAATTCTTTCTCCTGTAAGAAATCGTATTCGAGCGTTGCTCTCAGTTCAGTTTACCTGTACAAAAATGTATGTTATTTGGAAAAAATATCAAATATTCAC
>ERZ780177.736-NODE-736-length-34451-cov-5.247180_pt1 | contig 34451 bp, 29 predicted proteins | sample MGYA00510973_ERZ780177 | MGnify/ENA primary metagenome ERZ780177 (study PRJEB29588, sample SAMEA2144396) | human gut metagenome | biome: human gut; feature: human-associated habitat; material: faeces | place: Denmark | collected 2008/2010 ...
TTCGTCAAGACACATCTGAAATTAAAAGTGATTTTAAAAAAGAGCGAGCTAATATTGATTCAACAACAACGTATGCTGGAAAATGGCTACCGCAAGATTACTCTGATAAAAGCATTTCTAGCTTTGGTAAACCTGTTTTCGAAACAATTATTAAAGATACTATTAATCATAATAGAGAGCGTATAATAAAACGATTGAATGATTTTGACGAAATAGCTGAATATGAATATGGCAAATTAGAACGAAATAAAGAACTTTTAGAATATATAGAAAAAAACATTGGTGGGTCAATTTCAAATTGCAACATGTCAAATTCAATTTCGTTTATTGAGTATTTAAAAGATGGTAATGCTATATTTTCAAGCAATTGGTTTTCAGCTTTTTTAAAAATATATACAAAAAAAGAACACTTGAAAGAAATAACAAGGTACGAATTACAGAAAATGTTAATGGCAATTTTACAACTTCAGTTGGGGGCATTAAGTGCTGATTTTGTAAAACGTTTTAATGATGGTGTGTTTAAGAAAAAAGATGATAAAATAGATTTTTTAGATGATATCGGCGAAATATTTAGATTGAATTATAAATCTGTTGGGTTAACTGGTCTAGAATATATTATGGAGAACCGAACAATAAATATAACAGATGAAGAAAGCTTATTAATTGTGCTGGTTCGAAGAATTGTTGAAAACATATATTCAACGGTATTGGATTATAAAACCTTGATAGATTCGAATTGGCACTATTTGTATTGTCCTAAAGAAGAATGGGCAAAGTTTTGCAAAATTAGTATTTTCCTACACACTGTAAAAAAGTACATCGAAAAACAGATTTGCGATAATTATAAGCCAAATAACCAAGGGTATTACAATGATGTTTTAAACGCGAAAAGTAAAATAGATATTATATCTATTGCAACAACTAATTATAATACATTAATTGATGATATAACAGATATGACTGTCCATCATCTCAACGGCGCAACAAATATATATTACGATCCATATCTTAACAGGATTGGTGATAAAGAAGTATTGAATAGTAAAGAAAAACATTTTTTAGTTCCACTGATATTTACTCAAAGCGGAACCGAGTCTATCCTAAAATTTGTGTAAACCTCTGAAGTAGTGTATAATAAAAGAGAGACTACTTCGGAGGTTTAATTATGAGCAGAAGACGAAGAAATGAAACAGAAGAACAGCGTGCAAGAAGAGAACTGATAAGCGATTTTCTTTCGGCAGCTAATATCCAGAGCATGGATGATATTCAGGAGCTGTTCAAGGAAGCACTTGCCGGATTTATTGAAGGCAGCCTTGAATCAGAGCTTGATTCTGAGCTTGGGTATGAACCATACGACATTAAGAACAAGGAAACAGACAACAGCCGTAATGGACACAGCAAGAAAACTCTGCGTACCAGTATGGGCAAGGTGGATATCGAAGTTCCTCGTGACAGAAACGGCGAATTTGAGCCTAAGATACTGCCTAAGAATCAGACAAGCATATCTCAGGATATGGAGAACAAGATCATCTCCATGTATGCAAAAGGTATGTCAACATCCGATATTGAGGATCATATTCGCGATATTTATGGTCTGGAGATATCAGATACTACCGTCAGTCGTATCACTGATAAAGTGCTCCCTGTTGCAAAGGAATGGCAGCAGAGACCGCTTGAAAGCGTCTATGCAGTTGTCTTTCTCGACGCTATCCATTATCATGTCCGCAGCGAGGGACAGATCATCAAGAAGGCTGTATACATAGCCATAGGCGTTAATTTGGACGGCAGGAAGGACGTTCTCGGTATGTGGGTAGGCGAAAATGAGAGTGCCAAGTTCTGGGCAGGCGTACTTAATAGTCTGCGTAACAGAGGCGTTGAAGATATTCTTATCGCCTGCACCGATAATCTGACAGGCTTCTCGCAGGCAATAGAGGCTGTATTCCCCAAAACCGATATACAGAACTGCATAATTCATCAGCTCAGGAATTCCGGCAAATATGTCTCCTACAAGGATATCAAGGCACTTATGGCTGACCTCAGGATGGTCTATACCGCCGCCACCGAGGAAGCTGCTCTGGATGCTCTTGACTCTTTTGCAGCCACCTGGGACAGCAAATATCCCAAGATCTCAAAGTCCTGGTACGAAAACTGGCCTAATCTCAGCACATATTTTAAGTTTCCGCAAGAGCTCAGAAAACTGATATATACGACCAATACCATAGAAGGTTTCAACCGTCAGCTGAAGAAAGTGACTAAGGCAAAGTCCGTATTTCCGACTGATGACAGCCTTTTCAAAATGCTGTATCTGGCTATGAAGGACATAACGAAAAAGTGGACCGGACGCCGTCAGGACTGGAGCCGTATCTACGCTCAACTCGTGATCTATTATGGCGACAGGATACCCGAATAACATTTTCAGCTTGACAATCAAATAATCATGTGCTAATATGCAGATAAGACCGACTGCTTTCACAATCGGTCTCATCATACACTCTTTTATTACACTATTCTTCGTTTACACAGAATTTGGGATTGGCTCGCGGAACCAAACCTATGACATCTATAGATATGTCTTTGAAATATGTAAATGTGTATAATTCATATAAAGAATCCGACTATATAGTAATAATTGGATTTGGATTTAATTCAGACGATGAACATATCAATGGTATAATACGCACATTAGTAGATGTTGACAATAAAAAAATAATAGTGATTGATATAGATAAAACAGTAACACCTAAAAAAATAGCGGAAAAATTAAAAATCACAAAGTATGATAATATAAATATTATTGTTGTCGATGAAAACCGAAATTCAAACGATGAACTCTGGATAGATACTATAATAAATAATAAGGTACAGGATTAAATGAAAAAAATATCCAAATGGCAGCCTGATGACTTTGAGCTTGAAATGACAACCCACTGGTCATTTCCAAAGCGTGGCGATTGGGCTACACACGATGCAAAATGGCGAGGAAACTGGTCGCCATATATTCCGAGAAACATCATTCTCCGCTACTCTAAGGAGGGAGACTTAGTACTCGACCAGTTCGCAGGCGGCGGAACAACTCTTGTTGAAGCCAAACTGCTTAACCGTGATATAATCGGTATTGATATAAACGATGTTGCTCTTGAACGCTGTCGGGAAAAAACAGCGTTCGATTATGAGCCAGCAAAGGGTAAGGTGTATATCAAAAAGGGTGATGCCCGACATTTGGACTTTGTTCCTGATGAAAGCATAGATCTGATATGCACTCATCCTCCGTACGCCGACATAATCAAATACAGCGATGGTATTGATGGCGATTTGTCTCAGCTTAAGGTAAAAGATTTTCTTGAGCAGATGAAACCCGTTGCAGAAGAAAGCTATCGTGTCCTTAAAAAGGGTAAGTTCTGCGCTGTGCTTATGGGAGATACACGTCAGAAGGGCTGTATGATTCCAATGAGCTTTGAGGTTATGAAGCTCTTTCAGGATGCCGGATTTACGCTGAAAGAGCTTATCATTAAGGAGCAGCATAACTGTAAAGCTACAGGGTATTGGAAAACTAACAGCGTAAAATATAATTTTCTGCTGATTGCTCATGAGTATTTGTTTGTGTTCAGAAAATAAGAGATATTTAGAGGCGTTAAGTTTCATTATGAGTGAAACTTAACGCCTTCTTTTTGTGTTATAATGATTATATGAGGTGAGCATTATGTATTTTCATGATGATAGTCAATTATACAGCGTGATAGGTAAAAGTATAAAACGATATAGGACAGCAGCTCATCTTACACAGACTCAGTTTGTGTATATGCCGCCCCGAAAACCGCAGCTGCACGGAGTCAGAACCGCACCCTTGCCGCTCATGAACCGCAGTAGTATGCAGTAGTATAATGATAGTGGCACACGGAAGTGTGACTACTAACATTAGGAGGTCCTGATATGATAGATTATCGGGAAATATTGCGGCTTCATAGCCAGAATCATAGTCAAAGGCGAATTGAAACCAGCGTACACAGTTCGCATCAGACAGTAAAGGCAGTATTGGAGAATGCTGCCAAGTATGGTATCTCATGGCCGCTTGATGATGATATGACAAATGAAAAACTTGATGAGATTCTGAACAACTCTGCAAAAAAGCATGGATTCATTCCCTATGCCGAGCCGGACTATGCCTACATCCACAGGGAGCTTTCCAAGAAGGGCGTAACACTTACCTTGCTCTGGAGCGAATACTGCGAGCGTTGTTATGCAAACTGAGATAAGCCGTACATGAGCACGCAGTTTGGTGACAAATACCGCAGCCGGGCGAGAATCACTAAGGCTACAATGCGTATCAATAGCCGGGCCAAACTATGCAGGTTGATTGGGCAGGTGGAACTATACCCTACTATGATTCGTAACGGGCAAAGAATACAAGGCATATCTGTTTGTTGCTGTGCTCCCGTGCAGTGGCATAATTTATGTGGAAGCGTGCACGGATATGAAGCAGGAAAACTGGCTGCTTTGCCATGTTCATGCCTATGAATACTTCGGCGGAGTTACAAAAATTCTTGTTCCGGATAACCTTAAAACAGGTGGTACAGCCAATACACGCTATGAAATACAGCTGAACGCAAGTTATCGTGAACTTGCAGAATACTACGGAACAGCTATTGTTCCCACAAGAGTTCGTAAGCCGCAGGATAAAGGACTTGTAGAAAAATCTGTCGAATTTTCAACCACATGGATCACAGCGGCACTTCGTGAGCAGAAGTTCTTATCGTTTTCTGATGTTAAAACAGCTGTTGCGGAGCGTCTTGAGGTTATCAACAACAAGCCGTTTCAGAAACGACCCGGCAGCCACAGAGAAGCATATGAGAATGAAGAAAAGGAGTTTATGCTTTCTCTTCCTGCACATCCATATGAGCCTGCAATATGGACTCAGGCTACTGATGGCAGCCGAGTCACGTCACATAAAAGGCTTGAAAAATACAGTGTTCAGCCTGTTGTCAATCCCGATCATATGCCCGAAAACCATCGTAAATATCTGCGGTACAATGCAGAAGAATTCAGGCGTTGGTCTGCAGATGTGGGTAAATGTACCGAAAGCGTTGTTAAGCATTTTCTGGAAACGGGCAAGGCTCCCGAGCAGGGGTACAAGTCCTGTGTCAGTCTTGTAAAACCGGGTGAAAAATATAGTAAAAAGAAGCTTGAAAGCGTCTGTGAAAGAATGATCCCGCTCTCGTCTGCACCGTCGATCCGTACAATAACCACCATTCTCAAGAACAGCAGACAGCCGTCGGAAAATATTGATGCAAAGTCTGATGCCGAGGACAGTTGCAATAAATATGGCATTACCCGTGGAGCCGCATACTTCAGAAAGGGAGGTGCGGACAATGAATGATATATCCACAGTGCAGCGTTTGCGCAGCATGAAGATGAACGCTTTTGCCTCTGAACCGGAACGTCAGCTTGCGGATAATGCTAACTTTTCAAGTTTTGGATTTGAAGAACGTCTGGGATTGCTTGTTGACTGCGAATGGAACCGACGTCAAGCGAATAAGCTTAACAGATATATACATAATGCACGCTTTTCAGAGAGCAACGCTACTATTGAGAGCATTGAATACCTTGAGGACAGACACCTTGACAAAAAACAGATATTACGTTTCTCCACTTGCAAATACATTGACGATGGGCATCATATCATTCTCAAGGGTGCATCGGGGAATGGAAAGACGTATATTGCCTGTGCTCTTGGCAATTCTGCCTGCCGTAAGTTCAGGACAGTAAAATATATCCGTATGCCTGAACTGCTTGATGAACTTACTGTTGCTAAAGATAACGGTGAATTCAAGAAGGTGATTGACGCATACAAGAAAGTTGATCTGCTTATCCTTGATGAATGGCTTATCCGCAGGCTTACACCTGCAGAATCGTACATTATGCCTGAAATCGCCGAGGCTCGCTGCAAAAGGTCAATGATCTTCTGCACACAGTATGAACCCGAGGGATGGTATGAAAGGATCAATCCTGATCCCGAAAGCGAAAGCCCCATTTCAGAAGCAATCATGGACAGGATCATTCACAACTCATTTATTATGCCGATAGACGGCAGGATATCAATGCGTGAACGTTATGGAGTATCATCGGAGGTTGAGTCATGACGGTGAATGAAGTCATGCTCGATGAACGCTATTCATGGTTATTTCTGCATTGTCAAAACGTTTCCGCTGCAAATGCTGAAATCCTTGAATTGTTTTCTGAAGAGCCTGTTGATGAGCACACCTGGGCGGAGCAGGATATTACCGAGCAGATTAGAATGATCGTTCGCAAGTATGAATAATTAAATGCTGTGGGTCTGTCCGGTGCTGATGTACCGGGCAGGCATATGCTGACTAATATGTTGGGTAATGTTGATGCACTTTGACACTGCGGTTCTCAAGCGGCAAGGGTGCGGTTCTGACTCCGTGCAGCTGCGGTTTTCGGGGCGGCATATACATCCTTCCTCCTTTCGGTACTTTTTATATGTGCGGTACTCTTATTCCGGTATCATATCGGTACATTTCATTTGTTTAGGATTTTATGACTTGCTTCTTTATTGGTATCACTTCTTTCATTTTGATGCGGAAAAATTTTTTTTGTCCGCTGAAATTATTATATCATAAAGAATTTTCAAAAATCGCAGCTCTCTTTCGTAGCGGAAACATCGCCAAAATGCGCCAAACGTTGCGAAACGTTCTCAAACGTCACCTGAAATGCAGAATATCTTATATTTGTTAATGACTTAGACTTAAAATTTGCGTGCCTGAATATTTTGTAAACTGTTATGCGGTATTGTGTTATTTTGTATCAGGCGGTTTACTATAAAGTAGGATGCAGTTTATAAATTTTGCCTATAAACTAAAACAAAGCATTGAAGATTTACGACCTTCAATGCTTCGTTTTTATGGCTATTTGATTGTATTATCCAACCTTTGAGCGTTCTATAGGGAGATACTAAATTTTATTTACAGCTGAGCTAGTTTGTTTTTTATTATATCCAGACTCTTGAAACCACTATGTTCGGACGAAAAGTCAGAGATTATTTTTTGCATTGTCTCTGAACTCCAATAAATTGTTAATTTTCTTTTGGTGCGAGTGATTGCTGTATAAAAAACCCCTTTTGTTATTTTTTCAGAATTAACACTGGGAATAATCACTTTTACAGAATCATATTCTAAGCCTTGTGCTTTATGAATCGAAACAGCATATGCCAACTGAAAAGGTATGATAGTCTTCTTTGCGTCTTCCTCATTTTCAATTTCGTCCTCGTCAAAAGCATATACAATAAGTTTGATGCGAGTTCTTTCACCTATGGTATCAATATACTCAATTTGGTCTGATTTACATTGTTGTTCAGTAATTATAGTTTCAACATCAATAGTAAATGCTATTTGATCGTCTGTCTTTTCTATGTCTACAATAATTCCTTTAAGGTTATTATAGAGGTATGTGAAACGAGAGTTATCATTAAAAAGGATTTTGTCTCCCTTTTTAAACCTCCAGCCTTGCCATATTATAGCTTCACCATTTGGATTTGCATTTTGAAAATAACTGTTTATATTATTTAACCCAAATTTTCCGTCATAGTTTAAGCACAGAACAACTTCATCTGTTACATTAGAAGTAAATATATCTGATCCTATTTCTTTTGAAAAGGGTCCATCTATGACAAGCTTTTCGGTGATCCTAACATCATTGTTCCTTACTTCTTCCCATAGACTCAGTAGGCTTTCTTCCTTGGTTCGCCAAGTATCAAGTAATTCAATATTAGCACCATGTGTAGTTATGATGTGCTTGGCATAATAAAACCAGTTACCAAAATCTATTGATTCGATTTGATTGATGTCTCCCGCTAATACAATTAAGGAATTTTCACTAATCTTATTCACAAATTTAAGCATAGTAAAATTATCAATTATACTGCATTCATCTACAAATATTATATCATAATCCGGCAGCTCAACTTTTTTTGTAAAGCTGTCAAAGCTTATAAAATCTGAATTATTGCCAGGATTTTCAATACGCCTTCTAAGGTGTTGTATCGCATTATGTGTTTTGGTAAGAAAAAGTTTCTTAGACTTTGGCATAAGACTCGAAATATAGTTAATGAGGGTTGTTTTACCTGTTCCGGCTGCACCATATATAAGAAGTAGTTTGGAATTAACAAAAGCATACTTTATTGCTTTCTGCTTGGATACATCAACATTATCAAAAATCGACTTATTATCCCTAATGAATTTGGCATTTAATTCTTTTTGCCCTTTAATTCCGTTTTGGGAAAGTTCTAACAGCTTTCGCAGTATTTGTAATGTTGTGCTTTCATATGAAGCAATGGTAACATATTCTTGTTCATGCAGTATATTAAACCCTTGACGTGTTTCCCACGCATCTAAATACTCATTATATGTAGCTATATCCGTATCAGATGCGATTTCGCTGGAATTAAAATATATTTCGCCAGAATTCTTGATTTTGTTTTTTAAAACCAGATACGGCGATATAGTTTTTAATTGCGCTGTTCCAGCTACACTCAAAATTTTTGCCATATTACCATTGCTTGTCTTGCTTCCTGCATAATTAGCCAGATAAGGATTCTTTTCAAATGGGAAACACTTTTTGGCAAAATAAAATGGTATTTTAGGCATAGGAGAATTAAATTGATTTGGTATAACATCAGATATTCGGTCTTCACGCATATTAATCAAAAGAAATCTTATGGTGTTTTTTCCGAATGTGTCACACTCGCAAGAAAAATATTTTCTTAAAGCTTCAATTACCGTTTTGAAATAACAAGTATTAGTGTTTTTATAAATACTATCGACTACTTCATTAAAGCTTATTTCTTTTAAATCAATAAGATCCAGAAATGTCATGCCAGTGCTTGTTAGAAAAATCATCAATTCAGAGTATTCACCATAGTTCTTACTTATTTTTAAATTAATGTTTAGTATCCTTCCAAGTTTGATTAAACAAGCAGGTGCAATGGATACCCTCCAGTTTGTGATGATTTTTATATTTGAAGCAATACCCCATAAATCAATCGTTGTGTCGGTATAGCCAATATTAATTGAATAAGCAGTTGAAATATTCTGCTTTGAATAAACAGTTATTCTATTAAATTTAGTAGCATATTTATTGGCTAATTGCAAGGTGATTTCATAATAGCGTTCGGTGCCAACATAAAATGGTGTTTTCTTTTGAACATAAAAACGTGTGCTTTCCAAAGAATGAGGTGATAAATCCGTAGATTCAATAGCTTTTGCAACTATGTTATAGTACTCATTGTCAAGTTGGTCTGTGTTAAGTGGGAACTTTTCAAGATTTTGAAGAATAGATATTCTATTGTTATCCCAGAAGTATTTTCTGATCTGCCACATGAAGTTATAGTATTTTAACATTAAGCGTTCAGATTGACCTTCTTCCGGAATTCGGCAATCAATATACTTTAAGCATCGTAAGAAATTGGCAAGATATTTAGTCCTCAAATTGAGTTGAGCTTGTTCATATGCTAATTGAAGATTTGGCTTTGTGCATCTAAGATTATAAGAGTTTTGTAATAATGCAGCTCTGCATAGGTCATTTAATCTTGGTAGAATATCTTGAGATATTTCATCTCTGGTTGCACTACGGTTTTCTATTGTATCAATACTTCTAACGATAGACTTATCGCAAGCCATTACAATTCTTTTGATATCATCAAGATTAAGCTGAGTTGAACTAAGCTTATTTACAAATGAATGATGTTCAATTATACGATCAAGTTTTTTACAAAAATCAATAATACTTTCATCGGTATTAAAAATTTCCTCTTCTGCCTCAAAAGCAACAGTTGTACTACCTTTGGAAAAATCAATCGAGTTTATATAGTCCACTGACATATATTTCCAGAAAACACGTTCATAGCCTCTTTCATCGGGCTCAAGAACAACAAATAATATACCTGGATCAATATCAACATTTGCTGCTATAGTTGCAGGAAAACCGAGACTTTGCAATGTATACTTTATCTTTCCATCATCTTCTTTATATGAGTGAGTACCTTTTATCTGAACAAAGAAAGTCTGTTTAGGACGTCTTGATACATCAGGATCAGGAACATATTCAAAGGTGCCATCAATATTAGGCCATTTATCGCCTGATGCAAATAGCGGATTAACACGACCTTTTGAACGGAGAAAGAATCTCAGCGTAGCAACTGCAGCTTCGTCCTCTGCTGATCTTTCCGTATGCGTTTTTATATGCTTTTCTATTAGTTCTTTGGGCTGATCTAACATTTTTTACTCCTTTCTCTGCCTAAGGCAAACAATCGCATCATTCAACCGTATTATAATAATCCAGTCTTAAATCATTAAGTTCTTTTCGTACAGCCCGCCAATCCTTCATGTACAAATCCATATATGAAATAAAAACTGAATTATGTGTACGTTCCTTTAAATGGAGAAGTTCATGCAATATTACATACTCTAAACACTCGATTGGTTTCTGTGCAAGCTGTAAATTAAACCATAGTTTTTTCTTCTCTGTATTACAAGTTCCCCAGCGAGTTAACATATATTTGGTTTGCCAAGAATCACAGTATAGCTCGGTAAGCCTTTCCCACTTCGGAAGTAATCTTTCAATTTCCGCTTTTAGTAAGATACGGTACTGCTCTCGCACATAGTTTTCTCTTTGCTTTACTGTACTTTCTTCACGCATAGAGAGTATTACCTTATCTCCTTTTATTTCAAATCCGTTCTTTTGTGAATTAGGCTGAAAGGATAGATAATATTGTTTTCCCCATATGAAAAGCGTTTCTCCGCTTACATACTGACGTTTAGTGCTTCTTGCCTGATGTTGAAACTTTTCAATCTGTTTTTTGATCCAAATAAGATTTGTTCGGGCATATATTTCTATTGCCTTATCATCAATAGATGCCGGAGCAGAGATAACGACGTGTCCATCAGGAGGCTTGACCTGAAGATGCATATTCTTGATATTCTTTTTATGGATATCAATAGGTATGCCAGAAATCATAATTGTCATATATTAGTATTCCTCCTGCTTTTCGATGATTTTAAATAATCTTTCGACTTCAGAATCATCATTAAGAATAATGAATAAAGCTTTCTTTATTCTGTTTTCTTTTATAGGATCACCACGGAATCCGCTCATTTTACTGCTAAGAACAGCATTATGGAGTTTGATTGCTAATATTTCATTACCGTCAGTATTATCGTATAGAGCTTGCAAAGCCTTACTTTTTCTTATGCTTTCAGGATAGTCTTCATTTTGTTCCGGATGTTCAACATTTTTAGCAAGTTTTATTTGTTCCTCAAGGAGTTCCTTATAAGAGATAACGCCTTGCTTTCTTTTTTGAATCAGCTCATCCAGTATTGCTGACATCTTTTCATAATACTTAGGGTTGACCGCAACTTTTTCTACCATTTTACGACGAATATTATTTTCAATCGCTTCAGCTGCTCCTTCTTTTTTATCTGAGGGAGCATTTTCATCAGTCATGGTTTCTCCCTGTTCTGCTACGAAATCAAGCAGTGTTAGATCATCGAACTCACCGATTTTAACGCTATCTGAAGCTGTAATATAGTTGTCGATCAATTTACGCATATCCGGCTCATAAGCTTTAAAATCCAAGAAGTCTCCGCTTTTATTTCCGATTGTCTGTTTCAGCTCAACATAGAATTTTACTTTTTCATCGTATGCAGATACTTCTTTGGCAGTATAAATATCAACCATGTATGGCTTGGCTTCTGCAAATGCACGAACTAAACCACTTACAAGCTTATACAGCCTTTCTCTGAGACGAGAATAGATTTCATCAGTTTCTTCGCTCATGCCGGATTCTCCGCAGAAATAATGCATATACTGTAAGTCACCCTTTGGAGCTTCTACGCCTTCGCATAGTTCTTCCAACTGATCGTACACTTCATTGAAATGCTTGATTGCTTCAGCGCTTCTATCTTTGATAAGTCCATCGACATCTTCCGGATCATAGTTTTCAAATGCACCCGATGTATAGGTGTCCATCGCATTCTTTAAATCTCCGAAAAGCTGCTTATAATCAACAATATATCCAAATTCCTTTGTATCACCATCCAGTCTGTTAACACGGCAAATGGCTTGGAACAAACCGTGATCCTGCATACTCTTATCAATATACAGGTATGTACACGGCGGAGCATCAAATCCTGTGAGGAGCTTATCAACCACAATGAGCAGTTTCATATTTGCAGGCTGGTTGATAAATTTATCTTTGACATCCTTTTCAAAATCCTCAACCTTTTTCTGAATGGATAGCTTTTCGGGAAGATTATCAGGATCAAGTCCTAACATACGGAGATATATCTCGTATTTTTCAAAAGTTTCAGTTTCATCATCGGCACTTACAGTATCAGTTCTCAGATCACCGGCTTGCGGAGTGTAAGAGGATATGATGGCACACTTTTTGAAACCTCTCTGCTGGAAGATCTCATAATACTTGCAAGCAGTATAGATCGAATCTGCGACAAGAATTGCGTTTCCGTTGCCATCCATAAGGCGGGGCTTTAAATCAAAATCCTGAATTATATCCCAAGCGACACGTTCAAGCCTTGAACGGGAACTATAGATTTTCTGCATACTTGCCCATTTCTCTTTCAGCTTTGCTTTAGCTCTGCTTGAAAGAGAACGTGTTTTAACGTCAAACCATTGGTCAACTCTGTCATGTGCGCTGAGCTCCTGTGGGATATCTCTGTATTCATATCTCAGATCAAGTACAACACCGTCACGCACGGCTTCGTTATACTTATAGGTATGAATATAAGTGCCAAACACCTCTATACTTGTCTTCTTATCCTTTTTCAGGAGCGGTGTTCCTGTAAAACCGATGAATATCGCATCCGGCATGATTGCCTGCATTGCAGCATGAAGCTTGCCCGACTGCGTTCTGTGACACTCATCAACAAAGACAAAGATTTTTCCTTTCGCCTTAAAGTCAGCAGGGAGCGACTTCTTCAACTCATCAATATACTTGTCATAATCGGATTCAGTAGCTTCTCCGCCACGACGACCAAATTTATGCACCAATGAACATAAGAGTGAACTGTCATAGGAATTCAACTTACGGAGCAGATCATCACAGCTCTTGGTTCTGGTGATCTTTTCATCAACGCCAATGTATGTCTTCTCGATCTGCTCGTCCAGCTCATCACGGTCGGTGACGATAAGCACACGAGGATTTTCTTCTTTACAATTGGCAAGGATCCATTTTGACAGCCATACCATTGTCAGCGTTTTACCGCTGCCCTGAGTATGCCATAGAATACCGCCACGCTGTTTTGCTAATCTGTTCTGAGTACGTTTTATACCGAAATACTGATTATAACGGCACACCTTTTTGATGCCCTTATCAAAGACAACAAAGTTCTCAATGAGGTCAATAAAGCGTTTCTTATCGAACATCTGATACAGCTGCTGAAGCAGAAGATCATCTATATGATCGCAGTATTCCATAATACGTGCATCTTCAGGATCACGCTCGTCTTCGTTTTCATGGAATCCGTCAGGCTTCCATTCCATATAGTATTTTTCACCTGTCAGAATAGTGCCGTAACGCAGACCTTCTATTTCATTGCCTGCCATACAAAACTGCACTGTGGTAAAGAACGATGCAATAAAGCCGTCCTTCTGATTGGTAAGGTTCTGCCTGATACCATTTGATACGGACACGCTGCTCTTTTTCAGTTCTATAACTGCCATAGCGATGCCGTTGACATAAATAACAAGGTCAGGTCTTTTCTCCTGACGTTCAATAACCGTTACTTCCTCGGCTATTGCAAAATCATTATTTGTAGGGTTATCAACATCAATGAAGTAAACCGTCTTAGGGGAGCTTTCGGGAGTTTCCTTGACCTTGGCACCGTATTTCAGCAGCGTATAGACCTTATGGTTAGCATCATAAAGCCCATGTGTCATATCATCAGCAGCCTTTATAAGTTCGGAAACAGCACCGTCTATCAGCCTTTCACTATAACCGCTAAGGTGAAGGTACGCACGAAGTCGGTCTTCTCGGATATTTTTATTTGCTCTGTCTTTCAGGTTGCCAATATATTTATAATCGAGGATATTTCTGTTCTTAAAGAAATCAATTACACGATTTTGCGTGGTTCTCTCGGTATCACCGATACTCATGCATACATTCCTCCTTAATGTGTTTGTTATTTCATGGAAAAAGTTTTCTGATCAATCCTGCTTTTATGCTTTTATATTTATCACACTTACGCTGATGAAGGGTGATAAGGTTGTCGAGGTTGCGGAAATAGGTGCCGATTGCTTTTTGTTCTTCTAAATTTGGGACATAAAAATTATAGCCTTGATACTCTTGCGCATTTACACCAGGCTGACCAGAACGCTGTGATGTTATTCTTATAAAGCTATTGTAACTGTCTGTAAGTGTATTTTGAAACACAAATTCTGCATCATTTTCAGAATTGATTTTTGCTCTAATAAGGAAGCCAGCGTAATATACAAGACCGTCTTTTTCCCTATATAAATAGGTTTTTCCCACACTTGCACCAGTTCTTGCAAATAGAATATCACCCGCTTCGAGTTTGAATTTATCTGCTAATGTCAAGTCAGTATCAGGTGATGTAATATCATCTGATAAAAACATTCTTGACTCATCATCTATATCGGTAATACGAATATATTTATTTTTTCCGTCAAACTCTTTTGCAGAAGCATTTAAGCCATATTCAAAGTTGCTTGCAACCTCCCCCAACTTACGCTGTTCCCAAGCGTCAGTAAATCCTTTGAATCTTATTTCAGGCTTATCAGCACCATTTTGCGGGAACATTTTTTGCAGCATCGCCGCTTTGAATTGAATCAACTTGTCACACTTACGCTGATGAAGGGTGATAAGATTATCAATGTGTGCAAAGTATTGACCTATTTTTTCTTGTTCGTCCGGTTTTGGCAGTAATAACTTAATTGATTTCAATTCTGTTTTATTGAATTTTGGCTGTCCGCTCGATGCTATTGATACATATAATTTGTTTTGAAAATCATCAGCCTGTAAAAGAGTAAACATGAACTTTGTGCTATCTTTTGTCTTTAATAAAATAGCGTTCGGACCAAGTACATTAAACTCATACGGAAGCGATAATGGCTCTATATAGTAGACTTCTCCGATGTTTGCGCCGATATTAGGAAGGATAATACATTCTTCATTTAGGTTTACTCGCCAGAGGTAGTCGAATGCTTTTTTATCTACATAAATATAGTCGTTATTTCTAAATTCATGTTTCAGGTCTACTGTTCTAATTAACTGTGCATAGTCTGGAGTATTTTTATATTGAACATGATCTGCAATATCAGCAAATGAACCTGCCGCCACATAATCAGTGACAGTTTTCATACATTCTCCTAACTCACGCTGTTCCCAAGTGTCAGTAAATCCTTTGAATCTTATCGCCGGAGTTTTGTTATTATTCGACATTGTTTGAACCTCCGAGCAATTTTATTAACTCTGCAAAAGCTTTCATATCATAATCATCGCCTGTTAATTCACCAAGCATATCTGACAGTGATGATTCTGCTTCGTTTATCTTACTGTCAAGGTCTGTAAGTGTAAGCTCATATCTTTTTGAAAGCTCGGTGATACGCTCGGCAAGCTTATGAGAGATCGCTGTGTACAGATCAATAATTTCCTTGCCTATGGCATAATACCACTTCTTGTTGACAAGCAGTTCCATGATCTCTTCGTCGGTAAGTGAAACATATCTCTCACGAGCCTTTTCATCAAGCGCCTTATCCATTTCTTTTATAAGCTTAGTCGATTCCTCAGACCTTTGTGCAAGCTCAAACGCTTTCTTTAACTCTTCATAGTCATCGGCGTATGCAGCAGGTGCAGGCGCTTCTGCACGGGCTGCACTTAAAGCATTATTTATGGATGCATTGGTTACAGTTCCTTTATCGGTATACGCAACTTTCAGTTCAGTGTGCTTGTCGATATACTGTGTATATTCCTTCTTTTTCATTGACGGAAGAAGATTCAGAAGCGTTACAAGGCTGTCAATAAGCGGAGTATGGACATTTTCCATGATCTTGTCGATTTTCTCCTGAATGTCCTTGCTCTTGACTTTTCCACCCTCTGCAAGTTCTGATAATGCCGAGTCTTCTGCCGATTCCTCGATCATTGCCATGAGTCTTGAATCGGTCTCTGCGACAATATCCATAAGGTCATCTATCGCCTTTTTCTCCTCGGGGAATAGCTCTGAGATAACTATTTCCTTCGGAATAAGCTTGCCTTCCCAGCCTGCAACCTTTAACTCAGGGTTGCCGTCGGCATCGGTTTTCTTTGTCTCCTTCATGATGTTCTCGGTCTCTCTTGCAATTTCATAGCCCTTATCATCCGAGATTATCAAAGAAACATCATCGTTAAGCACTTCGTTCCAGTATGCAAGAAGTATCTGGTAAATATCATACTTGTTGATAAGCAAGATATCTTCAAATGCTTTCATTATATTCTCTGCCAACTCGGATATGAGAGTTTTGGCAGAAACGGAGCTATCAAGTTTTTTCAGCTTTGTATCTGCAAAAGATTTCCAGCCTGTAAATGCCTTGTCGATAAGTTCTCCGTATGCCGAGAATTCATCATTAGCATATATCGTTCTGCGAATGTCGCTTTCTTCCACATTCAGCTTATAATAGCTATCACTAAGCGAACTGAGCAACTCATCTTTCAGCGTCGGGAATGCATCCCAGTATTTACTCAGTGCATCTATATCCACGGCAGGGATACCGCCGTGAATATGAGCATAAATATCCTGAATATCCTCAGGCTCGGAAGAATCTATGTAACGGGAAATATTCAGGTTATAGCCATTCTTCTCTTTGATCTCCTTATTGGGAACAAAGCGAGCATATTTAGGATCATCTGTAATCTGCTCATTGAATGTTGTGACAATACGATAGATATCCTGTTCACGCAGTCTGTTCTTGTTTCCGTCCTTTACAAATCCCTTGCCTGCATCTATCATAAAGATTCCGGAACGGTTTTCAGCACCTTCTTTATCGATTATAATAATACAAGCAGGTATTCCCGTACCGTAAAACAGGTTAGGCGGCAGACTGATTATGCCTTTGATCCAGCCCTTATCAACGATAGCCTGACGAATAGTACCTTCGGCATTTCCACGGAACAGAACACCATGAGGGAGAATGACAGCAGCTTTACCCGTAGATTTCAGTGTTTTTAATATGTGCATCAACCAGGCATAGTCGCCGTTTTTCTCAGGTGGTCTATCTCCATAACCTGAGAACCTTCCATACTCCTTCAAACCATCTGACCAGTTTTTAAGAGAAAAAGGGGGATTCGCAACAATATAGTCGAAGCGTTCCAGTTTGGAAGCATCTTCATTTTTGATAAACTGCGGATCAGAAAAAGTATTACCTGCCATGATATTGATAGTAGCTTTATTATGAAGAACGGCATTCATTTTAGCAAGACCTGCCGTCGAGCTCTCTTTTTCCTGTCCATAACCTGATATCTCGAAAGGGACCTCTGCAAGTGCTCTGATAAGTAATGAACCACTGCCGCAAGCAGGATCACATACTGTGGCATCATGATCCGTACATTTATCTATGCTTATGACCTTTGCAAGAATGCGTGATACTTCTGCCGGTGTATAGAATTGTCCTTTACTTTTGCCGCTTTCGGTGGCAAAATTCCTCATAAGGTATTCATAAGCATCACCTATGATATCATCGCCGTCGGCTTTATTATTTGAGAAATCCAGTTCAGGTCGCTGGAAAATAGCGATAAGCTTTGTGAGTTTATCGACCATTTCCTGTCCTTTACCTATTTTGGCTTCATCATTGAAATGTGCGATGTCAATTACACCTTTTAAGCGGTCATTAACTTCAGCAAGACGTGCAATAATTTTATCTATACCTTCGCCAATATTCTTCTTGTTTTTGAGTGCAATAAAGTCATCAAAAGAACAGCCTATTCTTTTTTCGGGATCAGGATTGGGATCATGTTCTTTATCGAAAACGGTCAAATCTCCGTATTTCTGCCCCTTATACTTATCCGTTACATACTTCATAAACAAAAGGGTTAGTATGTAATCCTTATACTGTGATGCATCCATTCCTCCGCGCAGTGCATCACAACTTGCCCATAGTGAACTATATAATTCCGTTTTCTTAACCGCCATAATACGAATCTCCTTACAATTAAGTTGCTATATTTCCTACTCAATAGCACTTTTGCCGCTCTTTACCCATGCATCAAGCTCCGAGCGTTTGAATTTCCACTGCTTACCGATTTTGTGGGCAGGGATATCTTTATTATTTCGGATCCAACTTCGGATAGTAACAGGCTTGATTCCTAAGTGTTCAGCTGCCTCTTCAAGGCTTATCCATTTTTCATTAACAGCGCTATTTTCCATTTTGTCACCTCTTGTAGTAGATGAAATATATAATAATCCATTATAATTATACTATATCGGTTTGAAAATCACAAGAGGTTTAGTGTTATTTCGTGATATTTATACTAAGTTTATGTATATGCATTGTACATTTTCTTAGAGTAAGGAATAAAGCTCTCAGAACCATTCTGAGAGCTTTGCTAAATACTTATGGATATCATATTACATTTCCTTTGTCAGTTTATTTATTGCCTACACTTTTAGCACTCGTAGTGACATTTGTTTTTGAAATAATCATTTAAATATATTATATCAAATTATTCCCCAAATACAATAATATTACTCAAACCTAACAATAATTTGCGCTATTAATCTGATTTCAACAGTAATATAATAAATATGAAAACAGCTGTAGTTACCTCAGTGAGAAATACGGCTGAAAAGCAGAAGTGTCATAGATCCTGTCCGTTATTTGTCCGTTAAAGTTATAAAAACATACTCATAAATATGCTAAACTGCCGGAAGCACATACTCAAAAAAGTACGTATTATAGGCATTTGCGGGAATGTGCAAAAGATACAGGAAACGAAATGCGGAGTTCGATTCCTTCTGCCCCTGCCATTCAAATTCTACAACATAAAAAATGTTGTATTAAAAATCTCCCACCCTCAACCGAGAGTGGGAGATTTTTAATGTAAGACGATTAAACTAATCATTCAACCTCGATAACAGGATCTATGCGTACAATGAAATTACATTTGGGATTTGAGCAGTAAAACGAATGAGCTTTATCAGCAGTTGTGTTAAAAGGAATAAAGTATCCGCTATGGCAAGCCTTACACTTGACCTTTTCACCTTTTATAAGTTTATCAATGAGATTTTCTTCTTTCATATATAGCGCCGCCTTTTCTTCTATTGTATTTGATTTAAAAGACTTACTATACAAGCATCTCCTTATTTGTGATACTTTGCGCAGTTAAAAAGCACACTACAAGTCATACCTTTAACTTTTGGAAGGCACATTTTTCATCGTGCTAAATTGATATAAAAATATAAAATGCCCATCTGAAGCCAATCAGATGGGCATTTTATATTATTACCTCTTACTTTTCAAATCCCTTTGGAGCTGCGATCTCGTAATCTCCGTCGGAGTTGATAGCTCTCATCATTGCTGCAATGAGGTCGGGCTGAGTTATCTCACGTGTGGAGCGGTTTATTACGCCGAAGCCCTTGTCGCCGTTCCAGCCGTTGTCCCAGTAAACGGGAATGCAGCCGTTGTCCTTGGCAGCCTTTACAACATATTCCGTCCAGTAGCATCTGAAGCCGCCGAAGGTGTCGCTTACGTGCTCCTTGTTCTGAACGCCCATCTCGCCGATGATAACGGGATAGCCCTTGCTTACAAATGCGTCGTTCAGCTTCTTCATGGTGCTGTCAACGTAGTCCTCCTGACCCCAGTTGTCGTAATTTTCAACTGCGTATTTGCCCCACTGAGTCTTTGCTGTTGCCATGTTCTCGTCGATAGTAAAGTTATAGGGGTCATAGTAGTGAACGGATATCATAAGCCTATTGCCGTCTGCCTTGCAGCCGCTGTCGGTTGGAATAACAAAGCCGTAGTTGCCTGCAGTGTATTCAATGTTGGTGTTCCAGCCGGGAATAAGCAGCCAGCGCTTTTCGTTGTTGGAGCCTGTCTTTCTTACGGTGTCAACAAAGATCTGATTGTAGGCGTTGATATTCTCATAGCCGGTTGCATTGGGCTTTCCGTAGGTGTTGTCGGACTCCTCGTTCATGGACTCGAAAATAAGGTGCTGGTCATAATCCTTGAAGCGGTCAGCGATTTGCGCCCATACCTTTTCGTACTTGTCCTTTATCTCGTCCTGGTTGTCGTCAACGCAGCGGAGCCAGCTCTTGTCAACAGTGTAGTAGCCGTCGCCGTGAATGTTGATGATGGCGTAAAGGTCGTTGCCTACCACATAATCAACAACTTCCTGAACTCTGTCAAGCCATGCGCTGTCGATGGTATAATCGGGTGCAGCGCCGATCTTATCCAGATATGATACGGGGATACGGATTGTCTTGAAACCCTGCTCCTTTACTGCCTTGATAAGATCCTCGGATATTGTGGGATTGCCCCAGGTTGTTTCTGACGGAATACCTGCGTTTGATGCTTCCAGCTGATTTCCCAGATTCCAGCCCATGCCCATTTCCTTGGTGATGGTTGTCTGGTCAAGCTCAGTCCATGCAGACTGTACCTCTGCGGTATCTGCCTGAGACTGTGCATCTGAACCGTTTGTGTCAGAGCTGCTTGCGCAGCCTGTAAGACCCAGCATAAGTGCGGCGGTGAGCACACACAGTCCTCTGAGCAATTTGTTTTCCTTCATTGGTTTTATCCTCCTTAAAATCGTGTTTTTTGCAACAGTCATTGGATTTGCATTTGCAAAAAAACAGTTCCCATTAAATTTATTCAATTATAACAGATTTTATCGGATAAAACAAGAAGTATTATCTATAATAATGAAATCGTTTTCTTGTTGCTTTAGTACAAAAATTATCGTAATATAAGTGGATTATCACACAAATGGGACAAGCTGAAAGCTTATTTGCTTTTAACAAAGAAAAAGCGTACCAGAGCATAGAATAATATGAAAAGTGCAATGCAGATGTAAATTGAAGCGTTGGTCAGCAGGAGCAAAGCCTGTTCCATTGCGCCTCCGAAAAGCTCGTGGCGGAATTTTTCAAGGAGAAGTCCCGCTGCAACAACTGCTGCGGAAATTATAAGTCCTATCATCAGCTTTGTTAAATTTTCCTTTGCTTTCAGCTCCGGCATCTGCTTTGTTCCTATTCGCTGCCTGTTGATGATAAGGCATAAAACGGCTGCGAGTATGGGAGGAAGTGCGAAAATAATCATATTTATAATGCTCCTTTGTATATTATTTCCGTCAGGCAATTTTTATTAGAAATTGCCTGACGGATTTTTGACTTAGGTTGTGATTCTGCTGAATGTATTACATATTACGGTACCTTTGTTGACTACGTTTATAGATGACTGGCATCTGAGTGTGTATCCAACATAACCCTCGTTTGATTCATAATAAACATCATTCAGCGAAGTGCTTTTGGTTGTGCTTTCTTTCCAAATTAAAGCCGCAGCGTCGGATACGCCGTAAGTTACGGTGCGGCTGTTAACAGCAACATTTCCTGTTTCCCATGAAGCTGCTGCGGCAACAAGTTCGTTGTTCGGACCCAAATTATCGATCCAATATACAAAAGCCCATGCTTTGATATCATACTGGAATTTTGGATCCCAGTTTTCCTTAACTGTTGCTGATACTACTGATGCTGTTACATACATATTTGATGCTTTGCCTGCTTTATTCTTGACTTCACCGATTTTTCTTACTGTGGAATTAACGTCCATTGTAAGAGTATCTTCGGAGATACCGCTTACAGGAATAAATTCTGCATTTGCGCCGATACCGTCTCTGATAGAGGCTGGAATGGAGTAATCAATGATACTGTTTTCGGTTGCCTCTTTTAAGGTGTCCATATTTACGGAATTCATCAGTCTGTTGGCTTGAAGCATAACGTATTGCTCATCGGATATGGCTTTCTCCGAATAAGCGTATATAGGTGTGCAGGTAACGGAAAGAGCTGTAACAACGGACATTGCTGAAGCAATAATTCTTTTAATACTAAGCACCAATTAAAAACTATACAAAAAATTGAGCATAATCTTGCGTATATGGATTATGCGATGATTTTTTTGTCTATAGTTTTATTGGTGATTAGTATAAAGCACTTATTCATAACATTCAATCCTTTCATTTTCAGCACTAAAGGCTGTTTTTACGTTCATAGAATTTGGCGGTCATATTTGCACTGAACGTGGTGCGGGACATAATCGGTAAGGCAATTATTTTTATGATTTTTAATATTTTTTGGAAATAGAATCTGTAACGTGTTCGCTTGAGCCGTTGCGGTTTACATAAGCGGATACGCTTAATGTGTATGTTTCACCTTTTGTAACGCTTGAAGATGACTTGTAAAAGTTTAAAACGTTTCCTCTTGAGGACAAATCACTCCATGACGACACAATATTTCCGTTGCTGTCGCTTAACGTTATTGTACAATCGGAGATGCTTTTTGTGTCTTTTTTTCCTATTATTGTTCCCGAGCAAATAGCCTTTCCTGATGAAAAAGACAATGTAATTTGCGTTCTGTTTGTATCACTGTAATATGGCTGAACAGGTGAGGCAAATATTCGTGCAGAAAAGCTAATTATAATGAGAAAAGATAACAATAACATGGGAATAAATTTACGGCTGTTTTTAATTATGATAAATATACCCTCCTTTTAAATTGCCTTACATTTATATAACGACAAATTTTTCTGTTTTACTGCAAAAAAACAAAAAGAATTTCAAAATTGAATGTTTTCAGCTATTTTAATAAATTCTGCCTGATTGATTTGTGCATCAATACTATATGCGTAGATGCCGTCAAACCAAATCAATGTGCTGTAGTCACTATCATCAGAACAATAGTAATAATATGTGATATGATTATTGGTAATTTCTGTATAGTCATGCTTTTCGTTATCAATAGTTATAGAGGAACCGTCAGCAAGCGAGTAGTTAAAATAAATATAGCCTGAGTCAGATTCATATGAAAGGAAAACAGAATTGCCCATGTAATGAGCTTCTCTTAATTCATATCCCTCAGGCACATAGCCGAGACGGATATTTTGGTTAAAATCAGTGTCGCTGCCTGCCGTGAAGCTGTAGCTGTCATGGGTAGAAAAAATGCTTCTGAATACATTCCCCACTGCGGCAGATACCTCAGGCTGTGTGAGCAGTCCGCCGAAAAGTATTCCCATTGCCGCCGCTGCCGTGACCGCCAGTCGGCTGAACACTCTGCCTGCCGCAGATATGCGCTCCTTTCTGCCTGCTGTGTTTTTTATTTGTCTGAGCCGCCTGTGAAATTCGGCAGGATAGGTATGCTCATCTGCCGAAAGCATGGCGGCTGATACTTCATTTTCATATCGTGTTATAAGTGCGCTTTTCAGCAGTATATCAAATATCTCATTGTTTGCCGCTTTTCTCCGTTCCATACAGTTCCTCCAGTTTTGTCATTAAAAGCTTTTTTCCACGGTATATGCGTGAGTCGGCTGTTTTCACGGGAATTTTCATAAGCTTGGAAATGCTTAATGTATCGTATCCGTACACAAGCTTCAGCATAAGTATATCGCTGTAAATGCTGTCAAGTTCACCGACGGCGTTCAGCAGGGCGCTGTAGCCATCACTGCTTATTATGTGGCTCAGAACATCGGAGGATATATCGGGTATTGCTTCATCAAGCGGCTCCGTGTCATTTATGTGCTCAGACTTCAACATATCAAGAGCAGTGTTCCTTACTATAATAACGATAAAAGCGGCAGTTTTACTGCAATTCGGGTCAGAAATTTTTGAAATATTTTTCGCTATTTTCAGAAAGCTTTCCTGAACCGCTTCTTCGGCAAGGGCGGTGTTGTGCAGCACAGACATTGCCTTTGAAAACATCATATTGCCGTAGCTTCTGAAAATCTCGGCAAATTTTTCCTTATCGTCGGGTTCGTCTATAAGCGAGAGATAAAAGCCTAACATAAGCAAAACCTTTCTAAAAAAAGCTGCCGCACGGTTCATCGTGGGCAGCTTTCGGGAAGCTATGAAATTATCTTATATTATGCCACACTGTCGTTATTCGTCTGAACTTTGCTGACTTTCCGTTGTTATCTTCTGTTATCTTCCGATGCAGATGTATCGCTTTCTGCCTGAGCGGTCTGTTCAGCTTTCTGCTCTTCAAGCTTATCGCTGAGCTTGCCCAGCTTATCCTTTACTTCCTCGATAGTATTGAAGATAGGATATTCGATGGAGAAATATGTGTAGCTCCATGTGCCGTCGTCAATGTCATACACCAGCTGACCGTCCTGCTCGGCAAGAGCGTCTGTTTCGTCGAAATAAACCTCGCCGTCGATTATCATTTTTGTGCCGCTCCACTCGCAGCTGAACTCGCAGGGCTTGGGAGCCTGCTTTACAAGCTTTTTGATGGTGGTATCAAGCTTTATAAAGCCCTTGTCAACGTCAAGTGTATTGGGCTGAACATACACGCACTTCTTGCCAGTGGATTTGTTCTGCACGTCAAGCACGTAGTATCTGAATGCGCCCGATGGTGAAACTCCCTGCTCGATAAGCGTATCTACCGTTGTTACCCTGAAAACGTTCATTATCAGGAAGAATGCGATGCCGCCGAGTATGTACATCAGCAGGAATATGGTGCCGAAGATCGTTTTTGCGGTTTCGTTCATATGGCAGCAGAAGAAGCCGAAAAGCGTTACCACTGCGGCAGGCAGAAGCAGCGGCCAGTTGCCCCAGTCAAGCAATAGCAGCGGGAAGAACAGCAGCATATTCACCATTCCGAAAATACAGGTGAACACCGATTTTCTTGTGTACATGAACAGCAGGCATATGACCAGAGAAAATACCGAGCCGATTATAGCAAATTCCTTTCGGCTGACATATTCTATATCGTAGAAGAAAACATTGTAGTCAAAGCACGCCAGCACGATGGAATAGGCAATGCCCAGCAGGCTGACTGCCATTCTGAACCATTTGTTTGTAACGACTGTCATGAATTTATTCATATGAAAACTCCAATCCTAAAGAATAAAATTACAGCTAATATAATTATACCAAAGCTGTCATAAAAGTCAACAAAAATTCCGTATCAATGCGGTTACAATAAAAAGACCCGAGACATTGTCCCGGGTCTTGGAAGATATTCAATGTTATCTGAATTTTCTTACTACCTTCAGCACGAAGAACGCGATGCCGCCTACGGCTGCGATTATCAGCACGATGAACAGGATCGTTGTTATAACTCTTGTAAATCCGCTGGGGCCTGTATAAACGGAAGTGTCGATGTCGCCGATATTTGCAAGGGTCTTGCCATAGTTATCGGTGATGTCGATATTATCCACGTAGCACACATTTCCTGTAAAGGTCTCGGTGATGGGAATGGAGATGCCCACCTTTGTGTTCTTGGAATCGGCGGGAACTATCATGGAAGCTGTTGCCCATGTGCCGTTGCTGCTGGTGGCAAAGGGAGTGGATGACCACTGGTCGCCGTCGGCAAATATCTCAAATCTGTCGGTAGCCTTTGCGGCTTCCTTTGTGGCATGGATGTTGAAAGTAACGGTATAGCCGCCGAAGTTTGCAAGGCCGAAGTCGGCAGCGTCAAGGTAAAATCCGCCGTAGCGGTTGCTAAGGCTTCCCTTGAAATCCTCACTCATAAGGAGCGATCTGCCCCAGATAACTTCCTTTTCGGATATCTCGGTCTTGAGGCCCGTATCGGAAGCATTTCCGAAAGTGTGGACATAATCCAGTGCCTTATCGGTATCAAAGGTTATTGTAGCGTCGGTTGACGAATTTGTTTTCTCAGTTTCAGCAAAAACGGCTGTACCCATTGTAAAAATGGAAGCAGCGGCGAGTATCAGTGATAAGAGTTTTTTCATATGCTTTGACCATCTTTCTCCGAATTATTTGCCATATGGATCTACTGCAATTTTTTCGTCCCCAGGGACGTACCCACTTGCATAAATAAGTTACAATATTATTAGTTTAATATAAAATCAGCGCTTTGTCAATAGGATTTTTTGATAAAAATATCATTTCGTTTAAATTTTCTGCAATTACCTGCAAATAAGCTGCCCCCTTCGTTTAGGAAAGGGGCAGGCTGTGTTTTTCTTATTCTCCTGTGCTGAGTGAGAGGATAACATCGCCCACAAGGTTTGCGGGGAGAAGTTCATATCTTACAAAATTGAACTCAAAGCTGCCCTTGCCTCTTGTTATCTGCCTGAGCTGAGTGGTGAAGTTCTGCATCTCTCTTTCGGGGACTTCCGCCTCGATGATGGTCATACCCTTTTCATCGGAGGGGTGCATACCCAGAACTCTGCCTCTGCGCTTGTTAAGGTCGCCCATAACATCGCCTGTGTTTTCGTTGGGGATAACTGCTCTTAGGGTTCCAACAGGTTCCAGTATAGCGGGGTCTGCCTGCTTGATGCCCTCCTTGAATGCCAGAGCTGCGGCGGTCTTGAACGCCATTTCGGAGCTGTCAACAGGGTGGTAGGAGCCGTCAACGAGGATAGCCTTTACGCCTGTTACGGGGCATCCTGCCAGCACGCCCTTGCCCATGCAGTCCCTGAGGCCCTTTTCAACAGCGGGGAAGAAATTCTTGGGAACTGCTCCGCCGAATACCTTTTCTTCAAATACCAGCTCGTCGGAAAGGCAAGGCTCGAACTCGATCCATACGTGACCGTACTGACCGTGACCGCCCGACTGCTTCTTGTGCTTGCCTTCTGCCTTGACCTTCTTGCGTATAGTTTCACGGTACGCTATCTTTGCGGGCGCAAGAGTAACTTCCGTGCCGAACTTGTTTTTGAGCTTTGCGCAGGCAACTTCAAGGTGCTGATCTCCCAGACCCTTGATGATGAACTCGCCTGTTTCCTTATCCTGACCAAAAGTAAGGGTGGGGTCTTCTTCCGTAAGGCGTGCGAATGCTGCGCTTATCTTGCTTTCATCGCCCTGTGTCTTGGGCTTAACAGCCATCTTGCAGCAGGGCTTGGGGAATACTATCTTGTCGTAGGACAGTATCTTTCCGCCGCAGAGGGTGTCGTTTGTGGCAGCGCTTATCTTTACGGCTGCGCAGATATCGCCTGCATTTGCGGAGTTTATCTCGGTCTGCTTCTTGCCGCAGAGGGAGTAGAGCTTGCCTATCTTTTCAGTCTCGCCGGTGGTGGCGTTCACATATTCGCTGTTAGCCTTGAATACGCCGCTCATTACACGGATAAAGGACATTTTGCCAACAAATGGGTCGGCAACTGTCTTGAACACGAATGCGCTTGCGGGAGCGGAATCGTCGCAGCTTACCTCTTCCATATCGTCAGCTGTGTATGCTATAGCGGGAGGGCAGTCTGCGGGGGAGGGGAGCAGCAGGCATATTTCCTTGAGCAGCATATCTATGCAGCCCATGGTAACATCGGAGCAGCATACAACAGGGGTTATCATACCCTTGTTCATGCCGTCGTGGAGGCCCTTTACCAGCTCCTTCTGAGTAAATGCCTCGCCCTCGAAGAACTTCTCCATAAGAGCGTCATCGGTCTCGGCAACTGCCTCGGAGAATGCTGCAACAAGGCCGTCGAGACGGTAGTCTATCTTTTCGGATATCTCGGCTGTGGGCATATCTGTTTCGGAAACGTTGCCCTTATCGTCGTACTTATAGCACTTCATTTCGATAAGGTTTATGTAGGATACCACCTGTCTGTCCTTGATAACAGGTACGATAACGGGGCACACTGTGGGGCCGAAAACTGTTTTCAGGTCAGTGAGCACGTTGTAGAAGTTTGCATCGGGGTCATCTACCTTGGTGATAACGAACATAGATGCCTTGTTCATCTTCTGTGCTGCGGCATATGCCTTTTCAGTGCCTACCTTTACGCCCGACTTGCCCGAAACGGTTATCATAACGGTGTCGGAAGCTCTTACGGCTTCAAGCATATCGCCCTCAAAATCGAAAAGGCCGGGAGCGTCAAGAAGATTGAGCTTCAGACCGTTGTATTCAAATGAAGCTATGGAAGCGCCCAGCGATGCCTTGCGCTTTATCTCTTCGGGGTCATAGTCGCATACTGTTGTGCCTTCGGCAGTCTTTCCAAGACGGTCGGAAGCGCCTGCTTTATATATCAGGGCTTCTGCAAGAGTGGTCTTGCCCGAGCCGCTGTGTCCTGCGATGGCGATGTTTCTTATATCTGCTGCGTGATAGTCTTTCATGACGATGCTCCTTTTCTTCGTATATTTATAATATTTTGTTGGAAATCCACAATTAGAAATCGCAACTATAGGGATATTATATATCATTTGCCAATATATTGCAATACTTTTACGGCAAATTATATATAAATTTTAAATTTGAGATATGCTCTTTGTTGATGTTGCACAACAAATGGCACCGAGACTGACCTTTGTGTGCGGTATATATCCGCACTTCAAAGCATTAAAATGTCATTATGGTAGGTCACGGAACTTTTTTCCTTGACTTTTATTGCCGTCAATGTTATAATATTGAATAGTATATTTTTTTATGTCATCTAATAATGACCTTGATGTGCGGCTATGCCGTATCAGGGCTTTTCAATGAAAGGAAGAATTTACAATGTCCAGAGTTTACAACTTCTCGGCAGGTCCCGCAATGCTGCCCGAAAAGGTACTCAGCACAGCTGCTGCTGAAATGCTTGATTACAACGGAACAGGCGAATCCGTTATGGAGATGTCCCACCGTTCAAAGGAGTATCAGGCAATAATCGACGAGACTGAGGCTCTCCTCAGAGAGATCATGTCCATTCCCGATAACTACAAGGTGCTTTTCCTTCAGGGCGGCGCTTCCACACAGTTTGCAATGATCCCTCTCAACCTTATGAACAAATCCGGCAAGGCTGATTTCGTTCTTACAGGTCAGTGGGCTACAAAGGCATTCCAGGAAGCTTCCCGTTACGGCGACTGCAAGGCTGTTGCTTCCTCCAAGGATAAGACCTTCTCTTATATCCCCGAGATTGACAAGAACGAGTGCAGAGCAGACGCTGACTATTTCCACATCTGCTTCAACAACACCATTTACGGTACAAAGTGGGCTGAGATCCCCGATGTAAGCGTTCCTCTGGTAGCTGATATGTCTTCCTGCATTCTTTCCGAACCTGTTGACGTAAGCAAGTTTGCTATGATCTATGCAGGCGCACAGAAGAATATGGGCCCTGCCGGTCTTACCGTTGTAATTATCCGTGAGGATCTTATCGGCAATGCAAAGGATATCACTCCTACAATGCTCAACTACAAGACCCACGCAGACAATGGTTCTATGTACAACACACCTCCTACATACTCCATCTATATCCTTGGTCTGGTACTCAAGTGGGTAAAGGAGCAGGGCGGTCTTGAGGCTATGAAGGCTCTCAACGAGAAGAAGGCTGCTGTTATCTATGATTTCCTCGACAGCTCCAAGATGTTCAAGGCTACCGTTCACGGCAAGGATCGTTCTCTTATGAACATTCCTTTCGTTACAGGCAATGACGAGCTTGATGCAAAATTCGTTGCAGAGGCTAAGAAGGCCGGCTTTATCAACCTGAAGGGTCACAGAACCGTCGGCGGCATGAGAGCTTCCGTTTACAACGCAATGCCTATGGAGGGCTGCGTAAAGCTGGTTGAATTCATGAAGAAGTTTGAAGAAGAAAATTCCTGATCGGAGGTTCTTTTACCATGTACGATATTCTTACACTCAATAAGATCGCCAAGTGCGGCACAGACGCATTTGACAAGGCAAAATATACAGTTGCCGATGCTGTGGAAAATCCCGACGCTATCATGGTACGTTCCGCAGCTATGCACGATATGCAGTTCGGCAATAAGCTCCTTGCTATCGCAAGAGCAGGCGCAGGCGTAAACAACATTCCCGTTGACCGCTGCGCAGAAGAGGGCATCGTTGTTTTCAACACTCCCGGTGCCAATGCAAACGCTGTTAAGGAGCTTGTTATCGCAGGTCTCCTCCTTTCCTCCAGAAAGGTAACTGACGCTATTGATTGGGTATCCACCCTCAAGGGTCAGGAAGATATCGGCAAGAAGGTAGAAAAGGGCAAGTCCAACTTCGCAGGTCCCGAGATCAGCGGAAAGACTCTGGGCGTTATCGGTCTGGGCGCTATCGGCGTTCTGGTCGCAAATGCTGCAATGAGCCTTGGCATGAAGGTGATCGGCTACGATCCTTTCCTCTCCGTAAAGGCTGCGCTTTCCCTTAAGCCCGGCGTAAAGACCGTTACCGATGTAAACGACCTCTATGCTGCTTCCGACTATATCACTATCCACGTTCCTTACAATGCTGATACCAAGGGCACTATCGGTGAAAAGTCCATCGCTGTTATGAAGGACGGCGTAAGAATACTCAACTTTGCAAGAGGCGAGCTGGCTGATACCGCTGCTGTTCTGGCTGCTGTTGAAAGCGGCAAGATCGCTTGCTACATCACTGACTTCCCCTCCGATGAGCTTATCGGCGTAAAGAACGTTATCTGCGTTCCTCACCTGGGCGCTTCCACTCCCGAGTCCGAGGACAACTGCGCAGTTATGGCTGCTTCCGAGCTTATCGACTACATTGAGAACGGAAACATCAGAAATTCCGTAAACTTCCCCAATGCAGAGATGAATGCCGCAGGCACAAAGATCTGCGTTCTGCATAAGAATGTTCCCGCAGTTATTTCCGAGATCACAACTATCCTCGGAAAGGCTTCCATCAACATCGACAACATGATAAATGCTTCCAAGAAGGATTACGCATACACACTCATTGACGCAGCAGGCAACATCAGCGAGGACATCGCTGCAAAGCTTTCCGCTGCAGAGAACGTAATCAAAGTAAGAGTTATCAAGTAACTCTTACTTTGGAATAAAACTTCATTGTTATCACGAAAGGGGTAAAAAAATGGCAAATTACAATTTCAGCCAGGAAGACGCAAACGCAAACAAGGGTATGGGTATCCTTATGTCGGTTTTCCCATTTCTGTTCTTCCTTCCTCTGGTAGTTGAGAGCCAGAAAAATTCCGAATATCTCAAGTTCCGTGCAAATCAGTCGCTGATTATTTTCGGCTGCTCTGTTGCCTGCTCGATCCTTAATTACATACCCATTATAAAGTATATCTCGGGTATCATCAGTCTTGTTGTATTTGTTTTTGCTATCATTAACCTTGTTAATGCGTGCCAGGCAAGCGATAAGCCCCTGCCCCTTATCGGCGACATCAAAATTCTTTGATAAAACCCTATAAAATCAAAAGCCGTCTCGTTTGAGGCGGCTTTTTCATAGCATATAAAAATACTCATTGTATATATAACTAAATATATACAATGAGTATTTGCTTGCTTACTTCTTTCTCATCATTTCAGCTTTGAGCTGTCTGGGGAGGAACATCTTTACGCCCTCCATGGTCTTTTCGTTGGGAGTGAAGATAAGGCGGACATTTCCTGCGCTCTGGTGCCTGAAATCGGCGTAATATGCGCCCTCGTTTGTGCCGTCGGTAACAAGGACGGTAGTTACCTTGTCGGCTGCCTCGGGAGCTTCCTCCAGCTTGCCGAAGGCGGTGAAGTCACCTATCTTTGTGCTGAGCAGACGCTTTCTCTTGCGCTTGCCTGTTATCTTGTCGATATCAAGGTCGCCGTTGGTGAGGATATATTCATACTCGGTGTCGATGCCTGTCATAAGATAATATCCGCCGTAAAACACCAGACCCACCAGCAGCAGGCTCAGCGGGAAAATAATTATAAGGAAAAGAAAGGCTGCCACAAGAGCGGTAAGCACGCCTATGAGTATTTTCTTGGCTGTTTCGGAGCCGCCTGACTTTTTTGCCACAAGCTGCTCGGAATAAAAATCGTTGTTCATTCTGATGATCCTTTCGTGTAATGAAATTCCCCTATTCAAATAATTATATCACACAATCACCAAGGTTGCAAGGATAAAATACAGTTTTTTTGTTTACAGTGTGTTGACGCAGGCGGTTTTATGCTGTCAAATTGTCTTGCAAAGCAGAGGGATATGTGCTAAAATACAGGTAAAGTAAAAATAAGGCACGGGTCAGCCCGTGAGAGGTGCAAAATGATATCTCAGATAAACGAAACTTTGAAAATTGCTGTTGAAAACGGCGACGTATCAGGCGCAAATGTGCTTGTGCTGCATAACGGCAGGGAGGTGTATTGCCAGTACGGTATGAGGGACATTGAAAACAGCCTGCCTGTTGAGCGTGATACTATCTTCCGACTGTATTCCCAGACAAAGCCAATAACTGCCGCAGCGGTGGTGCTGCTGGCTTCCGAGGGGAAGATAGACATGGGAGCGTGGCTGTCGGACTATATGCCCGAATTTGCCTGCTCATATGTAAATACCGACGGCGAAAGGCGTGGGGCGAAAAATCACATCACAGTCCGTGACCTGCTGAATATGACCTCGGGTATCCCATACCCTGACGGAGCCACTGAGGGCGGCAGACAAAGCGGAACGGTGTTCCGGACAGTAGAGCAGCGGCTGCGCTCCGACTCGCCTGTGACTACCCGGGAGTTTGCGGAGATGATGTCCCACGTTGACCTTTGCTTTGAGCCGGGGGAGCGGTTCATGTACGGCGCTTCCGCCGATATTCTAGGTGCGCTTGTGGAAAGGGTCAGCGGAATGTCATTCCGTGATTTCCTCAAAAAGCGCTTTTTCGAGCCGCTGGGCATGAATGACACGGATTTTTATGTGCCTGCGGAAAAATCCCCACGTCTTGCAAAGGTGTATGACTATTCGGAAAACGGTCTGTATGAGATGAAAACAAATCATCTTGGTCTTGCGTATGAGAGGGATAACATCCCTGCGTTCCAGTCAGGCGGAGCGGGTCTGTGCTCCACCCTTGATGATTATGCCAAGTTTGCCCAAATGCTTATGAACGGCGGAGAATATAACGGTACCCGCATAATGCCGCAGGCGGCGGTGAGATTCCTCACTCACGGAGGTCTGGCACCCCACCGGAAGCATCAGCTGGCAGAGGGCTGGGGCTGGATGACAGGCTATACATACGGTAATCTTATGCGTGTATGCGACGACGAGAGCATGACATCGCTGTTTTCAACCAAGGGAGAATACGGCTGGGACGGCTGGCTCGGCACGTTCTTTTCAAATGAGCCTGCCCATGGCATCACGCTGCTTTTCGGCACACAGCAGGCAGGCGTGGGCAGATCGGGCGTACTGGTGAGAAAGATAAAAAATATTGTAATGAGCAGTCTTGCTTAAAGGAGAAGCTATGATAATTGAGAATTTTAAGATAAAAGCAGAGGGCTCGGGGGATAATGCCACCCTGCGCACATATATCGTTGACAGCTCGGAATATTTTGAGCACAGCAGGAGACCTATGGTGTTCATCTGCCCGGGCGGAGGATATGAATTTGTGTCCCACAAGGAGGGGGAGCCTCTGGCGCTCCAGTTCACTGCTATGGGCTATCATGCGGCGGTGCTTACATATTCGGTAAAGCCTGCGGTATATCCCACACAGCTGCTGGAGATCGCTCAGGCGTGGAAGATAATCCGTGAAAATGCGGACAGGTGGAACGTTCTGGCGGACAAGATCATCATTATGGGCGGCTCTGCTGGAGGTCATCTGGCGGCAAGCTACGGCATTTTCAGCGGCGAGGACTTTATGTGCCGCTCTGTGGGGCTTACAGCACAGGAGCTTAGGCCTGCGGGAATGATACTGTGCTACCCTGTTATATCCTCGGGCGTGTATGCTCACCGTGGCTCCTTTGAGGCACTGCTGGGGGTACCATACGGCGAGAATAAGGAGATGCTTGAAAAAATGTCCCTTGAAAAGCAGGTGACGGAGAACACTCCCCCTGCCTTTATCTGGCACACCTTTACGGATAATGTGGTTCCCTCGGAAAATTCCATGCTTTTTGCCATGGCGCTGAAAGAAAAGGGCGTAAACTGCGAGCTGCACATTTTTCCCGACGGGGGACATGGGCTGGCGCTTGCCAATGAGTTCACCCAGGACAAGGGCGGATATGGCATTCAGCGTGAGTGTGTTGTGTGGATAGAGCTTGTAAAAACATGGCTTGGAAATAAATTTGGTTTCGGTGAAAGTCTGTAAAAATATTTTTCGGCATTTTATATCCGCAGCGGGATCTCTGCTGCGGATATTTTAAAAAAGTGCTGATTTTGATGTGCATAATATCTAACTGTATATGTGCAAAGCAGCATATCTGTCAGCAAATGTCACAAACTGAAATTTTTTTTGAAAAACCCCTTGACTTTTTCTGCTGAATGTAGTAGAATAAACAAGTCGGTTGAGGACAGCGGTTCTCAAAAGACAAGCGGAAGCCCAACAATATCGGGCGAATGGGAGCATAGCTCAGCTGGGAGAGCATCTGCCTTACAAGCAGAGGGTCATAG
>ERZ780177.768-NODE-768-length-33621-cov-4.730620_pt1 | contig 33621 bp, 28 predicted proteins | sample MGYA00510973_ERZ780177 | MGnify/ENA primary metagenome ERZ780177 (study PRJEB29588, sample SAMEA2144396) | human gut metagenome | biome: human gut; feature: human-associated habitat; material: faeces | place: Denmark | collected 2008/2010 ...
TTGAGGCAGGCAAGAAGTACTTCTCAGTTGCTTCAGGCGGTGGTACAGGCCGTACACTTCATCCGGATAACATGGCAGCAGGTCCTGCTTCATACGGTATGACAGATACAATGGGACGTATGCACTCAGATGCACAGTTCGCAGGTTCATCATCAGTTCCGGCTCACGTTGAGATGATGGGTCTTATCGGAATGGGCAACAACCCTATGGTTGGTGCTACAGTTGCAGTTGCTGTTTCCATTGAGGAAGCTGCTAAGGCTGGCAAGTTCTAATAGATAAGTGATTTTCAAGACCTCCACACTTTATTGTGTGGAGGTCTTTTCTGAGGAACCACAAATCTTATTGGATTTGATTGAGAACTTTCCTGGAACCAATAGACTGTGTTATGATGCACATGGGAAAGCTAAAAAAATTATTTTGCAAAGACAGAATGATAACGAATAAAAACATAATATTTTAAAATAGTGAAAGTGAGATTGAATTATATGATTCAGTCTCTTTTTTAGCACATGTTTGCACAAATTTGAGGTTAATAATAATACGAAAAAACCGATATATATAATATATGGATATGAATTCTAAGACATGGAAGTCGAATATTATTTTGATGAGTGTTGGTTGGAATTCTGTGTGGAAGGCACAGAATTTTTATGTTATAAATTTAATTTGAATATTAAAGTATTGGAGCAATAACATGTATGTTGTAAATAATAATAATTGTTGGTTTACAAATGTAGGCGAGGCGTTTATAGATATTGGAGTGAAAAGTATAATAAACAATATTGCTGCAAATCATTCTGAAATTAAATTTGCAGCAATATCACCAATGTCTAATTATTATTTAAATGCGATTGGATACAGAGAAAATAAGAAATACAATGCTTTTGATCCAACGCAATGGTTGGCACCAGATGTCTGCATCTTTGCCGGAATGTATGGCTCTGCCAAGTTTGCTTGCAGCCATACCTTTGAAAAAGCAAGAAATATAAAAAGAGCTGGAGGGGAGATTGCATTTTTAGGATTTGGAGCAGAGCAGTATGATGATAAAGAAAGGAATGTAGTCATAAAAGTGCTAGAAGAGCTTAAACCATTATTATTGGTAACGAGAGATGAAAAAACTTATATGTTATATAAAGATTATGTTGATTGCATAAAAGGGTTAGATTGTGCTTTTTGGGTTAATGATGACTACATGCCTGTTAATATGAAATCAAAAAAATATGTTGTGTCAACATTTAACAGATCAGATGAACCTGATGATGTTGCCTGCATGGATAATCTTATTCATCCTTGGCATATGCAATATTCTCTTGATAATAAAAAAACCAGATATTTATCAAAGAAGAATTTGATGATTTCTGACAGCCCATATGAATATCTTACACTATATGCAAATGCTGATAGAGTATATACAGATTTAGTGCATGCAACAGTAGCCAGCCTTGCTTATGGTACACCGGTTAAATATTACCAGATAGACGAAAGAAGAGATGTGTTTGAGTCGTTGGAGTATTTAAAATATGACAATGAAGGATTTATGAGTGTTGATATGGATGAGTTGAACAAAGAAAAAATTAAGATAGAAACCTATGTATGTAAAAAAATATTAGGGCTAAAATGAAAAATTAGATGCTTAAGAATTTGCTCTAAAGAAAGGCGATGTGTGATTTGTAAAGTTATATCACATAGAAAATGAATGGATAAAGACAAAATATCTATATGGGGATATGATTTTTGCGTAACTGATAATTGTGTATATGTATTTCATGGCAATATGAATGCTCTTTTTAAAATTGATTTGCAATATGATACTGTAACATATATGACCGGAATTAATTTTGAAACATTTAGGAGAAAAGCATTGTATTTGACAATGAAGTGTTTTGATAACAGGATATATTTTTTTCCTTATAATGCGGAGAATATTGCGTGCTATGATATTAAAACTAATAAAACAAGAAAAATCTTAAAATTTGATGGAAAAATAGTTGATGTAATTGGCTCAGGGCGTTATGTCTATCTTATGCCGTCTAAAGCATGTCAACCAATAATAAAGTTTGATATGCAGTCAGAAAGCTGTATAAAGGAAATCTATATTAACGGAGATAGTAAAGAATTGCAGAATTATTTTAATGATACATGCTATATGGAAGAAGGGGTGTATGCAGGCATTGTGGATCCTGCAAATATTCTGTGTATATTTGATTCCAGAGATGACAGTACACGCGTGGTTAATATTTTAAATGCTGATGATATATATTCATCAATAGAGTATTATGATGGTTATATTTATGCAATGGGGAGCAGAAAGTATTCAATAGCAAAGATTGATCCCAAGTGTGGTGAAATTGTAGAAAAATATATGTTATTTGATGATTATGGAAGATTTGTAGGCAGAATGCAGGATGAAATAATTGTGGATATGGTACGCCGGCAGGATATTTGTACATTCAATTGCATCAGTAAAGAAAAGTTCAGATATTTGCCAGAAAGCGAAAGAAATGAACCGGATAGCAGATATTACCAGAGCTATTATGGAATATTTAAAAGAATTGATGATTTTAATGTATGTTATCTTAACAGATATGATAATACACTTACATTGTATTGCAAAAATAAAAAGAGTAAAAAGATTAAGCTGGAAATGTCGTATGCAGATATTACAAAATTAAGAAAATATGTAGTTGAGAATATGGAAACATATGAGGATGAAGGCGATTTGCTAAGACTTGATGACTACTTAGAGTATCTATAACGTAAAGCTATATATGGCAATTGAAAAAAGTATATATCAATAAACTGAAACTGAAGACATTTATACAGCCTTGGCTGAATCATCGACGTGGAAGACGACAGACTTATACAAGCCAAAGCAAGTAGTTTTACAGTATCAAATGACATTTTGCAAATACTTAATGTGATTTGATGCTAGGAGGAAATTAAATGCAATATATTATATTTGGATGCGGACTTATAGGGGAAAAAGCACTTATAGAACTTAAAAATGAAAACGTGTACTGCTTTTGTGATAATTCGGATTTGAAAGTTGGAAGTTATTACTTTGGAAAAAGAATAATAAGCTTTGCAGAGCTAAAAGCTATTCATCAGGACTATCTGATTGTATGTGCTTTGAATCAGACGAATTATAATCAGGTAGAATCTCAGCTGTGTAATGCTAGAATATATAATTTTTTGTCATTTGATATGTGGAGATTTGCTAATGCAAACTATGGTAAAAAAGATAATATTAATAATGTTTTATCTGATGTTGCAAAAGTAGGATATATAAAATCGGAATATTACAAGTGTAAATGCATGCAAAGTGATAGGAAGGTTGAGTATGTTTGCAGTCATACAGATGTTAAATTATTTAAGCCTGCAGACGGATATTTGAGGAAATGCCAGAAATTAGGGATTGAATTTGTGTATGAGTTTATTGAAGATATAAGCAGTAAACTGGATATTCATCCATTCCTTGTAAAAGGCAATTTGCTTGGAACATTCAGATATAATGGATTTATACCATGGGATGATTGTTTTTATTTTGGCTTATTGAGGGACGAATATGAAAAGCTATTTCAATATGCAAATAACAATTATCATGTTTGTATATGTGAAGATCCTAGAATAAATATACAAAAATGGGTAGATGAGTGTACAAAGAAATATGCAGGAGAGTATATACTGTTTATATATTGTGGCATCATTCAGATTTCAAAAGGGACATCTGTATTAGACAGGATGATGCTTAATTTCTCTGCGTACGATTACTATGATGATGAGTTGGATTTTGACCAATTTATGGCTTACGCAATTGAAATACAGAAAAATTTAAATACACTTCCAGATAAAAGTATATTACAAAAGTATAAGTATATTCGCAGTTGTATATACGATAAGGATTATACGGCAGTTAAATCGTCAAAGGTCTATTTTGGACTGGATAATTTTGAAGTTTTTGATAAAAATTTTAATGATGATTGGATGAATAGCAATATAATATTTCCGTTAACAAAGAGAAGATTCGAGGATAAAGAATTTTGGACACCTAATAACATGGAAAAGTTTCTGGAATATGAATATAGAGACTATAACGCATATCCGGATGATGTGGGAGAAAATCCGCATGATTATTGGGATGAGTATATTGAAGATAATTATATTAATGTTGAATTTTATCTGGTTGATGCATTTGAAATATATCATTTCGCTCCATATTATGAAGAGTTTAGAAAGAGAGGTGTTAATGCGGTTTTTGTCGCAGAAAAGTGTGAGTATAACACAAGTGGAGAATGGTTTGATTATAAAGAAGCTATAAAAATATTGAATGAATTGGGATACAAATATAAAAATATTTGTAATCATAATGCACAAATAGCCATGACTACACAGGATGCCAAATTTTTATGTAAATATGCTAGCAATACTTACAAGGTGAACCTTCATTATGGGCTGAGCTTTACAAAAAATTCATTTACTTTTTCTGAAAGAATACTTAAAGGATTTGATGCCAGCATAGTGCATGGAGAATATCAAAAAGAAAAACTGGTGCAACTGAATATAAATACAAAAATAATGATAGGAGGGTACCCAAAACACTTTAACTATGAAATTCCAAATAAGAGTGAGATAAAAAACGAATTAGGTATAAATACAAATAAAAAAATACTTGTATATTTTCCAACATGGGATGAGGATTGTGGTATTATAAAATTTGGAAAACAGATAGAAAAACTAAAAGATAATTATTTTATATTAATAAAGATGCATCATGTCTTGGCGAGAGATTTTAGTAATCCGGCGAGAAAAATGGCATATGAAATAGCAGATATGGTTTTGGGTGGAAATTATGATTTCGAAAAAGCAACTGCTTTGGCTGATTTCATACTATCAGACGCAAAATCAGGTGCAACATTAGAATCTTTATATTTGAATCAGCAGACTCCGGCTGCTTTTTTAAGCGTGAGGGAGAACATAAATGAGTGGTATTATCCAGAAATATCAATGGCTGCACCTGTAATAAGTAATCCAGACAGGCTGAATGAAGTGATAGAAAATTATAAATTGTCTGATTTTATTGAATCGAGAAAGAATGTAATATTAAGGTGTTATGGAAAAAGTAATTATCCATATTTTAAAGATAACGTAAGTGATTTGTTACAGGTTATTTAAATTATAATTTGGTGATGGAGATGAAGAAATACATACTATTTGGAGCAGGCTATTATGCGACGGTTGCAATAAGCCTGCTCGGTAAAGAGAATATAGAATTTATTATGGATAATAACCGGGATAAAGCCGGAAGTTCTGTTGAGGGAATCGCTGTATATCCATATTGTGAAAAGAGAAGCCAATGTGGTCATTATACAATTGTGATTTCAGTATCCGACAGGTATTGTCCGCAGATAGAAGAGCAGCTGAAAAAAGATGGATTCAACAATTTTTTAACGGTTGGAAGGATACAGTCAGAGCAGACAAGAAAGAAAATAGAAGGCCGGTTTGATAACATATCTGTTTATAAAAAAGCGATAGACTGGATTAAGAATAATTCTGTAGATGGACAGGCTATTATCTGTAATACAGGCAAGAGAAAGGGTTATCCTGAGGTTACGGGATATTATATACCGACACTCATAAGGTGGGGATACAGAGACATTGCCACCGGATATGCAGACTGGCTTATCAGTATCCAGAAGCCGGATGGTTCATGGTATGATACTGATAATGTATCACCGTATATATTTGATACGGCACAGATACTTAAAGGTCTGATAGCTATAAGAGAGATATATAATGATAAAAATAAGATCGATTCAGCGATAGTAATGGGTATAGATTGGATACTAAGCTGTATGACAGAAGAGGGGAGACTGATAACTCCCGATATGACATGCTGGGGGGATGACAGCAGCACATGTTCAGAACTAATTCATATGTATTGCCTGAGTCCTATAGCAGATGCCGGAAGAATCTTTAACAGAACAGATTATACTGATAAAGCTAAGCAGATCCTTGAATATTATAAGAACAATTATTATGACAGGATAATGAATTTCAGCCTGCTGTCGCATTTCTATGCATATGTAATGGAGGCTCTTATTGATATGGGTGAGAGTGACATGGCAAGAGCGGCAATGGACAGGATTGCGAAGATTCAGAAAAAGTCTGGAGCTGTACCGGCATACAAAAATGTCGACTGGGTATGTTCTACAGGTTTGTTTCAATTTGCGCTTGTCTGGTTCAGAATTGGCGACACAGAGCATGGAAACAAAGCTTTTGAATATGCGTGCAGACTGCAGAATGAGTCAGGGGGATGGTATGGCAGTTATCTGTCAGAGGATAATTGCAATGAGCAGAATGACTACTTCCCGGGAGCAGAGATTAGTTGGGCGGTTAAATATTTTCTTGATGCATTATATTATAAGGATGTTGCAGAATTCAATGAGCAGGCATCAGATTTTATAGAGACTATATCCAAGGAAGATGAAAGGTATACTGTAGTACGTGATGTTGTAGCTTGCAATGGAGAAGGAATTAGGATACTTGACGTCGGATGTGGAAAAGGAAGATATATAAAAAATCTTCTGGAGGATTTTCCAGATAATAAATATGCAGGCGTTGATATTTCAAAAAATGTAATGAAATGGCTTGATGGAAGTTGTGCTGAATGCAAAGAAGGCACGCTTACATGCATACCATATGATGATAATACATTTGCAGTAACATATACGTGTGAAGCCTTGGAACACGCAATTGATATTGAAAATGCAGTTAAAGAGATGGTGCGTGTTACAAAATCTAATGGATATGTGGTAATAGTAGACAAAAATAAAGCAAGCTATGGAATGCTTGAAATTGGCGACTGGGAGCAATGGCCGGATGAGTCAGAACTCAGATGCATTATGGAAAAATATTGTACAAGTGTAGAGGTAAAGCATGGACTGGCATATGAGAATATGCTTAGTCACGATTTGTTTTCAGCTTGGATAGGAATTGTAAAATGATGAAAGTTATGGCGGTGTTTGGAACCAGACCTGAGGCAATTAAGATGTGTCCGGTAATCCGGGAATTGAAAAGACAACCGAATATAAGCTGCAAGGTGTGTCTCACAGGACAGCATGAGGAGATGCTTAATCAGGTTATGGAAAGCTTTCATATTGATGCTGATTATAATCTGCATGTTATGACACAGGGGCAGACACTTGCACTGGTTTCTGGGAAAATAATGGAAAAGCTCACACGTGTGTATAATACAGAAAGACCGGATATTGTGCTTGTGCATGGAGATACTACAAGCTCATATATAGCTGCACTATGCGCATTTTATCTTCATATACCTGTAGGACATGTTGAGGCAGGACTGAGAACATATAATATGCAGTCACCATTTCCAGAGGAGTTTAACCGAAGAAGCATAGACCTTATTGCTGAAATCTATTTTGCACCGACTGAACTGGCAAAGAAGAATCTTCTGGCAGAAAATGTTGACGAGCAGAAGATATTTGTAACAGGTAATACGGCAATTGATGCACTGGGGATGACGATAAAGGAAAGTTACAGCAATGAAGACCTTGAGTGGGCATCAGACAGCAGGATGCTTCTTATGACAGCACACAGACGCGAGAATATCGGTGAACCGATGGTGAGGATGTTTGGTGCGGTCCGCAAGATAGTTGATGAGTACAAAGATGTTAAAGTGATATATCCTGTGCATAAAAATCCGGAAGTCCGCAAAATCGCAGATGATGTATTAGGCGGCTGTGAACGAATCAGAATGATTGAACCGCTTGATGTTATTGATTTTCATAATTATATGAAGCACAGCTATCTTATATTGACAGACAGCGGAGGAATACAGGAAGAAGCACCATCATTAGGAATACCGGTGCTTGTCATGCGTGATGCAACGGAACGACCCGAGGGAGTTGAAGCCGGAACACTTAAGATAGTCGGTACAAAAGAAAAACCAATAAAAAATGCAGTGCAGAAGTTACTTGATGATAAATCCGAATATGACAAGATGAGTAATGCTGTTAATCCGTATGGAGACGGTCATGCTTCTGAAAGAATAGTAAGAATATTAACCGAAAGATTTGGAGACTGATAATGCCTAAAGTATCAATTGTGCTTCCTACATACAACGGAGAAAAGTATATAAAAGAATCCATAGAAAGTATATTGAGCCAGACGCTGACAGATTGGGAGCTGATTATTGTTAATGACTGTTCTAAAGATACAACAGCATCAATAATATCAGAATATGCGTCTGAGGATGACCGAATAAAGATAATTACAAATGAACAGAATAAGAAGCTCCCGGAGTCCCTGAACATCGGTTTCAGACAGGCCTGTGGTGAATATCTTACATGGACATCAGACGATAATATGTACAAACCGCAGGCACTTAAGACTATGGCAGATTATCTGGACAGTAATCAGGAATGTCCTATGGTGTGCACGAATATGCACATAGTTAATTCAGATGGGCAATATATGTATGATAAATGCCAATTCAGCATTGAACAGATGTTTTGCAGCAATTGCGTCGGTGCATGTTTTTTATATAGACATAGTATACTGAAAACTGTTGGGGAATATGATAAAAAAAGATTTTTGGTAGAAGACTATGATTATTGGTTGAGAATACTTTTTGCGTATGGAAGAATTGATTTTATAAATGAAGCCTTATATAGATATCGTGTACATGGAAACAGTCTTTCAGAAAAGAGGGAAGATGATATAATAACGGAGCTGCTTAATCTTAGGAAAGACTACATCGATGAGTTGATAAGCAATTTGCAAAATAGGAAAGATTTGTTATGCAGAATTTATTTTGAGTTTAAATTTAAAAACAGGTTAGACAATGCAATAAGCAATAAACTGCTTAAAACAGTTCCTGAACTTAATAAAATATGTTATGAAGAGCCAGAATCACATATTATAGTATATGGTGCAGGTAATTATGGAAGAAGTGCGTATGAAAAATATCATGACATAATTGATTTTTATGCTGATAAAAATGAAAATATTGTTGGCAAAGCAATAAATGATATTCCTATAATCTCTACTAAAGACATGATAAACAACAGAAAAGACAGAGATATAATGATTGCAGCAGGGCCGGAAAAAATATATGACTTTGTGCAATATTTGATTAGTAACAAGATCAACAGAATTTATATTTTTTATCCTAATTAACAGACATGGAGTTTTTATGAGAAAAATAATACTTTTCGGAAGTGGACACCTTGGAAAAGAAGCGTTAAGACTGCTTGGCAATAATAATGTTGCTTTTTTTTGTGATAATAATCAGAGCGGAAGATTTATCGAAGGAAAGAAAGTGATTTCATATAGCGAGCTCCTTAAAATTCATAATGATTATATTATTGTAGTAAGTGTTAATGAGCACAACACGGATAGTATAATAACACAATTGGAAGAATCAGGAATAGAAAAATACGTACCATATCTTGGCATAAAAGGCAAGCACACAATTCTTTGGAATATGGAGAATGTGCCCGAATTTTTCGATAATCCTGAGAATATCTATAAAGCTCAGAAAAATTACTATAAATACAAGTTTGAACATGAAAGAAAGCAATTAGAATATTTAAAGGTACATAGTGATATTACGAGACTGCGTCCCGCAGATGGGGAACTCAGAAAAAGACAAATAAAGTTATTAGACTTTGTTGATGATTTTTTTAAATTGCCTATATCAAATGAAATATCTCCTTTTTTAATATGTGGTAATCTTCTTGGACAATGCAGGCATAGGGGATTTATTCCATGGGATGACGATTTTGATTTTGGATTGATTCGTGAAGATTATGAGAAATTAAAGAAGTATTTTATATCACAAAACCGGGCATTTTTTTGCAATACTCCGTATAAGGAGCAAAATGGAGAAAATCGTGAAAGATATTTCTCAGATATTGAGGATAAATATCCCGATGAGTTTTTGATGGATATCGATGCGGGCAAACTTGTTATATTTATGAAAAATGATAAAAGAAGGCTATGGATAGATTTTTTCCCATTTGATTATTATAAAGAAGATTATGATTTTATGAATCATAAAAAATATATAGCACAAATTGAAAGTGAAATATCAAAACTAAGGTATACAAAGGATATAATACGTTTTGTAGATAGCGAGTTGAAAAATAATGAAAATATATCAAAAATTGCTACTGGTAATATGTATTTTGGAATAGACAATGATGAAACTTATGATAAGTCTATTTACAATAGGACAGGCAGATGGATTAATGCTAATGAGGTGTTTCCACTAAAAGAAGTACAATTTGAAGGAAGAACATTCTTAGCACCAAATAATGAGAAAGAACTTCTCCGATTTGAATATGGTGACTATATGAACTATCCTGATGATTTTGGTTCTGAAAAACACAGTGGACTTGGGGATTATCTGTTTGAGTAGGTGGATATGAAAAAACTATATTTATATGGCAGTGGCAGCAGATGCAGAATTTTATTGGATTTACTCACTGATTCAGACTACAGGATTTGCGGAATAGTAGACAGTAACAGAAGCAGATGGGGAGAGACTGTTGGGGGAATATGCATTGGTTCACCGGATGAGCTGCTTAATGCCGGACAGGATTCTTATGTATGTGTAACTTTCTATAGTTCACTTCCTGTTGAACCTGTCTGGAAGAAGCTTGAGGAGCAATATGGGATCACATCAGACAGACAGTTATCTTTTCATGATGTGGTTTTCGACATATATACCGGAAAAAATCTTACAGATAATGTCATTATAAAGGGTACTGCATATAAAGACAGACATATTTTTCTGGATGCATCTTGGGGACTCGGACTTGGTGGAGTAGAATCGTGGATTAGGGATATTGCAGGATATTTTGACGAATATGGAATCCACAATTATGCAATACTGACTAATCCTGATGCCGGGAATATTGATGAAAATACAAAAAGTCACTGCGTCAGCTTTTACTATGAGCGTACAATGGATTTTTCACTTGAATATATAAGTAAGGGAATAGAATTTATATGTGAGAATATTCCGGCAACATATATATTTTCCCGCGTTAATGAGCTTATGCTTGCAGCATGCATTGTAAAGATGAAATATCCGGACAGACTTACAATTATAATGGCTGACCATGGTTCAACCGATGGTATGTACAGGGATATATTGAGTTACAAAGATGCAATAGACAAATATGTATGTGTAAGTAATGGCATAAGGCAGCGGTTGAATGAGTACGGAATCAGCCCTGAAAAAACATATGTGATGACTGCTCCCATAAAATACCAACACAGCTTAAACCGGACATATTCTCTTAACATGGACAGACCGATCAATATCGGTTATGCAGGAAGGCTTGAAAAATTTGAAAAAAGAATGGATATTCTTATACAACTGATAAAGGAACTTGAGAGCAGGCATGTTAATTATGTTATGGATATAGCGGGGGAAGGTACGTACAGGCAAAATATAGTTGATGTCATCGGGAATATGGGATTGCATGACAAGGTAAGACTTGTGGGAGTTATTCCGAGGTATAATATGAATGAATTCTGGCAGAAGCACGATATTGCAATAAATGTATCGGACAATGAAGGAAGACCGATTGCCAATATGGAAGCTATGCTTAATGGTGCTGTTCCGGTAGTTACAAAGACAGTAGGAATACTTGATGATGTAATTGACGGACAGAACGGATTTGTTGTGCCCATATGTGATTATAAATGTATGGCAGACAGAATACAGAAACTCGATAATTGTCGTGATGAACTTGAGATTATGGGAAAAAAGGCAAGGGCTGAAATGATTTCTAAAATGAGCACTGATGATTATATATGTTTATGGAAAAAGGTAATGTATCAATAGTGTGCAGGATATAAGGTGGTGTATGAATGCTTAAGCTGTTTGGATATAATCTGGAACAGATTGCAGAATATATAAGTTCTAATAATTACAAAATAGCCATATACGGAGCCGGCATGATAGGACGGACAATAATGCCGGACTATCTGATGAGACATGGATTAGATGAAAACCTGTTGTTCTATGTTGATGCGGATACAAGAAAGCAAAAGCAGAAAGTTATTGTCGGATTGCGCCAATACAATATCTGTGCCCCTGAGGTGCTCAATAATATCGGACACGATACAATTATTCTTATTACGAACAGTAATTACAGCCCGGTGCTTCACACACTTGATGCAATGGAGTTACTTGATGGAATCAAAGCTGTGATAGTGCCTGTTATAATGGCAGAGGGGGTTAAAGACAGGGCGGCAGCTGGGGGCGAAACAGATGTAATAAGAGATTACACTGATGAGCTTATTCCCAAAGTTATCAATTACTGCTGGTTTTCAGGCAGGGACATGCCTGATTATCTTAAAAAATGTATTGAGAGCTGGCACAGGATGTGTCCTGATTATGAGATAAAGCGCTGGGATGAGAGCAATTATGATATCAGTAAGAATGAATATATGAGACAGGCATATGAAGAAGGCAGGTGGGGATTTGTGCCGGACTATGCGAGGCTTGATATACTTTATAATTATGGCGGATTTTATATTGATACAGATGTAGAATTGCTTAAGCCATTAGAACCGTTAAGAAGGCAGGGCGCGTTCTGCGGTGTAGAAAAATGGGGCAATGTTAATATGGGAGGATGCAGCGGTGCAATCCCACACCATCGAATGATTAAGAAGCTGCTTAAGTATCGTGAAGAAGCAGTGTTCAGATATGAAGATGGCTCACTGAATCCGGATACGTGCGGAGTATATGAGACAGCTCCATTTATTGCAATGGGGATGTCAGCAGATAATACATGTCAGAGAATCAACGAAATGACGGTGTTTTCATCAGAATATTTTCATCCTTATGATTATATGAGTGGTGAAAATGTCATTACGGAAAATACATTTTCAATACACCACTTTAATGGTGGGTGGCTTGATGATAAAAGAAAAGAAGAACGAAAAAAGACTGTAGGGGAATATAATAATATTTTAAAAAGAATATATGGACAAGCAGATTATGAATGATATTTTAATCAGTGTAATTATTCCTGTCTATAATGCAGAAGAATACATTGCAAGAGCATTGGAAAGTGTGTCGAACCAGACATATGAAAAACTTGATATAATAGTGGTTGATGATGGGTCAGACGATAATAGCCTTGATATATGCAAAAGGTATGCAGCATGTGATAAAAGAATTAAGCTTTTGCATAAGCAGAATGGTGGACAGGCGTCAGCACGTACGTATGGGATTAAGAGAGCTTGTGGAGATTATATAACATTTTTAGATGCAGATGATTATATAGATGTGGAAGCATATGCAAACATTATAAAAAAGACAGATATTAGAATGCCGGATGTTATTGCCTATAATCTTATAGAAGAAGATAATGAGCCTGTAATTAAAAAGAATAAATTTTCTGAAAAATATTATGATTATGAGGAGATGCAAAAAGACGTATTTCCATACATGCTGTGTATGGAAAATTTTTTTGAATTTGGAATTCTTCCAAATCTTGTATGTAAATTCATAAAATCGGAGCTGATAAAGCGGGCAGATGTTAAGGTGAATGATGTTGTAAGGTTCGGAGAAGATGCTGATGCATGTTACCGGTACATAGCAAAAGCCGAGTCAATACAGTTTTTGGATTATGCACCATATCACTACATTAAGCATGAAAATACAATGGTCAGCGGCAATATGAGTATTCAAAGTATAAAGTGCCTTTATTCAGACCTTATTGATGCATTTGATAATGCTTCAATTGGGGATATAATGCATAACCAGCTTATTGATTATATAAGTTTTGTAACGCTTCTCAAGTGCCCGGAAGAAATAATGGATGATACAGGAATTTTTAAAAAAAAGATTGCTTTGTATGGGGCGGGCGGATTTGGAATGGCGCTTTACGGCAGATATAAAGAATCAATCGTATGTGTGGCGGACAGTAATTATGAAAAATATAAATCCAGTACTGCTGTACATGTAATATCAATAGAACAGCTTGCTGATATGCAGAATGAATTTGACATTGTATTTATTGCAGTCCTTAATAACGATATATGTAAGAAAATAGAAGAGCAGCTTATAAGTAAGGGAGTAAAGAAAAAAATAGTTTACTTCAGGAGGAATTATGCTGCTGGATTATATGAAAGATTGATTGGCACACAGGAGATTTAATGAGAAAAATAATACTTTTCGGTACGGGCAAATATGGATTGGAGGCACTGGATTATTTCGGAAGTGATAATGTGGCCTTTTTTGCAGATAACAACGTAAATATACAGGGAAGCTTCATAAGCGGCGTAGAGGTTATTGCACCTTCGAGGCTTAATGGTTATGCAGATAATGCGACAATTGTGCTTGCCGCCGGTTATTCGATATGTACCCAGATGGAATACCAGCTAAAGAGTATGGGGATTGAAAAATACGTAGTATACAGATATTTAAGAGAACAGCTTGCACCGGAGGGGAATAAGACATCTAAGGATTTCATAAATGAATTTCAGACTGATGCGGGAATATACAGGCTTATGTATCTTTATGCAGATAATTTACATAAATGTTCAGAGGAAAGAATAGAATTTTTCATGCACACGGCAGATGTCAGAGGAGTTAAGCCTGCTGGAGGAAGACTTAGAATAAGACAGACGGAATTACTGGATGCAACATTAAAGGTAAAGAATCTGGCTGAATCAATCGGTATACATCTCATGCTGGGTGAGGGCAACCTTATTGGGGCAGTGCGCAATGGTGGATTTGTACCATGGGATGATGATATGGATTTACTGCTGATGCGGGATGATTATAAAAGGCTTATAGATTATTGTGATTTAAATGGCATGCTGTATGTATCATCTTCATTAGAGATGAATCAGAATGATAATTACAGGGAAACTGTCCGGAAAATGTATGATGAAAATAAAGAAATATTATTCACACTTAACGGCAGTTTTCTCGCAGCGTATGTAAAGAGCAGTAATGGCAGCAGTTATCCGTATATTGTCGACATTTTCCCATTGGATTATTATAATGAAAGCTGTACGTATGATGATCTTAGAAAATACGTTAATGAGTGTTCTGTATATTGCAGGAAAAGCATGATGAGCTTTAAGGAAAGAATAGAATATAATGACAGGATAGCGCATGACGGAGGATTTGTATCAGAAGTACCTACAGGAAGAATAGGATACGGAATAGAGACATTTTTTGTTGTCAGTGCGTGCAGCGGTTTCTGCAGGGCAGATGCTGTATTGCCTGTAACAGGAATATCTTTTGAAGGACATGATTTTGCAGCGCCTTCTAAGCCGGAAGAATTCCTTAAGATGGAGTATGGTGACATATACAGGTGGCCATCAGATGCAGGGCAGACAGCGCATGGAACCGGAAGGCATTATATTCAGTATAGGCATTTTGATAATCCGGTATACATAGCATGCCTGCAGGATATGAGTGATATACATGATAGGACAGGGAACACAATAATAGTTGAAAAATATAAAATAAAAGATATAGCTGAATATTTTGCAATTATTGATAAGCTTGAGGAAGAAGAGAGTAATTACTATGTATATTCATAAAATCACATGCTATAATACCACTATAATAAACAGAATCGAGATAACCATATGCAATTTGAATTAACAGCATCCATGATGTGCGCTGATTACGGGCATCTGGAAAGAGAAATAAGAGAACTGGAGATGGGCGGCATAGACTCATTTCATATAGATATTATGGATGGACGATATGTGCCTAATTTTGCAATGTCACTTAATGATATGAGATACATAGCGGGGGCAACGGACAAGCCTTTGGATGTGCACCTTATGATTGAACATCCTAATACACACATAGGGCTGTTTCTTAAGAATCTGCGCAGGGGAGATACGGTGTACATCCATCCTGAAGCAGAATACCATCCTTCAACGACGTTGCAGACAATTATCGATGCAGGAATGATTCCGGGAATAGCAATTAATCCTGGAACGTCTGTAGAGACAGTATTTGAGATGCTGCGTATTGTAAAAAAGGTACTTGTTATGTCTGTCAATCCGGGCAATGCAGGTCAGATGTATCTGCCGTATGTAGGGCATAAGATAGACAAACTCCTTTCCTTAAAAGAAGACATGGATTTTGAGATGTACTGGGATGGAGCATGCAGCGCACAGAGAATTACAGAGTTTGCACCAAAAGGCATGAAAGGTTTTGTGCTCGGAACTACGCTGCTGTTTGGAAAAGACAGACCATACAAAGATATAATAGAAGATATACGCAATCTAAGATTCAGGGGACAGTTATGAATATTGCACTTATATTATCGGGCGGACGGGGTCTGCGGCTTGGTGCGGATATACCAAAGCAGTATATAGAGGCTGGCGGACGTACAATTATTTCATACTGCATAGAAACGATTGTAGAAAGCAGTTATATAGATGCTGTTCAGATTGTTGCGGATGATATGTGGCATGACAGGATAAGAAAAGACATTGATTATTATGATGACAGTCATAAGTTCAGAGGATTCACAGAACCGGGACAGACACGTCAGCTTTCGATATTCAATGGACTTGAAAGCATACGAAAGTATGCAGATGACTCGGATGTTGTATTTATTCACGATGCAGCAAGACCGTGCCTGAGTGGTGAACTTATAGAAAGCTGTGTGAGCAGACTTACAGGCTGCAATAATAATGAAGCAGCGGAATATGACGGAGTGCTTCCGGTTCTGCCAATGAAGGATACAATATACATGAGTAATGATGGAATGCATGTGGATTCACTGCTTGACAGAAGTACACTTTTTGCGGGGCAGGCACCGGAACTGTTCAGATTAGGCAGATATTATGAAGCTAATAAAGCACTGCTGCCTGACAGAATATATTCGATAAATGGTTCCACGGAGCCGGCTGTTATTGCCGGAATGAATATAGCGGTGATTCCGGGGGATGAGAATAACTATAAGATTACAACTAATGCAGATCTTGAAAGATTTATAACAGCAATTAATGCGGGTAAGAACGGAGATTAGTATGAAAGCATGGGTGCTTCATGATACGGATGACATAAGATATGAGGATGTGGATATGCCACAGCTAAGAGACGGAGAGGTGCTTGTTAAAGTTATGGCAGCGGGAATATGCGGTTCGGATATTCCACGTATATATAAGACCGGTGCACATAGTATGCCGCTTATTCCGGGACATGAATTTGCCGGACGCGTTATTGCTGTGGATAATGGCAGTAATTCTGATTATTGTAATTCTGCGGGAGATGATGACACGTGGCTTAATAAAAGAGTAGGAATATTCCCTCTTATTCCATGCAGGCAGTGTGTGGCATGCAGAAAAGGAATGTATGAGATGTGCCGCAATTACAGTTATCTTGGCTCAAGATGTAATGGCGGTTTTGCTGAGTACGCGGCAGTTCCGGCAGCTAATCTTATAGAGCTTCCGTATAATGTTTCTTATCAGGACGCAGCAATGCTTGAACCGTCTGCAGTTGCATGTCATGCAATAAGACGTGTGCTTTCAGGTAATGTGGAAGCAGCTGATGATGTAAGTATTGCCGTCTGCGGACTTGGAACTATTGGCATGCTTATTGTCATGCTTTTGAAAAGCCGCGGATATGACAATATATTTGTAATCGGGAATAAGTCATCACAGAAGGCTATGACAGCAAATCTTGATATTCCGGAAGATAATTTTTATGATATACGGGAAGGAATTTCAAGTGGATGTGATGCAGCAGAGTGGCTGATGGAAAAGACAGATGGCAGCGGAGTTGACGTCTTTTTTGAGTGTGTCGGTAAGAATGAGACAGTTAATTGGGCAGTTAATTCAGCAGCCTGTGGGGGAAGTATATGTTTTGTCGGCAATCCGTATTCAGATATGAATTTTGATAAGCAGACCTATTGGAAGATACTGCGCAATCAGCTTCATGTTACCGGAACATGGAATTCATCATTTACGGGTGACGATGATGATGACTGGCATTATGTCCTTAAGAGTATCAGCAGTGGCAGTATCATGCCGTCTAAGCTGATAACGCACAGGTTCAGGATAAATGAACTTGAGAGCGGGCTTAAGATTATGCGTGACAAGTCAGAAGATTATATAAAGATTATGTCTGTTATGAATTAGGAGACGGAATGGATAGATTACCTATTGATTATTTCAGAGATGAGGTACGCAATGGCTTTTTCGTACCGACGGCCATAAAGCAGGCATGGGGCGCGCAGCTTAAGGTGCTTGATGTCATAGATTCGATATGCAGGAAACATAATATCACTTACTTTGCCGATTGGGGAACACTTCTTGGAACTGTAAGGCATGGCGGTTATGTGCCATGGGATGATGACATGGACATATGCATGAAGAGGGCAGACTATGAGAAGTTCAGGCGCGCAGCGGCGAAGGAACTTCCCGGTAATTACTGTCTGCATGATTATGCGCACAAGGAGGATCACTGGCTTTTCCTTGCAAGGGTAGTTAATAATACGCATATATCATATGAACAGAAGCATATGGATGAGTTCTATAATTTTCCATATATCGTGGGAATAGATATATTTGTGCTTGATTATCTGTACAGGGATGATAGGGATGAGCGCAGAAGATGCGATGAGGTAAAGCATATAATAGCAGTTGCGGATGCCATAGTTAATAATAAGATAAGTAAAGCCGCCGAGGATGCCAATCTTACGGAATTGGAGCGCCTGTATAATGTGAAGTTCAATAAAAATGATGACAGCAGACATCTTGGGATTGCACTGTACCATCTTGCAGAGACACAGATGGCAAGAGTACCGGAATACGAGTCAGACAGTCTTGGACAGATATTTCCATGGATACTTATAGGTAATAAGGGAAGGGATAAAAAGCTTTTTAAAAATATTATCAGGCTTCCGTTTGAGAATACAACAATGCCTGTTCCGGCTGATTACAACTATATGCTTAAGTCAAAGTACGAGCAGTATTTTGTGATAAGAAAAGTCTGGAATGGACATAAATACCCTTTTTTTGAGGCACAGCGCGAAAGTATTCAGGCTGTTGCGGATTTTAAGCTTCCGGAATTTACATTTGATATAAAGAAACTTCGTAAAAACCGCCCTGCCAGCTCATATAGGAATACTATGCAGGAGACGGTGCGTGAGGCAATGTCAGAGCTTTGCGGGATTGGTGAAGTGCCGGCAGATGCTTCGGTGCTCGTACAGTGTCAGCAGGCAGCAATTGATATTGGCAGCTACATAGAAAAAGTCAAAGGTGAAGATAATCATTCCGGCAGAATTGCGGTAGCTTCAATTGAGCAATATTGTGAGATGCTGTTCAGACTTTATAATGCCGTCACACAGCCTGATAATGCCGGCAGATGCGTAACTGAATTACAGGCTTACAAAGAATATGTGTCAGCGCTTGATGATATGAAGTCTGCGGTACAGAGTCAGATTATTGACAGAAAGCTTGTTGCATTTGTCACGGATAATCCACTAAGATGGAAGGAGCTTCAGCCTCTGTATGATTATTATAATAACATTGACAATACAGAAACCGTTGTTATTCCACTTCCGGTGCTTGCCAAGAATCTGTATGGCGAGGTGGTTTCGGGGCGTGAAGAATGGAGCAATGACAGAAGAGAAGAATATCCTGACGGACTTAATACAGTGGCATGGGACAGTATTGATATGCATATGCTGAAGTTTGATACAATAATAATACAGAATCCATATGATGAATGGAATCCGTATATTACTGTGCCTGCAGCATTTTATTCAGCTAAGCTTATGCAATATACAGACTGTCTTACATATGTAATGCCATGCGGTGTTAATGATTTTACAGAGGCTGATGTTAACGACATGTACGGGCTTAAGTATAGTCTTGCGATGCCGGGGGCTGTATATGCAGACAGAATTATAGTTCATTCGGAAAAGATGAAGAAGCTGTATGCAGAGTATCTTGGGAATTTTGCGGCGGGTACTGATGAAGCTGAATGGTATCGGAAGCTTGTGTGTGATAATGAGCTGTATCAGGACATACAATCCGGAATTGAAGGAGCACAGACAGCCGGCCGAAAGAGGCTGCTATACTGCATAGGTGAGAATGAATTCGCAGAAGGAGCAGGTTATGCGCTTGATAATATCAGCAAAAGAATCAGCACAATGGCGGGATATACAGATAAGATGGATATAATTGCATGCACTTATCCATACAGCATTGATGACTGGGATATATGCACCGGGGAACAAAAAGAGAAGTTCCGCAGAATCATTAATGACGCGGAACAATCGGGGAATATATCATTATGTGATTTCAGAAATGTTGATATAAGCAGTATGACAGCCTATTATGGCAGCCCGTCTCCGCTTATATGCAGATTTACAGAGCAGCACAAACCGGTTATGATATCTGCGTCGGAGCGTATGTGATGATGGCAAGGATGGCGGTAAGATACAAAAATCGGAATATTGTTATTGACCGGAGTGGAGTAGAAGATGAAAAAATTAGAAAAAATACTTACGGGTATAGTCTGGTTTATTTTTATATGTATAATCGGGCTGCTTGCAATACTCAGCATATTTAAAACGGCGTTCATTGCTGAGGGAGAAACTGTCACATTCAATAGCGGACACTGGTATATTCATATTGTTGTACTTGCAGTGCTGATTTTCATTATGAAAATTCACATTAAGATTCAGACAGGAAAGCATGAAGCCGGAAAAGAAGCAGAAACTCAAAAGGCACATCCACAGAAGTTATTGAAGGATGGTATGTTCTGGGCAGTAATCATAGCGGTTAACGCATTCATATCTGTTATCTGGATACTTGCAACACGGATGTATCCTGCGGCAGATCAGGAGACACTTGTTAATATAGCTGCTGATATGCGCAACGGAGTCTACAGAGCATGGCAGCCCGGCGGATATATGTTCTTATATCCTTTCCAGAATGGAATACTGTTGATGATATATGCTATATCCTGCATATTTACCGATAATACATATCTTGCGGCCCAGTTCGTTAACATACCGTTTTGTATTCTCGGAATTATAGCATCATCAATGTGTGTATATAAGCTTTTTAAGAGCAAAAACCTAATGAGAATTACTGCCATATTAATGACATTATGGTTACCATTTGCCATGTACAACACATTTATATATGGAACAGTACCGGGATTTGCACTTATGATGAGTGCTTATTGGATTGCATTATCATATTTTGAAAAAAGAGATGTGTGGAAGATTGTTGCAGCGTCGCTTCTTGCTGCATTATCAGTCATATTAAAGTCTAACTATAGTATAATGCTGATAGCCCTTATAATCCTTATAGCTATGGACATTATAAGAAGATGTAATATAAGAAGCATAGCATTTGTAATAATGCTTGTTGTTACACTTGCAGCAGGCAAATATACGTGCAATGGAATTACAGAGCATATAACAGGTACAGATACACCTGAAGGTGTGCCGAAGATAGCGTGGGCAGCAATGGGAATCAGCGGCGATTATGGCTGGTGGGATGGTTATAACATATATATATACGGAGTTAACAATTATGATTCGGAACTGGCAAAAAAAGGTTCGTGGGAAAGAATTGACTTGTGTATAGAGCAGTTTGTTAAAAAACCGTTATCGTTCGTCAGGTTTTTTGCGGGTAAAATAGTTTCAGAATGGTGTGAGCCCACGTTTCAGTCGGTGTCGATACAGAATTCAAGAAGTTCCTCAATTGAACAGTGCAGATTCGTGAAATCTTTCATGAGAGATGAAGGAATCATTTCACATATATACAGGTTTATTCTTGATATATTCCAGACGCTTGTATATACGGGTACATTTGCATGGCTGTGGTATGGCAGGAAAAATATCACTTTTGAACAGATGATATTGGGTATATGTCTTATTGGAGGTTTCCTGTTTCATATTGTCTGGGAAGCAAAAGGGCAGTATACAATGGTATATTTCCTGCTGATTATTCCATATGCGGTTGAGGGCTGGAGGCGCTTGACGCTGCATAACAATAATGCTATCATTAAAAAGTTAAGGCAATGAAACAAAAGACCTTAACACAGGTACGGTTTGAAGATACTGTATGTGCTGTAACAGCCGCGCATGGTTTGTGGATTGCCGGTATTGCAGTACTGACATGTATCGGAGATTAAAAGGGAACCCGGTCGGAATCCGGGACAACCGCCATTACTGTATTTGGCGCAGAGTGCATACTGAAGAGTGCATCCTGCGGTCTGCTTGTCCATTGGCATGTATGTGCTGAGAAGGAAGCAGCGTAAACCATAAGTCAGGAGACCTGCCGTACGCCACGTATCAATCTGCGTGGAGAAGTGTAGAACACTTTCTTGGGCAATGGGAGAAAAGGAGAAAATTAAACATGAGAAGATTTAAGAAAATCGCAGCACTTGCACTTGCAGCAGTCATGACACTGTCACTTGCTGCCTGCGGCAATGCCGGCACTAACGTTTCCGATAATTCGGGAAACGTATCAGACACAGCACAGTATAACGGTAAGCTTGAGTTCGACCATTCAATGGAGCTTACATATGCTAAGAATTTTTCTGTAGATTACTATAAGGGCGGCTATAAGCTTATCAAAGTCAAGGACCAGGGAAGCTTTCTGGTTGTACCGGAAGGAATGAGTGTTCCGGGTGGACTTGACAGCGATACTTACGTATTACAGCAGCCTGTCACTAAGATTCTTGTTTCATCAACACCGACAGTATCACTTATAAATGCAATCGGTGCTCTTGATGCAGTTTCACTTACAACTTATGACGTAGATACATGGTATATTGACAATGTTAAGAAGCAGATGAACGATGGAAAGCTTAAGTATGTCGGAGAATATACAAAGCCGGATTATGAGCTTATTACTGCTACAGGAACTAATTTTGCAATATTCTCAGCAATGCTTAAGGATGATGTCAAGGCACAGCTTGAGCAGCTCGGAATCAAGATTCTTGTAGACCAGGCATCATATGAGGATCATCCTCTTGCAAGAGTTGAGTGGATGAAGCTCTACGGCGCAATGTTTAATAAGGAAGCAGAGGCGGATAAGCTTTTTGCGGAGCAGGAAGCTCTTATTAAGAATATTGAGACAAAGCCTGCAACAGGCAAGACAGCAGTTATATTCTATATAACATCAAAGGGAGATTTCTATGTCCGCAATTCTGATGACTATATGGCTAAGATGATCAGTCTTGCAGGCGGAAAGTATATTATGGATGGCAAGGTAGGTGTAGGTAAGACAGGTACTACCAAGATGGAAGCAGAGAGCTTCTTTGACCTTGCAAAGGATGCGGATGAGATAATCTATGTATGGTCAACAGGCGGTAAGCCTTCAACACTTAATGACCTTCTTGCCAAGAATTCAGTACTTGCTGATATGAAGGCAGTTAAGGAAGGAAATGTATGGTGTACTACACCTGATTTCTTCCAGATATCAAATACAATCGGTAATATTATAAATGATATGAACAGCGTATTCAGCGCTGATGCTTCAGCAGATAAGTTTACATATCTTTATAAGCTCAAATAACAGGAGCAGATTACAGATGGAAAAAAAGAGAATTATCCGGTATGGAGCAGCTTTTATATCACTTGCGGTATTATTTGTAATTATACTTGTTGCAAGCATCAATACAGGCAGTGTCCATATATCGGTCATGGAAATAATCAATATCTTATTAAAAAGGACGGGAGAAGAAGCAGCGGCGTATTCCATTATATGGAAGATACGCCTGCCGCGTCTTCTTATGGCAGCAGTACTTGGGGGAGCTCTTGCATTATCGGGATATCTGATGCAGACATTTTTCAGAAATCCGATAGCAGGACCTTATGTACTTGGAATATCTTCAGGCGCCAAGATGGTTCTTGCGGTAGTAACTATAATATGGTCGGGACATATAGCCTCCATGCCGGTATCTCTTAATGTATTAACATCATTTGCAGGTTCAATGCTTTGCATGCTTTTTGTATTGTTCTTTGCGGGAAAGGTTAAGAGTATGGCAACGCTCCTCGTTGTGGGAGTAATGATTGGTAATATATGCAGTGCGGTTACGGATTTTATGATTAACTTTGCCAATGAGGCACAGATAGTTAATCTGACGCACTGGTCACTTGGAACATTCTCGGGTGCATCATGGACTAATCTTAAAGCAGCAACAGTATTAATACTCATAACATTCATACTTACTTTTCTTACGGCAAAGCCGATGTCCGCATATCAGCTCGGAGAGGACTATGCAAAGAGCATGGGGATTAATATAAAAATATTCAGGATAATACTTATCACACTTGCGAGTATGCTGTCAGCATGTGTTACCGCATTTGCAGGGCCGATAGCATTTGTTGGAATTGCAGTACCGCATATAACCAAGCTCCTTTTTGGAACGGCTAAGCCTATTGTGATGATTCCGGCAGTTACCATGTGCGGAAGTATATTCTGTATGGCGTGTGACCTTATTGCAAGAACAGCACTGGCTCCGTCAGAGCTGTCCATTGGAACGGTAACATCAGTCATAGGGGCACCTATAGTTATATGGCTTATGGTGGGCAGAAAACATGAAAGATAATATATTTTTAAAGATTGACGGTCTTGCGGCTGGCTATGGAAGAAAGCCGCTTATAGAGGACATTTCGTTAGAACTTGAGAAAGGGCAGATTCTTACACTTATAGGCCCTAACGGTTCAGGCAAATCAACAATTCTTAAGACGATAACAAGACAGCTTAAGGCAATTGACGGTATTGTGACAATAGACGGAAGTGACATATTCAGGATGCACTCGAAGGAGCTGGCAAGGCAGATGTCCGTTGTGCTGACACAGAGGATTGAGACAGAGCTTATGCCCTGCCGTGACGTTGTTGCAATGGGACGATATCCTTATACGGATTATTTTGGCAGGCTGAGTGATGAGGATAACCGCATAGTGGAGAGTTCCCTGAAACGCGTTCATGCGCTTGAACTTGCAGATGTAAGCTTTAATGAGATAAGTGACGGGCAGAGACAGAGAATAATGCTTGCAAGAGCAATCTGCCAGCAGCCTGATGTGATGATCCTTGATGAACCTACATCATATCTTGACATAAGACATAAGGTCATCCTGCTTGATATATTAAGAAAAATGTCACATGAGGATGGGATAACGGTTATAATGTCTCTTCATGAGATTGACCTTGCCGGAAAGATATCTGATATGCTGATGTGTGTTGATGAGAATCATAAGGTAAGACTTGGAACAGCAAGAGAGATATTTGCAGATGACACAATACAGAAGCTGTATGGAATTGAAGGTGGAAGCTATGATGCCGTTACAGGCGGAGTTGAACTTGCAAAGCCATGTGGCAGTCCGGATATACTCGTTATAGGAGGGAACGGAAGCGGAATCCCGGCGTACAGAAAGCTGCAGAGGAAAGGAATTCCGTTCTATGCGGGAGTGCTATATGAGAATGATATAGATTACAGGGTTGCAAAGGCTCTGGCGGCAGATGTGATATCACAGAAAGCATTTGTGCCTGTTAGTAAGAATACCGAAGAAAAAGCATATGAAGTTCTCAACCGGGTGTCGGCAGTAGTAGACTGCGGATGCGAGCATGGAGAATATGACAGGATTAATACTGAATTGCTTAAGGAGGCAGTGAGACTTGGCAAAAAGTATAATGATATCGGGAGCATCGAGCGGTTGCGGTAAGACGACATTTACCTGTGCACTTCTTAAGATTTTTGAAGAAAAAGGAATTAAGACAGCTTCATTCAAATGTGGTCCCGATTATATAGACACGATGTTTCACAGTGCGGTTACAAAGCGTCCTTCATATAATCTCGATACATTTTTTATGAGTGATGAAGTGCTGTGTGATACATTTTACAGACACTCTGAAGACAGTGATATGGCTGTTATAGAGGGAGTAATGGGCTATTATGACGGCACAGGTGATGACGGGTTTGGCAGCAGTTCTTATGAGATAGCGGTAAAGACGGATACACCTGTGCTTCTTATAGTGAACGGAGGCGGCTGTTCTGCATCGGTGCTTGCTGTAATGAAGGGCTTCATGGAGCTGGTCTGTGACAGCATGATTGCAGGCTTTATAATTAATAATGTCACGGAGATGACGTACAGATACATAAAAAAGCTTGCAGCAAAGTATTTTGGCAGGAATATGATTGCAGGATATATTCCTAAGCTTCCAAAGGAATGTCTGCTCTCATCAAGGCATCTGGGACTTGTCACGGCGGGTGAGATTGATAATATAGACGATATTATCAGTAAAACAGTGGATATTATACGGCCGTGCATTGACATTGACATGATAACGGATATGGCAGGAAGCATAAATTCTTATATGCCCGGTGATTCCGGCAGTTACGAAAAAGCTGCAGCCGGCGGAGGAACACATTCAAGTCACAGTGACAGCTCTGACGGGATGCCTGTCATAGCAATTGCAAGGGATGATGCATTCTGTTTTTATTATCAGGATAATCTTGAGATGCTTCAGTCACTCGGATGTACTGTTGAGTACTTCAGTCCGCTGGCTGACGAACCTGTGCCTGAGTATGCGTCAGGGCTTATAATCGGAGGAGGATATCCGGAGAATCATCTTGAGGCGCTTGCAGCCAATAAGATTACATCAGAATCTGTCAGAAAATGTATCGAAAGCGGAATGCCATGTATTGCAGAATGCGGAGGCTTTATGTACCTTGGCAGATGTATAGACGGGAAGAATATGACAGGACTTTTGGATGTGGAAAGCAGCAATACAGGCCATCTTGTAAGATTCGGCTATGTTACGGTGACAGCGGACAGGGATACACTTCTTCTTAAAAAAGGTCAGAGTATTAAGGCGCATGAATTTCATTATTATGACAGCAGTGATAACGGAGCTGCATGCACAGCTTCAAAGACAAACGGAAGGTCATGGCAGTGCATACATGCAGAAAATAATATATTTGCCGGATATCCGCACATGCATTTTGCCTCTAATATGGGGGCAGCAGAGAAGTTCGTACGCGCATGCGGGGAATATAAGCGTTTGAAAATGAGGAAATAGAATAATATGTTGGAAAGTACATCAGGTGTACAGATATTAAAAAAATATACGGATGGCATAGAAGCAGCATCACCGGCTAAGGCATTGATGACAAAACAGCATCTTGACAGTATCGCCAAGCCTCTTAATTCGCTGGGACTTCTTGAAGATGTGCTTGTAGGGCTTGGTGCAGCAGGATGCCTTAAGCGCAGCTACAAAAAATGTGTTGCGGTAATGTGCGCAGACAACGGAGTGGTTGAGGAGGGCGTTACGCAGACGGACAGCAGCATAACGGCACTTGTGGCTAAGAATATGCTGTCGGGAATATCAAGTGTATGTACCATGGCAAAATGTAACGGCGTTGATGTATTCCCAATAGACGTAGGAATGCTTACCGAGATTGCCGGTGTCCGGGTGAGAAAGACACAGCGCGGCACCGGTAATATAAGAAAAGGTCCGGCAATGACAAATGAGCAGGCTGTAAGCGCTGTGCTTGCAGGAATAGATACTGTAAGGGAACTGAAGGACAAAGGCTATGATATGATTGCTGCGGCAGAGATGGGAATTGGCAATACAACGACAACATCCGCAGTACTGTCTGTCATGCTTGATATTAAGCCTGAATCGGTAACCGGAAGAGGAGCCGGGCTTTCGGATACAGGGCTTGCCAATAAGATAAATGTGATAAAAGACGCAATATCGCTGAATAAACCTGACAGAAATGATGTACTTGATGTGCTCGCCAGGGTTGGCGGCTTTGATATTGCAGGAATGGCGGGATTGTTCATTGGCGGCGCATATTATAAGGTTCCTGTGATAATAGACGGTATAATATCATCAGCGGCGGCACTGGCAGCAGTGCAGCTTGCGCCGCTGTGCAGAGACTACATGATAGCTTCACATGTATCTGCCGAGCCTGCTGCCCAGGCAGTTATGGAAAAGCTTGAGCTGAAACCGCTTCTTAATATAGGAATGGCACTTGGTGAGGGGACAGGTGCCGTGAGTATTATGCCTATTATTGATATGGCACTTGCAATGTATTATGATATGCCTACATTTGCAGAATTCGGCATGCAGGAATATAAGAAATTATGAGCAGACTTATTCTTGTATCAGGAGCCGGAGCAAGCGGCAAGAGTGAATATGCGGAAAAACTTGCAGTTGATATGCATGAGGACAGGCTTATATATGTGGCAACGATGAGTGCATATGATGATGAGAGCAGAAAGAAAATAGAAATACATAAAAAAAGGCGTATTAATACAGATTTTGAGACAATTGAGAAGCCATATGGCATAGAGGAGATTATTCCTTTTATAACACCGTATGACAGCAATAAGAAAAGTACAATACTTATCGAATGTATCTCGAATCTGCTTGCCAATGAGATGTATGGAAGGGCTGAGACAGGTGTAAAAGCCGTGATACATGACAGCAGCATGTCTCAATTACAATTGCAGCCGTCACAAAGGATAATTGACGGGATTACGGCAGTTGCGGACACACAGCTTGCGGATATTGTTGTTGTAACCAATGAAGTATTTGCAGACGGAATGGAATATGATGCATCAACAATGGAATACATACGTCAGCTTGGCCGGATTAACTGTGAGCTTGCAACAATGTCAGATATGGTTGTGGAAGTGGCGTGCGGCAGGCCTGTGGTATGGAAAGGGCAGTGAGGATGAGAATTATAAAAGGAATGCTTGCAGCATTTATGACATTTTCAAGAATACCCGTTGTGGGTGTCCGTATAGATAAAGAGGATATGAAATATTCAATGTGCTTTCTGCCTGCTATAGGGATAATCATCGGACTTATCCAGTTGGGGGCAGATGCGGCATGCACATGGCTTGGAGCAGGTGAACTGATGAGGGTGGCACTGATGACGGCAGTTCCGGTACTTGTAACGGGCGGAATCCATATGGACGGCTTCTGTGATACCACGGATGCGGTTTCTTCATACCAGACAAAGGAGCGTAAGCTTGAGATATTAAAAGATTCCAACGCGGGAGCATTTGCGGTTATATATGGCGTACTCTGGTTTGTGCTGTATGCAGGTGCGTTGTCAGAGATTCACACGCTTGTTGGGATATTTGCATGCACATATGTTATTTCAAGGGCAATGGCTGCAATGTCTGTAGTTAATTTCAGGGCTGCAAGGCAGGATGGAATGGGAGCCGGCGAACAAAAAAGCTCGTCAAAGAATGTAACCTCAGCCGTTATGATAATATGGCTGCTGTTAAGCGTTGGTGTAATGGCAAATGTCAGCCTGCCTTGCGCTGTTGCGGTAATTGCTGCGGCAGTAATAGTGTTCTTTGTATACAGTTTCTGTATATGTGAGCAGTTCGGAGGCTTCACAGGGGATCTTGCAGGCTGGTATGTTCAGGTGTCGGAGCTTGTTATGGCGCTTGTTATTGCAGTCGCTGAACTGCTTATGAAGAAAGGATGCATTTAGATGATACTTGTTACCGGAGGAATGGCACAGGGCAAGCTTGATTATGCCATGAGCAGGCTTGGAGTTACGGATTATGATGACGGTGTTGTAGGTGACACGGACTGCATATACAATTTACAGAAAGCAGTTATGAATGAAGATTTTGACAGCAGACTGGACGAATACATTATGTTGCATCCTCACTGCGTTATAATATGTGATGAGATTGGTTCGGGAATTGTACCGTTAAGAAGAGAAGACAGAGAGTGGCGCGAGAAGACGGGACGTGTGTGCTGTGAACTTGCAAATCAGGCAGATGCCGTATACAGAGTGTTCTGTGGAATAGGAATGCAGTTAAAATGATAATATATTTTATAAGACACGGTGCAACAGCAGGTAATCTCGAAAAGAGATATATCGGAAGAACTGATGAAGGACTATGCACGGAAGGAATAGAGAGACTGAAAGAGCTGCGGGAATTGGTACCGGATATTAAGGGGAATTCCATTCCGGCTGTCTGGCAAGGTGCAGAAGCTGTTTTTACGTCACCAATGAAAAGATGCATTGCAACAGCGGATATATTATTTCCTGATAAGAAAAAGATAATAATTGATGATTTCAGGGAATGTGATTTTGGTGATTTTGAGGGATATAATTATCAGGAGCTGAATGGTAATGCAGATTACCAGCGCTGGATTGATTCTGATGGGCAGATTGCATTTCCAAACGGTGAGTCACCGCAGGAGTTCAGGCGAAGATGCATTAACGGCTTTATGCAGATGCTCCGAATGACCGGAGGGCATAATAGAATAAACGCGGTGGCTGCGGTTGTACATGGCGGAACTATTATGAGTATTTTGGAAAAATACGAAAAGCATCATGAATATTACAGATGGCAGTGCGGCAATGGCAGCGGATATGCTGCTGTATATAAGGACGGGGTGCTTGATGTAACGGACAGAATAGGGTTTTAGTTATGAGAGAATGGATAATTATGCAGATGTTGGCGCTGCCGGCAGCATTTATACTTGATATGATATTCGGTGATCCGCATACCGGAATGCATCCGATATGCCTTATAGGCAATCTTATAGCAATACTTGATTCAGCACTCAATAAAGAAAATGTAAGCAGAAAGAGAAGAATTGCGAGAGGCGCATTGACGGCTGCTGCTGTTATTGTGATATCTACAGCATTTCCGCTTATTATAGAGATTATAAGTTTTAATATAAATATATGGCTTTTTTTTGTTGCAGAGACTGTTATGGATTATTTTGTTATAGCGGCTAAGTCACTGAAAAAAGAAAGCATGCTCGTATGTGCAGCCATGGAAGCCGGTGATACAGAGGGCGCAAGACGTGCTGTATCAATGATTGTAGGAAGAGATACGAAGGTACTTGATAAGGAAGGAATAATTAAAGCGGCAGTCGAGACTGTTGCCGAGAATTCTTCTGACGGGGTAATTGCCCCGGTATTCTATACGGCATTGTGCGGAGCGGCAGGAGGATTCTTCTATAAGTCGGTTAATACCATGGATTCAATGCTGGGCTATATAAATGACAGATATGAAGCGTTTGGCAAGGCGGCAGCAAGGCTTGATGATGTGCTGAATTATATTCCGTCAAGGCTGTCAGCATTATTTATAATTGCGGCAGCTAAGTTCACGGGGCTTAATGCCGCAGGAGCATGGAAAATATTCAGGCGTGACAGAATGAAGCATGCAAGCCCTAATTCAGCACAGACAGAGAGTGCATGTGCAGGAGCTCTTGACGTGAGGCTCGCAGGCAATGCATGGTATGGCGGAGTGCTGCATGAGAAGCCGTATATCGGAGATGACATCCGACCAATAGAGCCGGAGGACATCCGTAAAGCATGCCGTCTCATGTATGCTGCATCCGCAGCGGCAATAGTAATATTCGGGACAGCCGCAGGCTTCCTCAAGTCATTTCTGTTCTGAAGATTCTACAGGCACTTGCTGTAAATATATTATGCATCATCAGGAAAGGAGCCTTCTATGAAAAAAGCCAGACCCATAATGATTCAGGGCACTATGTCCAACGCCGGCAAAAGCATTCTGTGCACGGCATTATGCAGAATACTTGCACAGGACGGTTACAGTGTGGCACCATTCAAATCACAGAATATGGCGCTTAATTCATACATAACAGAAGACGGGCTTGAGATTGGAAGAGCGCAGGCAGTACAGGCTGAGGCTGCATATAAAAAGCCTTCTGCGGATATGAATCCGATACTGCTTAAGCCGACAACAGACGTAGGTTCACAGGTGATAGTGAATGGGCGTGTCTACGGCAATATGAGAGCTTCGGAATATTTTGCATGCAAAAAGCAGTTTATACCTGATATTATGGGGGCATATGAGCGGCTTGCGGCAGAGAATGACTATATAGTAATTGAGGGTGCGGGTAGTCCGGCAGAGATTAATCTGAAAAAAAATGATATTGTAAATATGGGACTTGCAGCCATGACTAATGCGCCGGTACTTCTTGTTGGGGATATTGACAGAGGAGGTGTATTTGCACAGCTTTACGGGACAGCAGCACTTCTTGAGCCTGATGAGCGTGACAGAATCAAAGGGCTTATAATTAACAAGTTCAGGGGTGACCTTGCGATACTCGGAAGCGGAATCAGCCGGATAGAAGAACTGACGGGGATAAAATGTGTCGGAGTTGTGCCATATTCACATGCGGATATCGATGACGAGGACAGCTTAAGTGAAAGATTTGACTCCCGGGAAAAGAAGGATATTGATATTGCAGTTATCAGACTTCCGAGAATATCGAATTTTACTGATTTTATGACATTTGAGAGGTTTGCCGGTGTATCAGTAAGATATGTTGATAAGACATCACAGCTTCGCAATCCCGACATAATAATAATACCGGGAACAAAGAGCACTATTCATGATATGCTGTGGATGCGGCAGAACGGTCTTGAAGCTGCCGTAAAAAAACACGCATCAGCAGGAGGTATTACATTCGGAATATGCGGAGGCCTTCAGATACTTGGCAATACAATATCTGATGAGTGCGGTGCAGAGGACAGCAGATGTGAGACAATATCAGGAATGGAACTTATCCCTGTCGACACGGTATTTGCAAATGATAAGACACAGACGCAGACTGGCGGTGTAATATCAGGACTTGTCGGAATGTACGAAAAGCTTAATTCAATCCCTTATAGCGGATATGAGATACATATGGGAAGAAGCGGGCTTGACAGTGCAATAATACAGAATGGAAGTGTTCTTGCAAGTTATGTGCACGGGATATTTGATAATGGACTTGATGAGGCAATAATTAATATTGCGGCACAGAAAAAAGGAATAGATATTGATACGGGCACATTTGACAGAGAAGCGTACAGACAGGCACAGTATGACAGACTTGCACAAGATGTGAGGCAGGCACTTGATATGGACTATATATACAGAATAATGAATGCGTGAACGGAGATTAATATTAATGACAGCAGACAATAGGAATACGGGACTTGTCCACATATACTGCGGGGATGGCAAAGGTAAGACAACTGCAGCTATGGGGCTTGCCGCAAGGGCTGCCGGAAGCGGTAAGAAGGTTCTTATAACACAGTTTTTTAAACCCGGCAATTCATCTGAATTAAAGACACTTGCTTTGAACAGCAATATAGAAATATTTTCTGAGAAGGAACATTACGGAAGAGTATCCAATATGAGCGGTGAACAGCTTGCAAAAGCAAAGAGCTATTATAGGACATATTTTGCGGGAATAGTTGAGAAATCGGAAGATTTTGACGTGATTATCCTTGATGAGATAATCTCAGCGGTTAATCACAACATAGTTCCGCTTGCAAATGTAGCTGATTTTGTGGATAATAGAAAAGAGGGTCTTGAACTGGTACTTACAGGAAGAAATCCTCAAGGAGAGCTGATAAGAAAAGCTGATTATGTGACAATGATGCAAAAAGTAAAGCATCCTTATGATAACGGAATCATGGCACGTAAGGGGATAGAATTTTAGCAGTATGCTGCGGAATGGAGATTAGTGTGAAAAATAAGATTTTTCACACACAAGATTTGTGCTTGCGCACAAACTAAGGATGCCCTGAAAAACGGGCAAGAATGG
>ERZ780177.771-NODE-771-length-33485-cov-5.388663_pt1 | contig 33485 bp, 18 predicted proteins | sample MGYA00510973_ERZ780177 | MGnify/ENA primary metagenome ERZ780177 (study PRJEB29588, sample SAMEA2144396) | human gut metagenome | biome: human gut; feature: human-associated habitat; material: faeces | place: Denmark | collected 2008/2010 ...
AGATCCAAGCGGCTGGCCGTCTGAAGGCCCGTTTAACGGCAGGGCAGACGGTAAGAACTCAAAATTGTTGAACTAAGCATGTAGATCCGACGGAAAAATCGCTTCGGACGCGGGTTCAATTCCCGCCACCTCCACCAAATTCAAGTCCCGGACGCTAAAAAACGTCTGGGATTTTTTTCATAGTTTGATTTGATATCAAACTAAATTGAATTTTAGTGTGCCGCCCTCTCCAGTTGTGCACTGATTTTCCGCATAAGATCTTCCAAAGTCTCTATCTCATCAACCGACAAAGCACCCCGGACAGCTTGATCCATGCGCTTGGAAATGGCCTCAAATTTCTGCCGGCAAGCGTTCCCTTTATCAGCCAGATCAACCAGACAGGAACGGCCATCAAGTGTATTGGCGCAACGCAGGACATAACCAAGACTTTCGAGTTTTTTGACCAGCACGGTGACGGTTGCTTTCGTGCGATGCGAGCGACGAGCCAAGTCCGTCATACTGGTCGGCCCCTGCCGGTAGAGTACATTGAGAATATCGCCGTGCGCCGAATCGATGTCGTCAAACCCTTCCTGTTTCATTGTCTCAGTCAGTCGAGCTTTCAAAGCTCGAGACAATCGTGCGGTCAACTGCCCGACGTTGGTTGGTTCAGATGATTCAAGTGGAATCTCGTGCACTTCAGGCTCATCACCTGCCTGAAGGCCCGTTAATTTAGTTAGATATCGAAGGATTGCCATAAAATCATCTCCTCGAGCACCGCTTCTCCGTGTCGTCTTAGTTTACCGAAAGACAGATACATGCATTCATTCATATTCATGTTCCATCCATTCCTGAACCGCCATTTAGCACTTCAGGATTTTTGCGGGCACAATTCTTCTTGTGTCGTCGTTTCTTTAGCTTCTGAGGTCGCAGCATGTCGTATCGGTCAATGCGAGTTGTTGCCAAACAGGTTGTCGGCTCCCCGTACAGCCCGCGCCCTCATGCTGTCTTCATCAAGACGACGCTTTCGGTGATGGCCTTCGCATGTGCACTGTCGGCCTGGTCGTTTGATGTCAGAGTCGACGGTCTGCAAGGAGAGCCCAAGGACAATGTTGAAGCACTTCTGACACCGATTCGTGAAAAAGCCTCTCCTCCACGCAAGCACACCTATCGGTCTCAGGTCGATAAGGCCATCCGCCGAGGGCTTGAAGCGTTGGGCTATTACCAGTACGAAATCCGTTACCGCTGGGTCAAACCCGATTCCGCGCAGACTCAGGCACAAGCATCTTCCGACAAACCGTCGACAACTGATGACAATACTCCGCAGCCTCAACCCAACGTCGATCCGACCTCCGACAAAGCGAGCAAAAATACCGCGCGCAAAGAAAAGACGGTGCTCGTTGCCCGCGTCAAGCTCGGCGAACCGGTGCGCATCACGAACGCGACCCTGACGATTGAAGGTGAAAAAAACACTCGACGCTCACACTTTCGTCGCCTGCAGCGTCGACTACCCAAGCCCGGCACGCAGCTCAACCACGGCGAATACACCGACTTCAAGGCTGCGGTGGAACGCACCGCCATGCGGTACGGGCACTTTGACGGCACATTTATTCAAAGCGAATTATTAGTCGATGCAGAGAAGAACGAAGGTCAATGGCTGTTGGTATACGATCCCAAAGAGCGCTACAAATTTGGAGATGTGGACTTCACGGGCAGCCAGATTCGCGAGTCGATCCTGCAAAACCTCGTTCCGTTTGAAACCGGCGAACCCTATTTGTCCGACGACGTTGCCGAACTCAATCGCAGACTCTCAGCCACCTGCTGGTTCAATTCCATCGTCGTGACCCCCGACATCACCGCGGGTCGCAAAAGCAATGACAAGCAGTTGCCGGTACACGCCCGCGTCTCGCCCAAAGTCAAAAATTCCGTGGAAACAGGACTCGGGTACTCCACCGACGTCGGACCCCGAGGGCGCCTCATCTGGAAAAAGCCATGGTTAAATGATTCGGGTCATAGTCTTGAGGCTGCAGGTGACATCTCCAAGCTTGAGCAAATGCTTGACCTCACCTACAAACTGCCACTTGAGGAAAATGCATTGGAGCAGTTCTGGATGTTCGGCGGAGGATACAAGCACGAAGACTTGAACGACACCAAAGCGGACTCTCTGACTTTTGCCGCCACTCGACGCTGGGATCTCTACGAAGGCTGGCAAAAGGGCATTGCGCTGAAGTTCCGACTCGACGACTTCACGCAGGGGTCGCTTGACAACAAGACCATGATGGTCTACCCCGAGTTTTCACTCTCGCGTACGCGAAGCCGCGGAGGCCTGATGCCCAAGTGGGGCGACTCTCAGCGTTACACTATCGGCTATGCCAACCAAATGTGGGGTTCGGACATTGATGCGCTGATGCTTGAAGCGCAATACACCTTGATTCGTACGTTCGCCCGCAAGCATCGCTTCGTGCTGCGCTCTCACCTCGGATGGATCGAAACGGGCGACTTCAACGACGTTCCGCCGGATCTGCGCTACTTTGCCGGCGGTGACAGAAGCATTCGCGGCTACGACTACGAATCAATTTCGCCCAAGGATGAAAACGGCGATCTGACGGGTGCTTCAAAAATGATCACCGGCAGCATCGAGTACCAGCTGCGCGTCAAGGGCAAATGGTGGGGAGCCGTCTTCTTCGACATCGGCCGAGCTGACACAAACTTTGAGTTTTCCAACCTGAAAAAAGGCGCAGGCATCGGCGTGCGCTGGGAATCGCCTCTCGGTCCGATCAAGCTTGACATTGCAAAACCGGTGGGCGACTCCGAGGAAAACGGTATCCAGTTCTACATCGGTTTGGGGCCTGAATTATGAGATGGGGCAAACGACTACTGATCGGAACTGCTTCGGTGCTGGTTGTGCTTGCCGCCGTGCCCGGAATTTTGCTCGGCACCGATACGGGCCTTCAGATCATCAAAGGTACACTTGAAAAAACCGTACCGGGCCTGAAAATCGAGTCGCTAAGCGGCTCCGCCTTCTCTCTTAAAGCCGACAATTTGCAGTACACCGCGCCCGGTCTGACGTTTCGCGGAAATGTTTCGTGGAGCCTGAACGCCTCCAAGCTCTTGTCTCGGCGTGTGGATCTTAATGCCTTTGAACTGTCTGAAGCCACGCTGCGAATCCGAACGCAGGAAATGGCGTCGTCGGCTTCAACTCCGCCCCCGGAACCAACAACTCAACCGACCGACAAAGCGCAAACGTCGCAACTGAAAACACCGGTTGCCGTGATTGTCGATCGCGTGACGATCAAAAACTTGCAGGCTGACATTGACGGCAACTTAGTGAATGTGGGGCTCCTGCAGACACAGGCTGTTTGGACACAATCCCGCATCGACATCGATTCCGTTCTCTTGCGGGATTCGAGTTTTCAGTCAGCCGAAACACCTCCTTCCGACGAATCCATCGGCTCAGCCCTTAAGCGCACTTTTTCAGAAGTTATCGTGCCGACGATTCCGGCCATTGAGCTTCCGCTGGATTTAAATCTGAAGCGTTTCGAACTTTCGAACTTCACGATCAAGGGCAACCCCGATCAAACCGTTGACTCGGTTACCTTTGCGCTCACTGCCCAAAACGGGGCCGTGGCACTTGAAAACATCGCCGCCCGCGCCATGGGCGCCGAACTCACAGGCGCCGTGACGTTAGGATTGGACGCACGGCACGAAATGACGCTTGATCTTAATTTGTCCGCGCTCGTTGCCCGCGAAGCCATCCCGACGGGGGTCCTGCCCACGATTGCCGAACCGACGACAGAAGAAATCGAAAACTTTTACGAGCGCTTAAAAGACGTGCGTGCCGAACGGCTCAAAGCCGCGCAAGAACGCCGAGCCAAGCGCAGAGCTCAAGGAATCGAGCCCCGTAAACAGGTTGACGCCAAAACACTCACGAGCGAAGAAAAACGCGAGCTGCGACGTAAAGCGCAAGCCCGACTCAAGCGCCGCATTGAACGTTGGCGCGACAGCGTGCGCGGTCTACTTCCCAAACCCGAGCCTCAGCCTCCGGTAACCATAAACTTAACACTCTCGGGCCAAGGCTCCTTAAACGACACACTCTCGCTTTCAGGTCGTATTGAAAACGTCCCCGGCGTACAAGGTGCCTCTTTTGTCTTGACTGCGTCTCCGACAAAGCTCGGCTTGCCTCTTTCAGCAGAGATTCGTGCCGACAAAGTGGAAATTTCCGGCGCCATCGTCAACGCCGTGGATGTCAATCTCTCCGGCAAAGCCGTTGACTACGCTCTCAACGCCACCGCCAAAGCGCTTTATCCCGTTGATGAGAAACACAGCGTCACAGCGGATATCGTCATACGAGGCAAGGGGTCCGAAGTCGCCTCCCATCTCACGGACTTCTCAATTCTGTCCAACGTCGGACGCGTTCAAATTGACGGGCAAGCCAATTGGGAAAAGAACGTTCGTTTCGCCGCTGCTTTAAATCTTTCCGGCCTCAACACCAAAGAAGTTCTCCCTCAGACGCCCTTGACAGTGGACGGCAGTTTCGTGATCTGGGGAGAAAGACAAAACGGACGATGGAAAGCCAAATTACAGGACCTCACGGTTCTTGGGGAATTACGAGGGCAGTCGTTGGCGCTCACCGGCACGGTCGAATCTCACGGCAACGGCATTGTGGAAGCCCCTGAACTCTACTTTGCTGTCGGCAACAACACGTTTGAATTCTCAGGTAAGGCTGACTTTGCCAAAGACGTACCGGAACTGGACTTCAAGACCAAAATTGACGCGCCCGATTTCGGTTTGGTCGATCCCAACCTGCTGGGCTCAGTCAAGGGCACATTGGCCGTGACGGGGACCACGCGGCTACCCGTCATCAACGCCGATCTGACGGCACGCAACATTGACTATTTCGGCACAACACTTAAGCGCGGCCATCTGACCGGTCGCATGCGTTCGCGCGACGTGGTTTCCGGTCGACTGACACTGCAGCTTACCGACTTCAAGACGCAAGGCGTCGACATACGCAAAGCGACGATTGAATTGCGCGGAAACGAACTGCGGCACAACCTGACCGTGCACACGGAAGGCACACCCATTTCCGTTGACGCCAAAATCTCAGGCATTTACGAACGCATGCTCGGCAATTGGGCGGGCGCGCTTGCCGAACTCAAAGTCAAAACCGCCTACGGCCCCGTCACACTTGAAAAACCAATGCGCCTGGCTTACGTGCCCGATCTCAACCGAGCCAATGTCAGTAAAGCATGCCTGGCTCACACTCATGCACGACTGTGTCTGGAAAACGATCTCAAGATTGATCTCACAAATCGAAGCGATCTGCGCATTCTGATCGGTCTTCCGAAATTCGATCTGGCTTTCATCAAGCAATATTTCCCGGGACGCTTTGTTGCTGACGGCATCATCAAGGCCAACGCTGACGTGACGTTGCCGGCAGGTCTTTCTGAACTTCCCCGCGGCCGCGTTACTGTACGAGCTCAGGACATCAGCACCAAGTACCGCATGGATCTGAGCGACCTGAAGGTGGGCTTCAATTCCGTTCAACTCAGTTTTGCCAACGCCAAAGACAGCATCGAAGGCAACTGGAAGATTGACATCAAAGATAACGGCGACATTGAAGGTTCACTTCGCATGAGCGACCTCTTCAACACCCGCACCGTCGACGGAACACTGAAGTTCGTCGCAGTGGACGCCACCCTCGTCAACTCCTTCCTCTCACCGGGTGAATCCGCCGAAGGTCAATGGTTCGGCAATTTACGCTTTGCGGGAACGCTGGAAGAACCTCTGATTTATGGACGAACCGGACTTTTTAATGCCAAGCTTGACTCAACTAAGCTTCCCTTCGAAATGTTGCCCAGCGACATCAAACTGACCTTCAACGGCAACTCCTCCACCCTCGAAGGGCACCTTAAAACACCTCAGGGTGAAGTCGCTCTTAACGGATCAGCCGATTGGCGCACTATCAGTGAAGGCAAAGCGATCGTGACCACCAAAGGAAGCAATTTGCGCGTGACCTTACCTCCTGACATTGAGTTTGACCTCACAACCGATGTGACCTGCGAGGCAAGCAGCGATCTGATTAAGCTTGACGGCGCCATTTCGATTCCCTGGGCTAAAGTTTCCGTCAGCAAACTACCGGCTTCTGCAGTTGACGTTTCCGACGATGTTGTTCGTCTGGACCGTCCTCGTGCCAAGAAAAAAGCGGCCGGCAAGCCCATACCCATAGAAAGCAATCTTCGCATTCACATCGGAGATGATGTTCGTGTTGAAGCCATGGGCCTTAAGGCCAGACTCACCGGAAACCTCAATGTGATTCACGACAATGGAACACTCGGTTTAACCGGTCAAATCAGCGTTCCAAGCGGTAGCTTCAAAGCTTACGGACAAGACTTACTCGTTCGCCGAGGTGAATTCCATTTCGTGGGGGCTGTGGCCAATCCTCTTCTTGACCTGGAAGCCATTCGCAACCCGGATCGCACGGCCGATGATGTGATTGCAGGTATTCGTGTGACTGGCTCGGTTGATTCTCCGCAGGTCGCCGTCTTCACCGACCCTGCCAAATCCGAGACCGAAGCTTTGAGCTATCTGATCCGCGGTGAAGGTCTTGATCCTTCCGGCGACTCGGACAACACCATGATTACCTCCGCCCTCATTAACCTTGGCCTGAGTCAAGGCAGTCATGTGTTCGAATCGCTTGGCGACGCAGTCGGCATCAGCGGTCTCGGATTTGAAACCGAGGGTGTCGGCGACAGCTCGCAGCTGGTGGTCTCTGGCTACGTGCTGCCGGGCCTCAAAGTGAAGTACGGCGTCGGGATTTTCGATTCGCTTGCTACGCTCACGCTTCGTTACCGCGTCATTCCCAGGCTCTATGTGGAGGCCGTCAGCGGCGTGGATCAAGCGCTTGACCTGCTCTATTCGTTTGAGTTCTGACAAGTTTGCGGGACAGTTGTCTTGCCGCCACGTCAAAATGCGTAATAATATTACGCGTAATAATATTACGCATTATTTTTTAGGTGTCGGATGTCTGCTATTTCCAAAAATACGTTTTTCGGCCGCGAACGCGAGCTCCTTCAACTGCAACGGCTCCGCTCAACTGTCAAGGACAAAGCCATCAGTCGTTTTGTCGTTGTTTCCGGCAGGCGACGCGTCGGCAAAACTCGTCTCATCCTGGAGGCGCTGCCATCTGGCGACGATATGCCGACGATCTATGCCTACATCAACCCTCATTTGGATGTCGAATCCAATCTCGAAGATTTTTCAGAAAGCCTGCGAGAATGCTTCGGTTGGCCCCGTCCTCGGCGTTTTCTCAACTTCGAAGATGCGTTGCTGGAAGTTTTCGAAGTGGCAAAGCAACGTCCTGTGACTTTGGTGTTCGACGAATTCCAGAACTTCGGTCGCGTTGAGCCGAGTTTCTACGGCACTTTGCAAAAGCTCTGGGATTTGCACCACGAAAAAATGCAGTTGCTTCTTGTTGTCTGCGGCTCCATTGCAAGCTCTATGCGCGAAATCTTCGAGAACGGTCAAGCACCACTTTTTGCCCGCAACAACGCCGTGCTTCACGTTGAGCCGTTCCTGCCCGATCTCGTCAAAACCATTTTCAGGAGCTACTGTCCGAACTTCAGCGGTGACGACCTTTTGGCGCTCTACGCCTTCACCGGCGGTGTTGCGCAATACATTCAAAATTTCTTGCCGATGGGCGCCTTTACGCTACAAGATATGCTGCACTTAGGCGTCGAAGAAAATTCCGTCTGGCTTTCCGAAGCTCAGCTCATGCTGGCCTCCGAATTCAAAGGCTCCGCACAAACCTACCACGAGATCCTTCGACGCATTGCCGCCGGTAAGAACAAACGCGCCGAACTTATCAGCACCTTCTCAATAGACGTATCAGCCCATTTGTACCAGCTCCAACACGAATACGCTCTGATCGAGTCTCTGGAACCGGTCGGGCAAAACGGCGCCAAGCGTCAGCGCGTCGCGTACGAACTCAACGACGAACTGCTGGATTTCTGGTTTACCTTCATCCTGCCCAACCAGCGAATTCTGCAGAGCCACAACACGCAGGCCATCCGGCAGTTGATTCTGCGCGATTATCCAAATTGGTCAGACCGCGTGCTCGAAAGATTGTATCGTCGTCATTTCCGCAACCTCGGCCTGTTTACTCAAGTTGGGCCCTGGTGGGATCGTAACGGCACCAACGAAATTGACTGCGTGGCGATCGACGATCTCAACCAAACCGTCTGTTTTGCGGAAATCAAGCGTAATCCGGCCAAAATTCACCTCTCGGCATTGAAAGATAAAGCACGCGTCTTTCTGTCCTTCAATCCGGCCCTCGAAAGCTATCAGCCACTTTTCCTGGGCCTATCCACCGACGAACTTGACTCGGACAAAAAACTGCCGTTCGAAAAATAGAGAGCAAAAGCCGCCGCTTCGGCTCTCCGCTGAAACGACGGCTTTGACTCGCTGAAAGATTCGATCAGGCCTTGTGTTCGGCCACCAGATCGTCAATCTTCTTGGGAGGTTCTCTCAATTCCTGAATGCGCTTGGTGCGTTCGATATTGTTGATGGCGTGAAGCAGAGCCAATGCGGCCGATTCGATCACGTCGGTCGACAAGCCCATGCCGTGGAAAACGCGTCCGTTGTAATCGACCGTAATGTTGACCTGACCGAGGGCGTCCATGCCGGCACCGTTGGCCGTGATTTCAAAGCTCGTGAGCTTGCAGCGCACGCCCGTCAAACGCGTGATGCAGTTGTAGACCGCATCCACCGGACCGTTGCCGATGCTCGAGTCCGTACGGGTACGCTTGCCGACTTGCAGTCTCACCGTGGCCGTTGCCGTCATGTCGCCGCTACCGCTCATCACATTGAGGCGATCAAGGCGATACGTATCGTCATCGTTTACGCCCTGCTTGGTGAAGAACACCAGAGATTCAAGGTCATAGTCAAACACCTGGCCCTTCTTGTCGGCAAGCTTCAGGAAGCGGGCGTAAATATCGTCAAGATCGTAGTCTTTCTCCGTGTAGCCGAGATTCTGCAGGCAGGTGCGAATCATATGGCGGCCGGAGCGCGCCGTCATGCGCATATTGTTGCCCTTAAAGCCCACGCTTTCGGGCGTGAGGATTTCGTAGGTCTGGCGATTCTTGAGTACGCCGTCCTGATGGATGCCGGAGCTGTGCGCAAAGGCGTTCGAACCGACGATGGCCTTGTGCGGCGGCACGGGTTCGTGGCAGATCTTTGCAACGAGCGAAGACGTTCTGGCGATGTTCTTCATCACGATGCCGGTCTTGAGACCTTCGAAGTAACCGTTGCGAACGTTCAAAGCGGCAGCCACTTCTTCCAGCGACGTGTTGCCGGCGCGCTCGCCCAAACCGTTCATGCAGCATTCGATCTGACGCGCGCCCATCTGCACGGCCGTCAGCGAATTGGCCGTTGCCATGCCCAAGTCGTTGTGGCAGTGAACTGAGAGCACAGCTTTGTCGATGTTGGGAACACGGTTGAAGATGTTGGTGATAATGCCGCCGAATTCCGTCGGAAGTGTGTAGCCCACGGTATCGGGAATGTTGATGGTCGTGGCGCCCGCATCAATGGCGGCTTCCACCATGCGGCACAGTTCGTCAATCGGGGTGCGGCCTGCGTCTTCGCAAGAAAATTCCACGTCGTCGGTGTAGTTACGAGCAAGCTTCACGGAGGCCTTGGCCATTTCGACGATGTCGTCAAACGACTTGCGCAGTTTGTCGCGCACATGGATCGTACTTGTAGCAATAAAGGTGTGGATGCGGAAGCGTTCCGCGACGCGAAGTGCTTCGCCGGCCGCTTCAATATCCTTGGCCACGCAACGCGACAAACCACAGGGGATCGTCTTTTTCAGTGTGGCGGCAATCTGGGAAACGCTTTCAAAGTCACCCTTGGAAGAGATCGGGAAACCGGCTTCCAAAACGTCGACGCCGAGCTCTTCGAGCGCCAACGCAATCTGCAGCTTCTGACGTGCCGAAAGACTCTGCGGCAGCGCCTGTTCACCATCGCGAAGCGTGGTGTCAAAAATAATGATCCGATTGTCGCTCGACATTTGCAAAACTCCCTGTATTGAAACTGATCTTTACTTGCAAAAAGCAAGTTTTTGAAAGTTCAGGTCACTCTACTCTCTTGCCGTTTCGCAGTCAAGATATTTTGCAAAAATCAAGACTATTAATTTTTTATCCTTTTGATTTTTATTGATTTTTTATTTTAATAAAGATGTTATTGCAAATAGCGATGTTGCGCAAAATCACAAATTTTGTGATTTTTTAGGTTTTCGAGATTACGCAGAATGCAAGGCCTGAACCTCTTCGAAATCTTCCGTTTCGCTATTCCACAAGGCAAGACAAGCGCGTCCAAGGTCATAGTAAACGGCGTGCAGACACAGACGCCTGGCCTGTACCGGCTCATGTACCCAGTCGTACGAGAGCAAGTTTTCGATCGACAGCAGTACAGCCCCCTCCTCGCACAGGCGGCAACGCATGCGTGAGTCAATTCCGGGATTTTCGTGGTCAATGCGCCGAACGGCAGGAAGCGCCAGCGACACCCAACGCGAGATGAATTCTTCCGAGCGAATTTTTTCCGGATTGAGCAATCCGTGAATACCGCCGCAATTGGAGTGTCCCATCACGACGATGTCATGCACTTGAAGATGCTTGATGCCGTATTCGATGGCCGCGATCACCGCGTCGTGTTCGCCCGCAGAGTCCTTGTCCGGAACAATGGCGGCGATGCTGCGGACCACGAACAGGTCGCCGGGCTTGCATCCGAGAATGATGGCCGGATCGGTTCTCGAATCGCAGCAGGCAATGACGAGCGTTTTGGGACTCTGACCGTGTGCCAGCTGCTCGAAAAACTCTTTGTCCCTGAGCAGGTATTCGTTGCGAAAGCTATGAAATCCTGTGATCAGTTCATGAAATCTCGCCATATCGTCAATCTCTACTCTTTACCATCTAAAAACAGTCTGATTTCTCTCAAAAACTCCTGCGGACACTCTTCCTGCGGCGAATGACCGCAGTCAAGCGCGCGTCCGGTCACAACAGTCGCCTTATCGCGCCACGTCTGCACCACGTCATAAAGCTTGCCGACCGTGCCGCGCGCGCCCCAGAGCAGATGCAAAGGCGCTTCAATGCGTTTGTCCGCATCAGCTTTGTCGTCGGCAAGATCAATCGTTGCGGCGGCACGGTAGTCCTCGCAGATGGCGTGAATCGTTTCCGGATTACGGTAGCTGCGCAGATATTCTTGGAAAACATTTTCTTCAAGGGCCCCCTCAATCTTGAGCTGACCTTTGATATGGTGCCGCAGGAAGTATTCCGGATCAAAGTTGATGAGCTTTTCCGGGAACGGTTCTGGCTGAATCAGGAAGAACCACCAGAAATAGCGCGAGGCAAACTCCTTGTCAGTGCGTTCGTACATCGTAGCCGTCGGCGCAATATCGATGAAAACGGCCTTGCGCACCAGCTCGGGCCAATCAAGCGCAAAACGATGCCCCACGCGTCCGCCTCGGTCATGTCCTACGAAGTCACATTGTTCAATCCCAAGAGACTGAAGCAACAATTGCAGGTCGCGCGCCATTTCTCGCTTGCTGTAGGGACGGTGATCGGGCGTACTCTCCGGCTTCGTGGAATCGCCGTAGCCGCGCAGATCCACCAGGATAACCTTGCGATCTTGTGCCATCGCCGGAGCTACTTTACGCCAGATCACATGCGTATGCGGGTGCCCATGCACCATCAGTAGCGGCGTCTTGTCTCCTCCGCCTCCCATGGCTACGCGCAACGTGATGTCATTTAATAGTTTGACATCAAATAATTCAAAACCGTCGACAAAGGCGGACTTACCTCGTGACACGATTCCGGTGCACGACATCATCAATCTCCTTACGGTTTCTTTTCCGTCCAGTTCTTGGCGTCAAACATACTGCCCTCAACCTGCCAGAGCTGCTCGATCAGATAACCTTCTCCGCGAGACTTCCCCGAAATGAAGACGCGCGGCAACGGCGGCTCAACCCCCGTCCAAAGCGACGCCGCTTTGGCTGCGGTCATCGGCGTTGCATCCGTCTTGAATTCCCCTGTTTGACCGGCCTTTTTAATCATGAGCAAAGCATTGGATCGCGTCGGCTCCCGTCCCATGCCGGTATCATTGAAAAGGTTGCTATAGTCGGGATCGTCGCCGGCAGAATGGTCGCTTGCGAGAACCACCGTCGTATTGTCCCAAACGCCTTCTTTTTTCATCCAATCAAACCAGCGAGCAAGCGCTTTGAGTGCGCACGTTTCTGTGGCCAAATGCGCCAACGGCACGCCATCGGCCCCGATCTCCCGTTTGGGATTGGAGACAATACGGCACACGCCCGGATCCATGAACCACGGTGTGTGCGTAAGTTCCGTGTCGATGAACTTGAACGTGTTCTTTTGCGCCTTGGCGTTGGACAATTCAGGCAACTGATCAAAAAGCGCCCAATCCTTGAGAGCTCTGAGCACCAGTACCTCGTTCTTATCTCCGAGGAAACTTTCAAACCAACGGCCGTTGCGATAAATCTGATTTTTGGCACTCCACGGCACCGCGGAATAAACCGAAACGGCAAGCAAGAACTCGTCGGTATTGCCTCGGCCGATCTTGAGATTGTTGCGTTCGATATAGCGATCGGTATAGGCGTCGCTCAGATAACGAAGTCCCAACACATCGTGGTTGGTGTACTTGCGCAAACGCATCTCTTCGAGCCAATTGCGCTCGTACAAAGCCACATCCCAACTCTCGCCCAGACGATTGACAAACTTGGCGTACCCCCGATTGATTTTTTCGGCAACGGGGTCGCTACCCTGCGCATTGATGGCAACCGGCGTGCAATCGTAACCGCACAAAATGGAAGCGATGCCGGCATTGGTCGAAGGGCCTGCCGCAAGCGTATCGGGATACCACACAAAACCTTCCAGATCATGCCTGAGTTCCGGAGCATCTTTGAGGATCCGTTCCATATGGGTGCCCGTAAAGGCATCCATCATGACAACAACAATGTTTTCTCCTGTCTTGGAAAAACCGAAGAGTCGATCGTTATAGTCCGGGATCTCGTCGGCAGCCGTTTCCCGCTGCGCCGCATCGCTGTGCCATTGACCTCGGCTCTGCCACAAAAGGTAAGACCCGTTGATGAGCGAGCCCACAATGCACAGCACAAAGACACTCTTGATCCAAATCGTATGCCCGGTACGAATGAGCCAGACATACGCCCCGAACACCGCGGCAATCACGGCAAAGTCGGTAAAGAGATTGGCAGAGCGGAAAAGCGCCGCCGGATTGCTGATCTGGAAGGCGTCGATCGTCCCCGTATCTAGCGGAAGCAAGAATGCGTAAACGGTAAAAAGAAGCGTCACCGCCCCCAGGAAATAGCCCGCAAAATTGCGTGCTCCGGAAAGACTTGCCAAAAAAGCAAAAATCCACACGGCAACACCGATGCCGGCGCACCACAAAAGCGACTTTGCGAGCACCACGTCGGGCGTTGAAAAAATCTCCACGGCCGTGCAATAGGCCTGAACCGGCAGATAGGCCGCCAACAGCAGCGTGATCCAGATACCCGCCGGCGCAAGCAGCGTTTCGGCCGGCTTGGTGGAACGCGCACTGTGCGCTTCGCTGTAGAGGAACCGACGCAGATCAACGCCGGCGTGCAATACTCCCAACGCAGGGATCAGGAAGAGAAAACCGGCGCTCAAGGCAAAGCTCTTGCGATTGGCTCCGACGAAGTACCACTTTCCCCAAACGCGCAGACTGTAGTAGGCCACAAAAATCGTCAACAGCAGAATCACCCAGTGGTTCTTCCAAAGACGAAGCTTCACGGCCAGGACAATAGCCGCGGCAATGCTGGCGATGTAGGCAAAGTCAGACGACAGCGACACGGCGTTTTTGATGCCTTCCGGCACAAAAGACGCCTGATTGGAAGACAAAAGCGCCAGCAAGACGGCGACAGCCCAGAGCATCAGTGGCACGCCGTAAAGAGCCCCTCCCGGGAATGTTTCGGCAGAGCCTCGCGCCAAGCGGCTGCGTACAACGGCAAAGACTGCCGCCGCAGGTTTCTGCACGCGCTCAAGCAGGCTGTAGACGATGTTTTTGCCCAGCGAAAAGATGTTGTTGCACGTCCAATAAAGCACCAGGCCGCTAGCCGCATCGTAGAGTAGCACCAGGAACACCGCGGCCATGCCGTAGAGCTGCATCTTGTCGCGACGCGTCATATTGTGCGTGTAAACGAGAGCGCTTGCCAGATTGATGACGGTCATGAGTATCGGCAGCACATTGACGGAAAACGCGCCGAGACGAATCATGGCGTCGGGCTTGGACAAGTCGGCAATGCCCAGAAAGGACACCCCCGCCAGGGGCTCAAAGTGCGACAGGAAGTGATACGCCGCAAAGAAGAACGGAATCTGCAGGAAAAAGCCCAGCGACGAGCGCAGCGACAAAAACGGCGAATAGCCTGCCTGTCGGTGCATCGTCGAAATCATGGCAAAGCGCTCCTGTCCTTTGAAGGTGCGCTTGATCATGGCTTCCTTGTCTTCAAAGCTCTTACGAAGCGCGCGTTCGCCTTCCTGCCACTTTTCGGCCTTGATGTAGATGGGCAGAATCACGATGTTGACGGCCAGACTCATCACGACGATAGCTGGCCCCCAAGCCTCGGCGTGAGAATAACCCCAGACCAAGGCCGCATGCATCCAGTATTCGAGCGGCGCAATCAGAAGCGTGTAAATGAAATCCAACATCGCTTACGGCTCCTTTTTGGTCTGCGCTTTGCGCGTTGATTGAGTCTTGAGTCGTTCAACCTCGGCAACCAGTGCTTTGGCAATCGGCATGCCGGCCCCTCCGAAGTTGACAACGTTTTGTTCGCGCAGCGACAGAATCTTTTCGCGCGCACGATCTTCGGAAGCCAGCAAGGAGCGTACGGCATCAACAACCGAATTTTCTTCGCCCGGCAAGATGCGCTTGCCAAGCGTATCCAGCGCGCTCATCTCCCAGGCTTCGTGCGGAATTTCCCAGGCTTCAAAGCCGTCCTTCATGGGGCCCGCACCGACGCTCACGACCGGACGCAAAAACACGAAAGCAAAGTCAAAAATCACGCCCGAAATGTCGCTTACCATCAGCTGAGCGCGCGAAAGCGACGCAAAGCCGTCGGGGTGCCGATCCCATTCGATGTTGTCAAAGGAAGAAAGTTCCTGCGCCAATTGCTCCATCAATTCCGGTTCGGACACAAAGCTTTGCGGGTGAGGGCGCAGAATCACGCGGAAACCTGCTTGCGCAAGCATCTTCGGAATCATGGCTCCCGTGCGCGTCAACAACCCGTTGCGGCCCCAGGTTGGCGCCACAATGACGGTTCCCTCTTCGGGAGGTGCGGCTTTGCGAGCACGCTCCACCAAGCCGTCCAAATAGGGGCAACCGAGTTGCGGGAGTTCCTTGGGGCGCGTGCCGCGCAGCGACTCCAGCGCACGCAAGCTTTTGACCTGTCCGGGCCCGGCGCAATAGACAGCGTCGTAATAGTCGAAACTAAAAAGCTTGTAAGTATGAATGTCCCCCACGGCATGCACCACATGCACATAACGACCGACCCCGGGAGAACGACGAATCTGCAAAACGTCAATGCCGGGCGTCGTGAGAACAAACACCTTGGTCTGTAAAAAGCCCAAGGCCGTATAGGCCGTGTTGGACTTGCCGATAAAGCGCGGATGCACGCACTTAAGGCCGGATGCAAAGACCGGATCTTTCTCGTCGCTCGTGAGATAAGAGCTCTGCACGCCAAGTTTCTCAAGCGCAACCAAAATCGGCCTGAACGTCGTCCAGTACGCCGCACTTTCGGCATAAAACGTCAATGTGTTGTGTTTGAGCGCATCCGTTTTGCCGGTGAGTCTGAAAAAAAGACTTCTGAGCGTCGAGGGAAGCTTGCGGATCACAAAGTAAACGCCCGAAATCAAGCCCACGAAGACGGAAAGCAGCATACTGCCCGTACCGGGATCAAGATAGGCGTGTGCGGCCTGCGGTTCGAGCAGGACACTCAAAATAACGAACGTAATGGGAAGCGTGCGTCGCATGGTCGTTATCGGGAAGCTCGGTTGGCAAGTGCGGTGCCGGAAGCCAAAAGCGCCGCCGCGCGCACCGCCAACGCACAAACAAAAATCAAGCACGACATGGCAGCACCCTCACTGATAAAGCCGCTGTCAATCATGTCAATGGCTGCCACGGCCGCCACTATGCTCGAAGGGGTATAAAGGAACACCACCGCCGAGATCGTCGTTACCGCCGAGGCAAAAAGGTAGGAGAAGATATCGCAAAGTTCGGCGCGGCTCAAAGGCACAATCACGCGCGCGATCGTTGTCAGTCGCTTGGCGCCGAGCGTTTCGCCGACGATTTCATACCGAGCGTTCATGGCGCTTAAGCCAGCCTTGGCCGTGATATGCGGCACGCTCCAAAGATGAATCGTCGTGTTGGCAATCACCAAAAGCAGACTGCCCAGAGCGCCGCTAAACAACGCCGTACCGGAAAATGTCATTGCCCAAGCCAAACCAAGCACCGTTCCGGGAATGCAGACGGGCAGCAAAGCCAGTTTGTCGTAACCCATTCTCAACAGTCCAGGCATCTGAGGCATACGAACCGTCAGATAAGCGCCGATCCAGGCCAAACCGGTTCCCAGAACAGCCACGGCAAAACTCACGATCAGAGAATGCAGCCAAGGACTGATGCCGTAGGCGGAGTTTTTGAAGGCGTAATTGGCCAAAGTAAGTTGCGTCTCGTACGGCCAAAACGTAATGAAGGAGCCGTAGATCACAACGCCGATCACCAGCAATTCGGCACCGACCACACACCAGGCCAGAATACCGGCCACAGCGTCGCGCACCGGTGACGGATCGGGGTCTTTGATTTGAAACACGGCCTTCGTTTGCGTCTGCGAAAAGCGTCGGGTCACCTGTAGTGCCAAAAGTGCCGGAATCAGAAGCCCCAGACTGAGGAGACCCGCCGCGGCAAAGTTCTGCTCGCCCACCGCCAACGCATAAATTTCGGTGGCCAGCATCGGAAAGTCACCCGCGAGCATCTTTGGCACACCGAAGTCCGTGATCGTCAAAATGAAGGCGATCATGAACGCGTTGGCGAGCCCCGCTCGCGCGTGCACCAGCGTCACAGTAGCAAAGCGTCGCCAGGGACCGGCGCCAAGGCTTCTTGCTGCCGCCAAAAGTTTGGCGTCCAAGGTTGCCAAATTGAGCCGCAGCTGCATCACCGTATGCGGCAGCGCAAAAACAAGTCCCGCCAGAAAAACACCCAAGGGACCGTAAAGGTCCAGATTGAGAAGCAAGCCGTTGCTGCCCACCAAATAGATGAGTCCGATGGCAGGCATGATGGAGGGCGCAAACAAGGGAGCCAGAAAAAGCACTTTGAGCGCACCTCGACCGAAAGAGCGCGTCAGCGTGATGGCATAGGCCACCGCAAAGCCCAGCACAGTCGCCGTCAAGGCAACGGCAGCACCCATAGCAATGGTGTTGCCGACAGCGCGAAGGTTATAGGGCGTCAAAAACGCTGCCGCTCCCGCGCCTTCGTCCGCGACAAGAATCGCGAGCTCGGCAAGCGGCCAGAGAAGCCCCGCGGCCAAGAGTGCCGCAAGCCCTCCGAGAAGCAGTTGGGGAAACGCCTCGGTTTTCGAGCCGATGACCGTCATTGTGCGCCCCATGTGCGCCAGGCGCTTTCCGGCAATTCAACGGCAATGAGTGAGTGCAGCGCAAACACCGACCGATCCGTATTGATGCGCAGTGCGTCAGCCGTGATGGTTGTCTGAAAATCGTTCATCAGCACCTTGACGCGCACCGTGTCGCCCATGAATTGCACGGCCTGAACTTTTCCGACAAATGTGTAGGGACGCGCGAGCGCCGCTTCCGTGGCTCGGTGCAGCTTCACGTCGGCATAGCGCAGCCCCGTTGCCGCCCCTTCCCGAATCAAAGGCATGCGTATGATATTCATGCCGCCCACAAAAGTCGCCACAAATTCGCTTGCCGGTCGATCGTAGATTTCGTTAGGGGCGTCGGCCTGCTCGACATGGCCGGCATTCATCACCACCACATAATCCGACAGCGACAGCGCTTCCTGTCGGTCGTGCGTCACCATCACGGTCGTCACACCGGAGGCTTCCTGAATGGCCCTGAGTTGCTCGCCGATGGACGCTCGCGACCAGGCGTCAAGCGCAGACAAGGGTTCATCGAGCAACAACAAACGAGGTCGAGGCGCCAGAGCTCGGGCAATCGCCACGCGCTGCTGCTGACCGCCGGAAAGCTCGGCCGGGTACCGATCGGCCAGATCCGTGAGATACGTCAACTCCAGCATTTCAGCCAAGCGCGAGCTCTGTTCCGCATCTGTCGCTTTTCTTGCTCTCAGTCCGTAGAGAATGTTTTCCTTGACGGTGAGATTGGGAAAAAGCGCGTAATTTTGAAAAACAATGCCGATGCCGCGTGCTTCCACGGGCGTATTCGTCACATCTTCACCATCGACCAATACACAACCGGAAGTGGGCGTTTCCAGCCCGGCAATGAGCATCAAGGTCGTGCTCTTGCCGCAGCCCGACGGCCCCAAAATGGACGTAAAGCGTCCCGCCGGAATCTTGAGCGTTGTTTCATGCAGAGCCGTCTGCTCGCCGTACCTCTTGGTGATGGCTCTAAGCTGCAGGCCGGCGGCTTGGCGTTCGGTCATCCTTGTCTCATCCTTTTCTTTAGCGTGTCGCAAGTGCATGCCAGCGCGTCAGCATCGCCTCTTTATCCCTTGCCGCACGGGCAAAATCCATCGGCAAAAATCGTTCGGCAATGCGTTTTCCCTCTTCGGTGCTGAAACCTTCGCGTGCCGCAATGCCGCTGAAAGCGGCCGCAATTTCGCCGACGGCAGGACTTGCACAAAAGTCGAGAAAAGCTTTGGCTTCTTGCGGATGCGGACAACCGCGCGGCAGTGCACAGGCTTCCGCATCCCAAGCGATTCCCTCTTCGGGTTGGACGACCGTGACAGGCGTTTTGTACTTCAAAAAAGGCTTGAGAAAAGCCGCAGCGCTCAGTCCGATGGGAATTTCTCCCTGCGCCGCCATGGCGGCCGGCCTGGCACCGCTTGCCGCATAAAAAAGCATATTGGCGTGCAGTTTTTCAATCACTTCCCAGCCCTTTTCCTCGCCGAATCCCTGCACAAAACCGTGAAGAAACATCAGCCCTGTACTCGAAGCTCTCGGGTTGGGCATGACGATCTGATCCTCAAACTCTGGCCGCAGCAAATCGGCCCAGCTTTGCGGCATCGAAAGTCCTTTTTTCCGGAGAAGATCCGTGTTGACGCACACCGACCCACCCCAGGCGTTAATCCCAAACCAATGGTTGTCTTTTTCAACCATCTTGGGATTGAGTTTTTCAACTTCCTTGGGAGCGTACGGTTCAAGAACCCCCTTGGCGCGAAGATTTTCCAGGGCGATCGCCGAGACGCCCAACACGGCATCGGCCTGCACGCGGTCTTTTTCCGCAAGAAGACGTGCACAAATCGGCCCACCCGAAGCTCTCACATAAGTGATTTCGATATCGGGACGAACGGCGGCAAAGGCATTGCGATAAACAGCAAGCCACTCGGGCTCCACAGCCGTGTAGACCGTGATACGACGCCTTGTCTCAGCCGCACACAGAGGCGCAACCGAAACCAGGGGCAAAGTCAGCAAAGCCGCAAGGCCGCGTCTTCGTTGCATCGGCAATTATTCGAGTCGGAACTCTTTTTTGATGAGTTCAATCATGAAGCGAGCCACCTTGTCGCCCGTATTGCCTTTCTTGCTGTCGATATTCATCTGAATGAGGCAATCAAGCACGCGTTCGCGCAACGTGGAACTGCTCACACCTTCGGTACGCGGGAAAATGACGAGGCGCTCCGGACGCACATGATTGACATTGTCGGCGCCGTGCACCAAAAGGTCGCAATTGACGCTATCCATGAATTCGTCGGTGATGAGCCAGGGACCGGCCACCACTTCCTTCACGTAGCGGATGCTCTCCAAAATTTCCTTGCGCTCTTCGAAACTCAATTCCGGCGTGTAGCCTTTCTTCTTTTTGATTTCGTCGTCCGTGGTCAACACCACCACGACATCACCGATCTCGGCTGCTTTTTTCAGAAGCCGAACGTGGCCGTGGTGAATCAACGTGGCCGACATATCGACCATAACGCGCGGGCGTGCAGCAGTGCAAGCAGTCATATGGGCACCAATTTCGTCAAAGATTCAAAGCGGCCCAAAACAAAAAACGGCCACGCTCTTTTCCTCTTCCTGAGAAAAAAGAGCACGGCTTCGAAATTTTTGGGCTAAAGAATTTGTCGCAAATTTTACGCCGACCTTTCGGATCGTTCGACTTTTTGACTCAAAGCAGCGTTGCCATGTAGTACGGCAAATACCACACGTCGTCCTGCCGTTTAATTTCGCCGTGATGCAGAACAATGGCCTCCCCGATGCGTTTTCCGAACTTTTTTTTGAAGCGCACAAGCGATTTGATGCTCGATGAGCCCGAAGACTTGACCTTAATGGGAACGATCTTTTTGCCTTGCCGAATCAAAAAGTCGATTTCCATCGTGGTCTTTCTGGTTTCCGGATTGCGCTCCGCGTAGTAGTAGGCACGATGTCCGTTTGCCTTCAGACACTGCGCGACGACGTTTTCCACCAGCATGCCTTCGTTGACCTGCAGTTGGTCTCGAAGAACCGCTCTGTAGAGCTCGTTTTCCAAATACGGCTGATTAAGAAAAAAACACTTGAATGTCGGATAGATCACACCAAAGCCCTGTAGCTTGTTGTGCAGCTAAAGCTCTAATGGAATATGCGCCCCGGCAAGCGGGGGGGGGCGGGCGACAAACAAAGGCGTTTTAACTTGCTCGATGAGATTCCGCCCAACGATCGTTGCGTTGCGACCATTGGGCGGAAATAAGGGGGCTCGAATCTGCCGAGAAGATCGCTCTTCTCGGCGAGTCACACCTCGGATGCTGCAGAGCTTTACCAGCGATACTTCAAACCAACGCTGCCTTCCTGGCGGTTGTAACCATCGCCACCCCAGTTGGCACGAATTTGAGCATAACCAGAGAAAGCATCCGTGAAGAATGTTTCGGCACCAAACTTGAGTTCAGCCTGATTGCCTTCACCTTCGACGTAACTCTCCACTTCACCCCAACTTGCACCATAGTCCTTCGTGTTATGCACCCAATTGGCTTCCAAATAGGGACTAAAGTTGGTTGCTCCCGACGTTTCCATCGTAAAGCGAGCACCCAGTCGGGTCGTGATGTTATGCTGACCTTCAAAGCGAATGTCCTCACCATCAATACTGTCGTAATCAGCCCCCCACCAGGTAACCTGCGCGTGAGGTTCAACGTAGAACGCACCCTTGGTTTCTCCCCCCTGCATCTGGAACTCTGCAGCCTTCAGCACCCAGCCGGCTTCAAGCGAAGCAGACAAGCCTTGAGCCTTAGCTTCCAGCGTCCTTTCACCTGTACGAGTGATGTCAGACGAGAAGTGCGCATACTGAACCCAACCGCTTACGTACGCACCTGAGCGATCGATCTTCGGATCATTCTGGTTCCAGCCGGCATAGGCACCAACCATCCAGGCTTCCGTGTCGCCTTTGCTTCCGTCAGAGGAGCGATTGGTCGTACCGTCATAGTTGGATTCACCATAACCTCCCATCAGACCGGCATAAACCAATCCGCTACCGCCCGGCGAGAACTGCAAGATGTCACCACCGATCATAGTGACATTCTCCTGCGTATCTCCACTCAACTGTCCGGAGCTGTCGCGATTGCTCTCCTTGGAAAGCGTCTGACGCATCCACAAACTCGTAGTAGTTTTCTCTCCAGTTACCGGATTGATCCACGGACGAATGCCCTGTCGGTCATGAATGTTCATATCGAACATGTCAACGGAGGCCGCAAATGCCGCTAGCGAACCGAAACGAACAGAAATGGTCGGATCAGAAGGCTTGTCTCCATTGCCAGAGTTGCCACCATTAGGATCATCTATCTTATTTGTAAAGTAGTAATCGCGGTAATCGCCGTCAACCTTTGAAGTCAAGTACCAGTCGTAACCACCGGCTTCAACCGTGTTCTTGTTAGCCAAAGTTGCAAAATCTTCCGCAACAGCGTTGCCTTCGGTTTGTTCCACTTTCAGTAGCGTCAACCCCTTGACAGCATTGGCATCGGCGCCAACCAAATTCACATAGAGCCCGGCATGAGAGTCTGCCTCCACTCCACCATTGATCGTCAGCTTGTCACCGAGAGATTCCTCCGCACCCAGACGCACATTGAACTTGAAGGTCGCGTTACCGGAATAGCCACCATTGATCACCCTATCAGCAAAAACCGGATTATCTTCATAGTTTCGACTTCCGACCCAAATGGTGGCTCCGTCGGCATTAAATCCGTCCGCGGTATTAAGGTCTCCTGCAAGGTCGAACTCACTTCCCTTCAGAGACAAACTCTTAAGCGTCAACGCATTTTCATTGTTCCAACCCGCGATATCGAGTGAACCTCCTTGTACATCCACAGCGACGGCATTACCGTTCACAACGCTGTAACCCAACGTCAGATCACCCTGCCCCGTTTTGAGAATCCTGCCTCCTTCTATTCGTCCGGTAGTCATGCTAAAGGACTCGTCTTCACCTGTAACGGCAAAATGCATAGCAGCCTCACTACCAAGCTTCCAGGTTCCATTCATTCCAGAGAAGTCTGCATTGCCCAGTACACCCACAGTTCCGCGCTCAAAATTGATCTGAGAACTTGCATCTCCGAACACAGCGCCATCAATAAGCGCCGATTCTTCAGTACCCTCCAAGGCAACGTCAAGACTGCCGTTGCTTCCGAGGTCAAGCTGCCCTCCGGTCAAGACTTTTAGATCGTTAACTGTTTGAGAGACGTCGTCACCAAAGACAACTTTACCTGCAACATTCAAGGACGATGCGTAGGAACTTTCTTCTGTTCCTCCGCCCAACACATTCGATTCTCCCAAGGTAAGCACCGCACCAGTCAGCACGTCCACCGTTCCAGTCAAACTATTGGTGCTATTGGACAAGGTCACATTGCTGCCTTCGGAAATCTGCAGACCTACATTGTCAGCGTCCGCACGTAACCATTGACCAATATTGACATTGTCACCTTCAAGCACGATTGTTTGGTGCAGATTTGCTCCAAGAACGGTCTGCGTTACGAACAAGTCCTCACCCTGTTCGCCTTTCACCAACCCAATACCGCCAACCAGATCGGCAATATTCTTTCCGTCTTGATAGAGCTTGATTGAATATTGACCGTCAGTAATGAGATTACCGTTCTTGTCCAGCAACTTTATATTACTCACATTACCAATCGTACCGTCGACAATCTGATAGAAAGGAGCCTTTTGTGATTCTTCAACCGCACTAGCCAAAATGGCTGCAAAGTGATTGCCCTCGAAAGTAATCTGACCGTTAAGTGTGTCATTCGTGGTAAGCCCTTCCGTATCAACACGGATATATGACGTACCTTGGCTGGTGCCCTCAAAGACTCCGCCGTCCCCAACAGTTAACAGATTGTCAGATTGCCCCGGCTGTTCATTGCTACCGCTCGCCGACAGATCAAGAATGCCATTGTTTGCAATGAAGAAGTTCTTAACCGTCTGCTTACCTTCTAACCGGAAGGTACTTCCCGTTCCAACCACTAGCCTTGATGCATTGCCAGCCAAAGCAGAATTCGCAGCTCGATCAATTGCCGCATCACCAAAGACAAACGTCCCATTCTGCAGGCCAAAAATACCACCAAACGCAGTCGAATCGGCCTGCATCACAAGTTCATAGTTCTTACCCTCGGCATTTTTCAGGTTGATCACCAGAGCACCGTCTCCTTGGAGATCACCGATGTTTCCTCTAATCTGATAACCGGTTTCATCATTGCCTGTAATACCCGTTGCATCCGGATCCGATACATCAACGTTATATTGCAACAGACTACCCGAGTTCAGTACCACGTCAACGTTGTCGGCAACCCCAACAGAAGTTGCGTTAACCACCAAATCAGACCGATGGGCCCCATCTCCCACAGAAATCTGCGAGATATTGCTTTGCTTAAGTGTTTCGCTCTTATCCATCGTGACATGTGATTCGCCCACAATAGACAATGAAACCTTCCCGTCTGCCGATCCAATTTGAGTATCCAACACACCATTGACGCTATCGAGCTCGAGAGTACCTTCTCCGAGCACGGCTCCCTCCAGTATCGAATCAGACGCACTTGTTCCGAAGCCGTCCTTCGTACCGTCTAATGTCAGTTTGGAGTCAGCGCCGAGCGTAATCGAGCCTTTCAGTTCAGCTTGATGCGATGATATCGTCAGCTGTGCTGCATCTTTAAGCACAATAGCGTTTAGATCCTGCTCAGCCTGAATTTGACCGTCTATACGGCCTCCTTGACTCAGATATTGAGTATCTTTAAGCGTCAGCTCGGCATCGGCATCTACGTTAAGAGCCCCAAACTTATTGACATTCGTAAAGATTAGGTTTCCGCCGTTAACGTTGACAATGCCTTGGTCACCGGTAAGTTCCAAATCAAGTGTTCGATCTTCGTCAGCAACTCCGGCATCAGCACTAAGATTCAACTCCTTGCCCTCATGCAGAACAAGACTGGTCGCCTTCATATTCACGCCGATCAGCTTGTCGTCCAATACCGTGCCATACGAATAGAACAGGTCGCCCAGAACATCGTCTCCATCCTTGAGCTGTCCTTTGACGTTCTGGTTCTGATCAACAACTCCACCGTTTTCGTCCAAGATCTTTACCTGAACCTTGGCCGACGACAAACCTCCGTTCTCGGACGTCACGACATACGTGGTTTGACCAGCTGTATTGTCAATGCTGAGGATGTTATCTGTAGCCACTTCGTTGGGATTGACCGTTACATTGATTTCAGCGAGGCCAGTTTGCGGCCCCTTGAAATCCTTCACAGACAAAGCACCTGAGGCGAAACCGGTTCCCAGCATGGCAATCGTTCCGAGATTAAGCTTGGATCCATCGTTAACCACCAAGCTCTCCAAATGAGTTTCTCCACGCTCAGAATTATCCAGAACGGCACCAGCTCCGAGCGTCACGGAAGCAAAATCAGTTGCAGCACTGCCTTCATCGCCAGCCAATTTAGTTTCATCGTTGAACGTGAGCTTGGTGTTCTGAGCAACATCGAACATGCCTGTGAAGTGCGACGCATCCGCCACCTGAGTATTTACACCGATGACTGCCGTACCATTACCTGTCAAATTACCAAGCACAAACGTATCTTCAGCTTCACCGCCGAAAATCATCTTTGCGTCTTGGGCTATTTCTAGAACGCCTCGGTAATTCTGCAAATTTTGGCTTGCGGCATCGAAATTAACCTCATCGAGCGCAACGATTCTCGATTGATCGTAGCCACTTACCGTTCCATCTTGTACTTCCGATGTCTTTGCAAAGTAAGCGCTCTGAAGCTGGAGTGTATTGCCGTTCAGTGTAACTGAAGCCCCATCCTGAACATTCAACTGAAGCAGGTTTTCAACCAGAACAGAAGGTTCCGCACTTCCTCCATTACCCATTGAGTAGGAAGCACCAACTTCAAGCGTTACTGTCGAATAACCTAGGTTATAACTTTGCATCGTCACCAGCGAAGAACCTTCTGTGACCGTCATAACGCTCTCGAGATAGCCTTCGCTACCCGGACCGCTCGAGGCATAGTTGAACGTCACTGACGACTGATCTCCGGATTTCACGACAATATTGCCTTTCCCGGTCAGGACGGCTACCAATGTATTGTCATTGGCTGTTGTCGTTGTCGCATCGATATGCAATGCAGCATCCGGATCAGAACTGGAGAAACCTTCCAAATGGATGGCCGTCAATCCGAACCCGAGATACACACCCTTGGTGTCCTCCTCTTTTTCAACATGGGCTTGGTAGTTCCAGGTTCCGGTAGCAACCTTGGTCGATCCGTCCATAATGTCCGACTTGACGCTACTAAGCGTTGCTCCGCCATTGTTAAGCAACTGGACGGTATCGGCATCCCCACTGACGGAGTCAGCTTTGATAAGCCAAACACGTCCCGCCTCGTCACCATTATCCAGATCAAGAATATTGCCCTGGCTCGCCCCGGGATTGTCAGTGCCAACCCAGTCGGAGAGATTCAGATTCACTCGACTGCCATTTGCCACATGCAAGGTCTCAACGTTAAGCGCTGGAGACTGGGGATTCGAATTGAATCCGGTCAGATCAAGCGTACCGCTGGTTTGTTGTCCACGCACTCGATCCCAACCGAAACTTTCCATTTCTACAGTTGTATTGCCTCCCACGACAAACGTGCCATTACCTGCTATCGCAAAGCCGACATTGGTACCATTTTCGTTCTTAGCGAAATACTTCTGATCCTCGTTGACATACTCATACGTCCCCGAAATCAAACGAATCTTTCCGTCAAAATCAGAAAAGTCGAGATTCTCTCCTAGATCCAGTGTTCCTCCTTTTAAGTTGAATTGAAGAACTTTCTCCAGAAGGTTGTCGGGATCAGAATCATTCTTGATGACTGCTTCAGACAAGACAAATGTTTCGTTTTCAGCTTGACTTTCGTACCCAAGCGTACCGTTAATCTTGAGTGTCTCTGCAAACTGTTCCTTCTTAGTCAAGTTCAAAGACGCACCGGACGTGACATCAATCTGACTTACATTCACGTCTGACGTCACACGATAAGAACCGTTTGAAATTTTCAGTGTGCCCGTCTTACTTGCTCCGGCATTGACCGCAGAAGCAATCTCATTGACTTCAGACGATACTTCCTGGCCAACAAAATCCAATGTATCCCCGGCACCCAATACCACTGTTGACTCAGAGTTTAAAGTTCCCTGGACAGTCAGAGTTTCTCCAAAAGATGGATCAGACCCAAGATCCCACTTACCCAAGAAGGAACCCACTTTGTCTTCAGACACAACCACAACGCTGCCTTCGTTCAAGACTACGGTTCCGTTTCCGCCAATAGTGCCGAACCCTTGCACGAAATCACCATCGTCCGTCGTCCAACCGGACAGCTGAAGGGTTGCTCCTGACTCTACTGTAAGCAAACCTGCTACTTTGATATGGTCAGCCGAAAGGCGGTAAACACCTTTCTCAAGATCAATAGTCGAGTCAGCCAAACTGCTCACTCGATCAAGAGAGCCAGCCTCGGCTGTTGCCACGGAATCGGCTAAGGTCAACACAGCGCCTTGTTGGACTTCCCACAAACCCGCAAAACCATTGAGCAATGATTGCGCTCCATCAATTCTGAGAGTTACTGCAGAAGAACCACTCCCGGTCGCTCCAGATAGAACGACCTTGTCATTCGTTCTGCTCTGGATGGAGGAACCGTTTCCGAGAGCATTTTCTCCAACTAGCGTCAGCGTGAGAGGATCTTGCGAGCCGGTGAAATTAATCTGGGCCGCAACTCCCGAACCTTTAAGCGTAAGAGTCTGATTCGAACCGATATTCAGATCAGAACCAATCGGCGCAAACTGCACTGTCGCTGAGCTGACGACACCATTTAGACTTAAGCTCGAATTTTCCTTCAGGGCGTATATGCCACTAAAGTCGCTGCCTTCGGAATTCTCAAGAATAAGATCACCACCAATATTGAGCTTGCCCTCACCCGTAAGTACAACACTCAAATCTCGGGAATCTTGATTTCCGCCTGACAAGTCAGGGGCAGAAAGCTCGTATTCCACTCCGTCATCAATAGCAAGAGCGGTCAACTTGTATGTCAGGGAAACATCCCCCTTGTCAACAAGCGAACCCAAGACGTAGGTACCGGTAACCTTGCTGTCTCCGTCGGATTTTAGGATCTGAGTGTATGAAGCATTTTCAACTGCTTCGCCATTGTCAGTCGTTATCTCAACCACGTTGCCGGATACGCCATCATTGCTGACAGAGTCAACAAGCAAACGTTCCCAGCCCTCATCTTGCTCAAGAAGATCTTTCGACTGAATATCACCAGATTGCTGCTCCTTGCCAATCTTCACCAGAAGTTTCGCGTCACCCGCCTGAGTCAATGTGTCAACTCGGAAAAGCGGATCGCTGCCACCTGCCTTAGCAGCAGTCAAATCCAGTGTTGCCCGCCCTTCGATCGTCAAATCTTTGTAATTTCCCTCTTTTCCCAAACTCAAGCCAGATGAGCGAACAACAAGCGTAGTTTCATCTGTTAGACCAAGGGAATAATTTGTCGAACGACTAAGCTCAAACGAAGACCGATTCGTCAGGTTTAACTTACCTTGCAACCCCTCCAAATTAATCTTGGAATCATCCAGACTATACCCGGAAAGAACAAGCGTACCTGCACCGCTGAACTTCACGGCATTTTGGCCATTGTCTTGGAATTCTTCAAAACCCCCGTTGCCGTCGAGCCCTTTTACAAGCGTCAACGTAGAAGTTTGATCGATAGCTACATCATCAACTGCTGCTTTTTGCCCTGCATCCCCGTCAAGTGTCACTACTGAGTCACCGATCAACTCTAGCTTCGATCCACTTCCTTCTACTGTATTTTCAAACGTGCCATTTACACCTGACAACACTATTGTCGAGCTATTAGCCATCAAACTCGCTGCAGAATAAAGTTCATCAAACGAACCATTGACCGTCAATGTTTTGTCCTGCGCTAGTGTTAAGGTTCCGGAATATCTCGAAAAATCTGCTCCGGCTTCTCCCTTACCAATCAAAACATTCTGATTAAAGATAATGTTTGCACCGGAGTTCTCTACTGCAGTAAAGGTTCCGTCGATAAGATCTTCATCACCCTCAATAGTCAGAACAGAATTCTTTCCTGACAGGCGAATAACACCATCAAAACCATTGAAAGTATCGGCACTTTCAGCAGTAAGCGAAATTTCAACCGTAGGGTCAGCATCATTTCCAATTGACAGAATCCCAGTACCTGTCAAAACAGTTCCAGAACTCAAAACATTGCCAGAATCGTTTGAAATTCCATATTTTGTTGAGCTTCCGGTAGACCACTGCTCTCCATTTCCTACAATCAGCAGCTGGTTACGTTTTCCCAACGAAATAGTATGATTACCCTCTGCCGTCCATAACCCGTTGATCTTTTGTAATCCCTGGATAATCTGTCCTTCAGATTGGCTATCGACAAACGTAAGATTTGAATTCGCTCCTGCAAGAACAACAGAACTCACCCCTAAAGATCCAGTATTAGTATTCGCTGTGAAATTCAGATTGGTATCGGCACCTACAACAGTCGCACCAGAATAGCCATTGTTGACATTATCAATGAGCACAAAATCCGTAGCCTTCCCCTGATGGACTTCCAAAACACCATGGCCATCAATTTCGACTGTAAGTCGTTTAGAGGACGCATCTCCCTCAGCCACTAAAGCTGAATTCCATTCTAATGGCGATACGGCTCCAACATCGCTTGAACCATTAACCAACTGGAGATGATTCAAACTATATCGAATATAAATACCGTCTTGATTGATTCCTTGCTCTGAATTTTGTTCGCGATAGCCCGCATCAACATCCCATGTTCCTACCGCGGCAATGTTCTTTTTGTTTGGATCATTACTGCTAATAAAAGACTGTTCCCCCGTCTTCTCACTAGTGATTTTTGAGCCGTCTTTATCGCGCAATTCAATTAAGCCTGCAGCTTCTGATGTTAAGCTTGTCTCGACGAGGAGTTGACCAACTTTGCCATCATCCAAAGAAAATACTGAGCCTTCCGCCTGATCTGTCGCAAGCCCATCAAGAACTTCATTTGAATCGACTCGGATAACACCATCCGTAACAGAAACATCTTCAACGGTAAGAGCGGCTGTATTTCTATCAGAAAAAACAAAATCACTCAGATCCAAAATACCAACGGAGTCTTTATTAGATACACTAACCCAACCAAGCCTATCAAGAGCTATGGACTTATCGCCAGTCACACTAACAATACCATTCTCACCAATACTCAACCCAGTAGTTTTTGAATCTGCATCATTTGCGTTAAATTGCTGAGCTATCTCTTCCGTTAAAGCAAAGTTTCCACTCTCTACTCTAACCCACCCAGAATATTGGGAAAAATTAACATTCTCCGAGATGTTAATCTTATTACTCTGTGAGCTTGCACGTAAAATGGTTAATCCATCTCCGCTGAATGTTAGATTTTCCGAAGAACCGACACTCAAATCTCCACTGCTCACCAGAACCAGCTGAGATCTGCTCTTACCTGTTTGTCGGTCAAAAGCAACACTCGAGCCAAGTTGCGATTGATTTTCTACTTCCAATCGCGAAGCATTACTAAGTATTGTTGTACTCGTTTTTATAGTAGAGTGAGCATCATAGATAATATCTGCACCCTCTTTCAGGACAATACTATTCGCCTCAATGGCATTTTTTTGTGTTCCTTTTGCTCCATCAAATACATATTGTTTGGTCGCTATAGATCTTGTCCCTTCACCAAATGCATCAACCGATTTTACTTCAATATTGGTTGCAGACACAGCACTATTGGCAAATTCCGAGTTATCACTTTCAACAAATAAGTCGCCTCCAACCGAGATAACTTTAGAATCACCAGCGATCTTTGAATTTTCATCTATTGACGCATCATCTGAAACTTTAATTTCTTTCGCTGCACTGTCTACGAATTCAATTCTTGAACCAACAACCTTCAGACTACCAACGGAAATATCATTATAAAGATTCAAAACTGAATCTTCCGTCTTTAACAAGGAGGCATTACCCAATGCATCTGCAGCTTTTAAATTTGCTGTTATATTTTGAAAGTATACCTTTCCCTTAAAATCTGTAGTAAATAAAGAATTTCCTTCAAAAGCGGTACCGGCCGTAACAAGAGAGTCAATGTTAAGAACCGTACGATCTGAATCACTACCAACATAATACAAGGAAGTTGATTCATCTCCATGTACTTTCGTGTACCAATTTGAAGTCTGGCCATCACCAGCAGTGATCGTCAGACTTTTTCCGTTTTCCACCTCCATTGCAACCAATAAGGAAAGCGTCGAAAAGTATCCGGCAGGGCCCGAATACCCCCCCATCAACGTGTATTCCCGTTGTCGAATATTGCTTCCCGTCATACAAAATATCGACAATACCATCCCCTCGGTCAACAGCTTCAGCCCCAAGCTTCTCTAGGTTTGCCATGACAATATCATATGCACCTTCTCCCAAGACATAAGAAGCCTCAGACGAAGCCTCAGACGTAACAATTTCATCCTGAATAATATCTTGCTTATATACGGAGCTAGCACTACCTTCTATTCCAGAATTAAATGCATTAGCGCCATTACCCCAAAACAAACTCCCAACATTTAACAAAACTTGCTCACTACCACCTGACTGTGCCAGCAACAACGATCCATTCGAATCTTTCAAACTAGAACTAGTAAGGTATATATTAGCTTCACCCGATGGAGTAAATTGAAAATTAAGCCCATCATTGATATAAATACCTATTAAACCAGCATATATTGCAGTCTGATTGTCACCAATCACAACCCCTGCAACACCGAAGTTTTCCGCCGCAAATGCTCCATTTGTCAAAATACCTAAAGCAGCCGCAATCAGCACAGACTTTGCTTTCTTTCCCTTAACTTGCTGAATCTCTGAAACCGCCGTAAATGTTCTAGTCACTCGATTCCAAATACTTTTGTAGATTTTATTCATATAACAACCTTTAATATATACATGGATTTAAATATCAATAGAAAATTCAGACACATTCACTTCGTCAAATTCAACGATCACGGATTATTTTCATTGAAAAAATCAAACAAAAGCTATTTACGTTTAAAGAACCACATCTTATCAACAGATCGTCAAATAACTGAATGCGCACTTCTAATAAACTACCATCAAACAGAAAAACAAGGCTAACAACATCGTCGTACTTTGCGCGCAACATGTGTCTGCGTAGTGAAACTGACCAAGCCTCCTTTTAAGAGAGACGATGGGATAGCATTACAATCATTCCGAAAAAATTTGCGCAACTCGATCAAACAGGCAACCACCAGAGACCGTACTTGTTTGAGTTCTGAAACCGCAAATCGACCCCCACAGCTCTAGATCTAAATCACCCATCAGAAGTTCACTTCTTGCACTGCTTACTTGATTCAAAGTCTGTGGCCAGATTAGTAACATCTCACCTTTCACGTCAAGTAATAGAACCCCCCAGAAGGAGTCTTACTTTTTTTACAGAATGAAAAATCAGCACTCTGAAATTGCTCTTGCTTTCCCTGTAAAAAAGACGCTTTTAGCCTTCTATCTTTCAAATTTCAAGCACTGTGCTAATACTCGCAAGTACAATGAACTGAGGTCATCGTTGCGGAATTTTGAATCTCAAAACGAATACGGCTATAAGCCATGTATCAAAAGGAGGTTTCAGAATGCCGAAACGTTACAGTCCTGAAATCAGAAAAGTAGTTCTTAAGCTCTGGGGTGGGGCGCGAAATTTGGATCTGATTGTCAAGCATTATGGGCAGTCCCTCAGGAAGCCCCGAGTAACTGCTTTTCATAGTTGATAGGTGCCAACATATCGATCGTCGAATAGGGACGAATCGTGTTGTAGGTTTCTATCCAACGAGTAACCGTAACAACAGCCTGCTCATAACTGTCGAAACGGTTGCGACCGATGAGTGTTTCACGTTTGAGGGAACTCCAAATTGAGTCTCCGGGCGCGTTATCCCAACCTTGCCCCACATCGCCCATGGAGCACCTCATGTCCAGTTGTCTAAGGCGGTTCTGAAAAGCTGCAGAACAATACTGTGTGCCCCGATCGGAGTGCATGATCGTTCCCGCAACAGCATTACTGCCGCGCGTATGTACAGCCATATTGAGAGCCCTAAGGAACAGATCGGTCGTCATCGAAGTATCCATGGACCAGCCAAGAATGCGGAGACTCCCAAGATCCAAAATGGTTGCCAAGACCCCCGGCCTTGGACCGTAGGGCAAGTACGTAATGTCGCTCACCTATGCTCTGTTGAGTGTCCCGAGAGCAAAATCACGCCCTAGGAGGTTGGGCTAGACAAACATGTTGTGATTGTTGTCGGTCGTTTTGACGGTATGTTTAAAATGGCGGTACCCGATGATGCCGTTGACACGCAAAACGCCTCTGAGCCGCTTGACTCCGATACAAACACCTCTTTGACGCATGAGCGCATGCATTTGACGATATCCCAGGGGTGTATTTCATTTCGTTTCGGATGATTTTTGCTTGTTTGAGTACAGTGTCGTCTGAAATGACCTTTTTGCATTTCACAGGCATACGCTAGCGCTTAACCCAGGCGTGATAACTGCTGATACTGTTCTCACTCAAGTACCTCGCAACGCTTGGCTATTGGAATATCGTTGAGTTCCTGATCCTCAAAGGAAGCCTGAATAAAGGCGTACCTCACTGAAGGCTGTTGGGCGAACTCTTAAAGTACCCCCAAAATTGAACCAACCCCCTAATTTGCGACAGTTTCCAGATTCATTTTTTTGAAAAAATTT
>ERZ780177.779-NODE-779-length-33195-cov-8.286602_pt1 | contig 33195 bp, 30 predicted proteins | sample MGYA00510973_ERZ780177 | MGnify/ENA primary metagenome ERZ780177 (study PRJEB29588, sample SAMEA2144396) | human gut metagenome | biome: human gut; feature: human-associated habitat; material: faeces | place: Denmark | collected 2008/2010 ...
AGTACTTCCATTTGTATATATTTTTTGAATTTTTTTATATGATTAAATTGATGCAAATTTACATGATGTGTTTTTTTACAAAACTAATTGAATTCTTTAAAAATGATTCCAAAAGGCAACTTTGTTTTACTACTCATAATCTTGAACCAATAGATATTTTAAAAGATAAAGCACATTCCTTAGATTTTATTTCTAATGATTCTCGTGTTTATTCTTAGATTAAAGAGGAAAATAGATCACAAATGAATAAATATGTAAATGGATTGATTCCATATTCTCCATTTAACATTGAATCATTTAATTTTGATTTATTATTAATTAAGAAAGAAGCACAATATGCTTAAATTTAACTAATATTATATAATTTAATTTATGGTTATAAAATTGTCGCACTATTTTATAAAATACGCTTTATAATGTTTTTACTTTTTGATATAATTACTAGGCAATCCGAATGAATATATTCGATTAAGAGGTAATATTATGGCAGAAAAAATGAAAATTACTCTTGAAGGTAAACAACAATTAGAAGCTGAGCTTCACGATTTAATTCATGTCGTTCAACCAGAAGTTCTTGAAGCATTAGCTGCTGCAAGAGCATTAGGTGACTTATCAGAAAACGCTGACTATGATGCAGCTAGACAAAAACAAGCTGAAGTCAACGCTAGAATTAAAGAAATTCAAAACAACTTAGCTAACTGTGAAATTATCGAAAAGACTTTATCTAAAACTATTTCTGTTGGTTCAACAGTTACAATTCTTGATTTATCCACAAATGAAGAAAGTACATATTCAATTGTTGGTACAGTTGAAAGCAATCCATTTGAAGGTAAAATCTCAGACAGTTGTCCATTAGCAAAATCATTATTTGGTCACATTGCTGGTGAAGTAGTTACAGTTAAAGCTGCAAAACCATATCAAGTAAAAGTTATTTCTTTCAAGTAAAATTTTAAAGAAAAAGTTATTGTCCTCCCCATATATATAGCGGGAGGACTTTTTATATGTTTAAAATAATTATTGTTACAGTTGTCGTCACTATTGTTGGACTATTCGTTATGAGTAAAATAGATCCTAATAATAATTCAGGAAATATAAATAATACTTACACAAGTGAAATTAGTTCTAAAAATACTATCAAAGTTACTATTACGGGAAATGTCTTGCATCCAGGAGAGTATTTAATAACTCCTGAATCAACTTTAGGAGATTTGATCATTAAAGCTGGTGGAACTCTTGTTAATGCTGATCCGAATTCTTATACTCCAACCTTAGTAATAGGTAATAGAACTAACTTCTATATAGCTTCTAAGTCTGAAATTCCTGATACATGTGTAGTTACAGATATTGAAAAAGTGAATATAAATACAGCAACTAAAGAACAACTTGCAACAATCGGTGGCCTTACAAATTCTCAAATTGAATCGATACTTAATTATAGAAATAACAACGGAATGTTTTATTGCTTAGAAGATGTTATGAACGTTTCAGGAATAGGAGAGAAAACTTATCTTTTAATAAGAGATAAGATAGTTGTTGCTTGAGTATATTTATTTGCTTTATTTCGCTACTAACAGGAATTCTATTAGCTAATAGAAGCTACTTAACAATAATATTTGCATTCATAATTTTATTTTTTGGAGCTAAATATAAATTTAAAATATTAAAATTAGTTTTAACTTTTATAATTGTTGGATTTATTTTAGCTTTTATAAATCAGCTAGTTTTTAAAACAGAGAAGCTAGTTGGAATTGTCATTAAATCTTCTTCTAATTATTCCATAGTTAAAAGCGTTTATGGAACCTTTTATGTAAAGATAAAAGGGTTAGAAGTTGGTGATATAATTAGAACAAATGGAGCGATTAATGATCTTTCTTTTTCTCATTATCAAGAGAAATTTAACTTTAAACTATATCTAAAATCATTTGGAGTTACTAAAGAATATAAATGTGAAAATTATCAAATTGTTATAAAAAATATAATAAGAATAAATAGTTTTAAAAATTATGTTATTTCATCAGTTGAATATAAATATGTAAATTTAATAAATTCATTTATTTTTGGCACGACAATAGATGAATTTGATTATTTATCAAGTGCTGGAATATTAAATTTGTTCAGAATATCTGGGTTAAATGTTATTTGTATCATCAAGCTATTAGATTTTATTTTCAAAGATAAGAAAGTAAAAGAAAACATGACTATTAAATTAATTATAGTTATAACTTTTATGTTTTTATCAAATTATAAAATAGCATTTATAAGATTGTTGATAGCTCAAATAATAAGAATTATAAAGAAAAATAAAATTAGAAAGTTGGATGTTGATTCAATAACTGCAATTATTATATTGATATTAAATCCTCTAGCTTATCTACAAGCAGGTTTTTATTTAGTTTTTCCTTTGTTGTTTTTGTTAAACTTTTCATCTTTAGCCCTAAAAAGAATAAATAGCTGGTATAGAGGATATTTTAGATTATTGTTGATATATTTTTATTTTTTACCGTTCAATTTAGTTAATAATTATGCCTATTATCTATTTGCGTTTATATTTAGATTGATACTTATTCCAATATCTCAAATAGGATTTGGAATAGCTGTTTTAAGCTTTTTACCATTGGGTGAGATATTATATCCAGTGTTAGATATTATTTGTAAAATCTTAAATTTATTGGATAGATGTATAATTAAAGTTCCAGTTGGTGAATTATCTTTGCTATATTTTGTGCTTTACTACATTTTTTTGATTTTAATAATTTATCTTTGTGAAATATATCACTTAAAGTGGATGAGAAAAGTGCTAATAGTTTTTATTATATATGTAGTTATTCCTATAGTTCCTATTAACATTCCAAAGTATGAAGTTCATTTCATTGATGTCGATCAAGGTGATGCAACATTGATAAGATATAAAAACAAAAACTATTTAATTGATACAGGTGGTTTAACTTATGTTGATTTAGCTAAAGAGTGTCTTATTCCATATTTTGCAAAATTGCGAATTAAAAAGATTGATAGAGTTTATATAACTCATATGGATTTTGATCATTATGGTGCTTTAGATTCATTAGTTAATAATTTTAAAATAGAAAGTGTTTTATATAATGAAGGGGATGATTTTATTAAAGATATAAATGTTTATAAAGACAAAGAAAAAGATACAAACTATAACTCTTCAGTATTTAGCTTTAAAATAAAGAATATATCTTTTTTAATAATGGGCGATGCTCCAAAAGAAATAGAAAGAAAATTAATATCTTCGATTGATAGCAACATAGATGTATTAAAGGTTGGACATCACGGTTCAAATACTTCTTCGAGTTATGAATTTTTAAAATATATAAGACCTAAATTTGCTGTTATTAGTTGTGGCTTAAATAACAAATACAATCATCCATCAGCTAGTGTTATAGATACTCTAAATTCATTAAATATCAAATATATAAGAACTGATTTAAATGGAACATTTATTTATAAATGTTAACTGCTTTATTTTTAGTAATATAAAGCCTGATATCAGTGCTAAATAGAGGCTTTTATGATAAAATAATTTAATATGATAAAACAATTAAACCTTTCAGTTCATGATGTAGTTGACCTAGTATTAAGAAAAGGAAGTCTTGATACTAGAGTTTTTAACCAATCTAGTATGGCTGAAGGTACAAGATTACATTCAGTATTTCAAAAAGGCCAAAATTCAAATTATATAGCCGAATATCCACTTAATGCTTATATCGATGTTGACGACTATGTTTTTTATTTGAATGGACGTGCGGATGGTGTTATCCATCAAGAGGATATTTGGATTATTGATGAAATTAAAACAACAGTAGAAAAAATTGAACTCTTCCATTTAGAAAATGAAGAGTGGCATTTAGGACAAGCTATTTTTTACGCTTACATGTTGTCTTTAGAAAAAACGCTTGATAAAGTTTATGTGCGTTTAACTTATATTCATCAAAAAAGTGAAGAAGAAAATCAAATTTTTGAAAAAGCATACACTTTTGCTGAATTAGAAACATATGTTTTTGATGTCTTACGTTCTTACATAGAATACGTTAAAAAAATAGAGGCTCGCATTAAAGATAGAAATGAGTCCATTTCAAATTTTGACTTTCCATATGAACAGATGCGTTCTGGCCAAGATGAAATGATTAAGTTTGCTAGCGATATTGTGGCTAGTAATTCTGTTGGATATGTAGAAGCTCCAACTGGTATTGGTAAAACATCGTCGGCTCTTTTCCCATACATTAAATCACTAGTTCAACCTGGAAAAGAAAAAATATTCTATTTAACAAGTAAAAACTCAATTAAAGAATCAGTCTTTAAGCTTTTATATTATATGATTGCTAAAGGATTGAAGGTTACTTCAGTTTTTTTAACAAGCAAAGATACTTTGTGCATTAATGATAAAAAAAGACATTGTAATCCAGATGAATGTCCTTTTGCAGTAGGATATTACGATAAAGTTAACAAAGTTATTTTCCAAGAATTAGAAAATAGAGAAATATTTACTCAAGGTGATATTTTAGCTATTGCAAAAGAATACAATATTTGTCCCTTTGAATTTCAACTAGATTTATCTATGTATGTTGATATTGTTGTCGGCGATTATAACTATGTATTTGATCCGACAGCTAGTTTAATAAGATATTTCGAAGACGGATTTAAAAAACCATATTTGCTTTTAGTTGATGAAGCGCATAATTTACCTAGTAGAACTAGAGAAATGTATTCCGCTGAACTTTCGATATTCGACTTTTTAAAGCTAAAGAAAGAAATGCCTAATATTAATTCACGTAAGATAAAGAGCCTAACAAATAAACTAATTGATTATTTTAAGGACTATGAATGCAGTAGTGATCATGTTGAATTAGAGTGTGTACCAGATGATTTAGAGGACATGCTTTCTGAATTTTTAGAAAGAGCTAAAACTGTTATAAAAGATTTTCCAAAAGAAGTTAACGATACTTTTTTAGATGTGTATTTTAAAGTAAACTCTTTTTTGAATTTGCCGCAAGAGGATACTGATAACTTTGCGTATTATTTTGTAGCTTCTGAAGGAAAAGCACTATCGATAAAAATAACGTGTTTAGACTCTAGAAGATATATAAGAAGACAAACTGCAATGTTTAGTTCAGCACTATTTTTCTCAGCAACTTTATCACCACATAATTTTTATATCGACTTATTAGGCGGAAATGATGAATCAAATACATTATATTTACCATCACCTTTTGCTTTAGAAAATAGACTTGTAATGGTTGATGGAAATATATCAACTTATTACAAAGATAGGGAAAGATCACTAAAAGAAATAGCTAAATTAATCGTAGAAGTTGTTAAACAAAAAGTAGGTAATTATTTTGTATTTTTTCCTAGTTATGAATATATGGAAAAATGCTATTCATTATTTGAATATACGACTAGTATTGATATACTAACTCAAAATAGAAACATGGATAATTATGAACGTTCTAATTTTTTATCCAGTTTTAAAGAAAATCCAAAAAAGACTACAGTAGGCTTTATTATTATGGGTGGAATATTCTCAGAAGGAATTGACCTCTTATCAGATAGGCTTATTGGGGCTATAATAATAGGAGTATGCTTGCCGAAAATCTCTTATGAAAACGATTTGATAAAAAAACATGAAGGGCTAGAAGACTCAGATGTAGGATTTAATTACGCTTATGTCTATCCAGGGTTTAATAGAGTTTTACAAGCCGCTGGACGAGTTATTAGATCTGAAAAAGATAAAGGTGTTATTGTACTTGTTGATTCGAGATTTAGAACGTCTAAATATAAAGAATTATATGAGAATATATGGCCTGATGCTATAGAAGTAAACTCTGCAAGTGAAGCAGGAGAATATACTTCACAATTTTGGGAGGAAAAGAAATGAATTACGATTTAAAACATATTAGAAACTTTTCTATAGTTGCACATATCGACCATGGTAAGTCAACTTTGGCAGATAGGATTTTAGAAAAGACAGGAGCAGTTGCTGTAAGAGATTTAAAAGAACAACTTTTAGATGACCTTGAACTTGAAAGAAGAAGGGGTATTACAATTAAACTCAACGCTGTATCCATTAACTATAGAGCTAAAAATGGTGAAGATTATTTGTTTAACTTAATAGATACTCCAGGACATGTTGATTTTACGTATGAAGTCTCTCGTTCATTAGCCGCTTGTGAAGGAGCTCTTCTTGTCGTCGATGCAACTCAAGGTGTCGAAGCTCAAACATTAGCTAACGCTTATTTAGCTATAGATAACGATTTAACTATTCTTCCAGTTATTAACAAGATGGATTTGCCGTCTGCTGACTTAGAACGTACTAAAGAAGAAGTTTTAGATACACTTGGGATTGATCCGGATGATTGTATTCCAGTTTCGGCTAAAACTGGTTTAAATATTGAGAGTGTTTTAGAACATATTGTTGAATTTTTACCTTCACCAACAGGCGATTCCACAAAGCCGTTACAAGCTTTGATTTTTGATTCAAAATTTGATTCTTATCGTGGCGTTATTATTTTACTTAGAGTAAAAGAAGGAAGAATTAAAGTTGGCGATGAAATTATTCTAATGAGTTCAGGTAAAAAGTATTTAGTTACTGAACTTGGTATTAGAACTCCAAAAGAAGTTAAAGTTGATTCTCTTGAAGCAGGTGAAGTTGGATATTTAGCTGCTCAAATTAAAAATATTAAAGATATTGTTATTGGTGATACTATCACTACTTCAGCTAATCCAGCTACAAATCCTCTTCCAGGTTATAGAAAAATTAATCCAATGGTATTTAGTGGCTTATACCCATCAGATAACAAGGATTATGAGGCTTTAAGGGAAGCTTTAGATAAATTGTCTTTAAACGACTCTTCACTTGTTTATGAACCTGAAACATCAGAAGCTTTAGGCTCAGGTTTTAGATGCGGTTTCTTAGGACTTTTACATATGGATGTAATTCAAGAAAGACTTGAAAACGAATATGATTTAGATTTAGTTTGTACAGCCCCTTCTGTTGTTTACGAATTAGATTTAACAGATGGTAGACAAATTATTCTTCAAAACCCAACCAACTTTCCAAATAACTCACAATTAATTAAATCAGCACGTGAACCATTTGTTAGAGCTAAAGTTATGACTCCAACAGAGTATATCGGAGCTGTTATGGGCTTATGTCAAGATAGACGTGGTATATATGAGAATATGGAATATATAGATGATACAAGAGTAAATTTGACATATAAATTACCTTTGTCAGAAATTATTTTCAGCTTCTTTGATAAATTAAAATCTGTTAGCTCTGGCTACGCTTCTTTCGATTATGAATTAATAGGATACGAAGAGAGCAATTTGGCTAAAATGGAAATATTGCTTAACGGTTCGGTAGTTGATGCTTTAACAACAGTTGTCTTTAAAGAATCTGCATATAGAAGAGCAAGAGTAATTGTTGATAAATTAAAAGATATTATTCCTAGACAACAATTTGAAATTCCAGTTCAAGCTGTTATTGGTGGAAAGATCATAGCTAGAAGTGATATTAAAGCTGTACGTAAAGACGTCTTAGCTAAATGCTATGGTGGTGATATTTCACGTAAAAAGAAACTATTAGAAAAGCAAAAGAAAGGCAAGAAACGTATGAAGGAATTTGGTAAAGTTCAAGTTCCACAAGAAGCGTTTATTGCTGTTTTATCAGTTGATGACGGTGATTAAGTCGAAACAGGTCAAAATTTGTTAGTAATAAACTAGTAATATTTTAGTTTTTCGCTTCCATTCATTTTATAACTTATTTATAATATTGAATATACGAGGTGAAGAAAGTGCCTACACAAGACATTGGAATTCGTTGGAGCGAAGAAAAATACGCCACAAAAGATGAAGTCAGAGATGCATATAACATGTCGATGATCGATAATATTTGGAAACAAATTATTGATTATCGTAGACTTTATACTAAAACTTTAGATTTACATAACATTGATCGTACTCCTTATATGGTTGTCGTCACTCAAACAATACAACTCAAAGTTGCAAGCGTTGAAAGACGACTTTCGCGTATATTGGTTAAAACACACGACATGAAAGCCTATGGCAAAGAATTATTTGCCAAAAGGAGATATGCTAAAACTATAGAAGTTTTAGATAGCAATTATAAGACTAACATTTCTCAAGAGATGGTCTCTCATCTTTTGGATGAAGATTTATCTACAATTCCAAGTCAATATTCACTTATATATAACTATATAAGAACTTTAAAGTACTATGCTAGTGGGCATTATACCGATATTATTGATTATCGATTGCTCGAGTCTATTTTAAAGCAAATTCAAGGCGTTTCTTTTGATAATCTTACATTAGAAAAAGAGTATCGTGAAGAAGAAATTGAAACATCTCATTATTACCAAAATAACTATGTTTATAAAGCAGCACCTATTGAAAGAATTGCTGATATGATCGATGAACTTTGTAACTTTGTTAGAGAAAGTGATTTGTCACCAGTGATTAAAGCAATTGTAGCTAACTACTATTTAAACTATGTTAAACCATTTGATTATTTAAATGAGGAGGCTAATGCTCTATTTGCAAAAATATGCTTAGGACACTTTGATTTCGATGAAGCTAGCATGTATTTAAATTTTGAAAAAATTGTTTTTGATACTGATGAAAAATTAAATAAGATTTCAGTCGAATGTCAAAAAACATTGGACTTAACATATTATGTTAACTATATCTTAGATTTACTCGATGAAGACTTAAAAGACATTTTAGATGAAATTGTTTTAACAGAAAGAGATGAAATTAAAAACGAACAAATAGATCTTTCTGAAGATGAAGGCTTAAATGCAAAGTCGACGGTTGAAGAAGAAGCAAAACCAAGTGAAAGATCTGTCGCAGTTATGGCTAGACCTGTTGAGTTTGTTAAGCCTCAAGAGCCTTCGCCATATATTGGAGAATCGAATGTTGCTTTACCAGTTTTTCCAGCTGGACTTAAGGAACAAGATGTCGAAGGGATAGTCACTAATCTTTTAGAGGTTTATCCGTATTTAAAAAGAACTCAAGCTCACTTTTATGCATGTCATTGCACAATTGGTAAGCACTATACTATTTCACAGTTTAAAAAGGAAGAAAACGTGGCTTATGAAACAGCGAGAACATCGATGGATTTTTTAGCTGAAAATGGCTTTTATTCTAAAACTAAAGTTAGGAACAAGTTTGTCTATTCTCCTGTTCCAAGATATTAAACGAAAGAAGGATTATTTATGGTTATAGCTATTATTATTGGAATAATTGTTGGTATTGGTTTGATAGCTGCTATCATTACTCAATTAGTACCTGGCTTAAAAAACGATAAGAAAGAAACAAAAAAAGAGATAGCTAAAGAAAATGTTGATAGTGTTATTGTCACTGTCGACAAAGATGAATTAGAAGAAGAATCAAAGAAAGAAAATGAAAAATAAATATTCTTCTTTATATATACATATCCCTTTTTGTGATTGTATTTGTTCATATTGTGATTTTCCTAAACTATTAAAGAAAACAGGATATGAAGAAAAATATATTGAAGCATTAATTTTTGAATTGTCACAATTACCGGTTAAGACTTTTTCAACTATTTATGTCGGTGGTGGAACGCCTACTGCTTTAGATGATAATTTATTTAACCGGCTTTTTTCGTATATTCGTAAAAATATAAAGTGTTTAGGTGAATTTAGTGTTGAAGCTAATCCAGAATCGATGAGTTATGAAAAAGCTCTTCTAATGGCTCAAAATGGTGTAAATAGAGTGAGCTTAGGTGTTCAAACTATCGATGATAGCATTTTAAAAATTTTAAATCGTAATCATAATGCTAATATGGTTATAAAAGCTATTAATAATATAAAATCTGTCGGTATAAATAATGTCAATATGGATTTTATATACGGATTACCTAATCAAGATATTGAAAAACTAAAAAGAGATATCGATTTTGCTTTATCGTTTGATCCTAATCATTTATCGTTTTATCCTCTACAAATTGAAGAAGGAACAGTACTTTTTAATAAAAAAGTTAAAGAACCTTTACAAGATGAATTGGACGATTATTATGAAATGATAATATCAAAACTTAAAGAAAAAGGAATAGAAAGATATGAAATCTCTAACTTTGCTAAAAGTGGTTTTGAAAGCAAACACAATTTGACTTATTGGCATAGTGATGATTATTATGCGTGTGGCTTAGGTGCTACAGGTTTCGTTGATGGGTTAAGATATAAAAATACATTAAATATAAATAAATATATCAATCATGAGTTTATTTATGAAAAAAACTTTGAAGATTTATCTGATCAAGAATTTGATTTCTTGATGCTAAATTTAAGATTAGTAAGTGGGTTTAGTTTAAATGATTTTTATCAAAGATTTAATCATTCGTTTTTGATAGATTATAAGGATGAAATTGAAAAAGTTAAAGACTATTTAGATATTGACGAAGATATATGTAAAGTAAAAGAAAAATATTTATATATATTAGATTCAATTTTAGTAGATTTATTGCACTTTAAGGAGAATTAATATGCTTACATCATTAAAAACAATATATAAAATCGGACCAGGACCATCTTCTAGTCATACAATGGGACCATATAAGGCTGCATTAGATTTTAAAGGCTTAATTCCAAATGATAAAGATATTAATATTGAAGTAATATTATATGGTTCATTGGCTTTAACAGGGAAAGGTCATATGACTGACGCAATCATTATTAAAGCTTTATCTGATTATAAAACTGAATGTAAGTTTGATATCAATACCAAGACTATTCATCCTAATACTATGACATTTATAGCTAAAAAAGGCTTTGAAGTAATAAAAGAAGAGACTTATATTTCTATCGGTGGTGGTAGTGTTATTAAGGGTGGAGAATCTTTTATTGAAGAAAAAGAAGTTTATGATATAAGTAATTTTGCTGAACTAAGAGAAAAATTATCCCAATGCGATTTAGTATCATATGTTAAAAAACACGAAGGTGAAGATATAGTTGAATATTTAACAAAAGCTTTAGATGAAATGTTTGGTTGCATTGAACGTGGACTTGAAACTAAAGGCTTCGTGGCTGGAAAACTAAAAGTTAAAAGAGTTGCAAGCGACATAATAAAAACTTCTGAAAGCGCTAGTGACAAAGATTCATTCTTACTTAAATTATCAGCATATGCATACGCTGTTGCAGAAGAAAACGCTGCCGGAGGAACTATTGTTACAGCTCCTACATGTGGCAGCGCTGGTGTTTTACCTGCAATATTATATTATTTATATAAATATGAGAACTTTAGTAAAGAAAAACTTGTTGAAGGATTGATGATAGCTGGACTTGTTGGTGATATAGTTAAGCACAACGCAACAATATCTGGCGCAGTTGGTGGTTGCCAAGCTGAGATTGGTACTGCAACATCTATGGCTGCTGCTGCACTAACTTATCTAGAAAACGAAAATATAGATGCTATTGAATATGCAGCTGAATTAGCTATGGAACACTCACTGGGTTTAACTTGTGATCCGGTCGATGGTTATGTAGCGATTCCGTGCATTGAAAGAAATGCTGTTGGAACTATGAAAGCTTATGAAGCTTATGTTATGGCTAGATTTATAGGTAAAGCAAGAAAGAACGCTATTTCTTTTGATGAAGTTGTTAAAGCTATGAGTGAAACAGGCAATTCCTTACCAATTGAATATAAAGAAACTTCATTAGGTGGTTTAGCCAAAGTCCACAAGTTTTAGCTTCCAGCACTTTCGTATCTTTTTAATCCTCTCTTCCATAAAATTATAGATAGTGAGAATAAAATTACTAAAAAGCCGATTAAAACTAAATTAACTTGCCAAATATTCATTGGAATATTGAATATGTAATCTATCTTACCAGTTGGTGAAAATAAACATGCAATTGGACAAAAGTTGAAAAGTGAAAATGGAATTACGTATAGCAATATTCCTTTTATTATGTCATTTTTAAATATCGTTATAGGATATCTACTAAATTCGTTAAAATTATATAAAGTGCTTAGCATTTGATTGCTTCTTTTAGTCCAAAAGGCAGTGCATGAACCAATCGTTTTTATATTAAAGAATAACCAACACGATGCAAATTCAGAGAATATTAAACCAGTAACATTTATAAAGTTCCAATTAACTCCAGTTTGCTGTGGCGCAAATATGCAAATAAATATAATGCCTAGAATTAATTCACCTAAGCCTTCTAATTGAAATTTTTCAGAAATTATTTGAAAGAAAGGTGATAGAGGCTTAGTCATGTATTGATCTAACTTGCCAAATCTAATCATGTTTTGACCTAATGCCCATAAGTTGTCAGAGAAAATATGATCTATAGCCTTTGGAATCAAACATAATCCATATAAGAATACTATGTTTTCTAAAGTGTATCCATCAATAGCAGTAATAGCGTTTATCGTTAAATATAAAACAGCAAAGTTTACTGCGTTAGTTACAAAGAAAGCTAATATGCCTATAAATGAATCAACCTTATAAGCCAGTTTTGTTTTTAATGCCATAGCGATGAATCTAAAGTATAGTTTTGTATAGTATTTTAATTTTTTCATACTATTAACCTCCTACACTTATGACATGTTTACATGACTTAGAGTAAATGAATGTCGAAAGCAAACATAAAACTATACACCAGAATAGTTGTAATCCTAAAACTTGCAATGAACCTATTAAAGTATATTTTCCCATTATTATTAAAGTAGGTGAAGAAAGAGTACTTGCAAAAGGTAATAAATTTAATATTACTTGTGCCCAACTTGGATAGAAAGAGAAAGGAATTAAAGCACCACTAAAAAATTGAATGATGGCTGATTTTAATAGCATTAGTCCAAATGATGCTCCAGTAAAAAAAGAAAACTGAGCAAACATAAAATCGATAGTATCTAGTATTAATAAGGACATTGAAACAGAAAGTAATCCAAAAACAATGTTATACCAATTAAAACTAAAGAATATTTTATCAAAGCCAAATATTGAACCATTGATAACGACAATAAGCGTCATAACTGGAATAAATAGAATAAAGAAATTTACTATAAAAGATCCGATAGATTCTGATAGAATTCTTAATCTATAACTAATTGGTCTAATTAACTGCATAGCGATATTACCTTCGCGTATATCATCAGTGACAAACCAAAATGAAACGGATGAATAGACTAAGCTAGAAACGATCATTGCCGTTAATTGATATGAAATCATTTGTGGTAAGGTAAATCCGTTTAAAACACGTTCGTTGAATTCATTAAATTGATATAGTCCATCGTTAGTTTGATTAAATATTGCATACCACAAAAAGCATGTTAATAGTATTGAAAGAGAATCGATAAATAGCCAACCGAAAATTGCCCACTTAAATGACAAAGTTTCCATTACTCCTGCTTTAACAAAACTACGATAAACTCTTAATCTTTTAAAATGCCTTGTTTTCATAGATTTGCTTAACGACATTAGATAAGTCGTTCTCCTTAATAGAAATATCCTTGATATCGCCACAGTAAAATATAGTTTTCATTAAATCATTTATATTTGTTTTATCGGCGTCGAATTCGATTTTAATATTATTGTTTTCATTATCAATTAATATTTCTGGATATATTGATAAAAGTTTGTCTGCATCAAAATTGTTTGATGATAAAAAAATGTTTTTAATATTACCAAATCTATTTTTAACTTCGTCTATATGACCATCAAACAATATTTTACCTTCATCAATGATAATAACTCTATTGCACAAACTAATTATATCGTTCATATCGTGAGTCGTTAAAATTACAGTAGTATTATATTTCTCGTTTATTTCTTTAATAGCCTTAATTATATGTTCTTTAACTAAAACATCTAATCCAATGGTAGGTTCATCTAAGAAAAGTATTTCGGGGTTATGAATAAGAGAAGCGGCTAAATCAGCTCTCATTCTTTGGCCTAACGAAAGTGTTCTTACGGGACTTTGAATAAATTTTTCTAACTCTAGAGTTTTTCGTAAGTAGGTAAATCTTTCGTTAAAATCTTCATCGCTTATTTCGTATATATCTTTTAATAGATAGTAAGTTTCTAAAAGAGGTAAATCCCACCAAAGCTGTGTTCGTTGTCCAAAGACAACACCGATTTTTTTTAAAACTTCTTTTCGTTTCTTTGAATCATATGGCTTTAAACCATCAATTAAAACTTCGCCTGATGTTGGAGTTAAAATGCCAGTCATCATTTTTATCGTTGTTGATTTGCCAGCGCCATTAGCTCCAATATAGGCGACCATTTCACCTTTTTTAATCGAAAAGGAAATATTGTTAACAGCAGTTAACTTAACTTTTTTTGTTGAAAACAAAGATTTAATCATACCAAGTAAACCTTTTTGACGTATTTGCTTAGTAAAAACCTTTGTTAAATTATTAACTTGAATTGTATATTCTTCCATATTTAGCCTCATTATTGCATACAAAAAGTATATTATTATTTTTTTAATTATTTGAGTAAACTCGAAAAAATATTAACAATTCATTTTATGCATTTCCTTTCGAAACTATATTAGTATAAGATTAAATAGAATTCAATAAAAACACGATAATTCCTCATATTTTGAATTTAAAATAGCTCAATTCGATATTTTTATGATAGTTTTATAAATTAATACTTGAAAAATAATAATAGTAATTATATAATTACATAGTCGCTGCGGTCGTGGCGAAACTGGTAGACGCGTACGTTTGAGGGGCGTATGACCATGTCATGCGGGTTCAAGTCCCGCCGACCGCACCATAATAGTAGAATAGGTCTGATACAATGCTATCAGGCTTTTTTATTACATAAATAGCAAAATTTACGTTTAAAATGCAATATTTTGTTTTAAAAAATGAATTTTATTAGTTTTACAAGCTGTTAGTAGGCTTCATTTAGAGGTTCTATTGGCAACTTTTTATTTTGACTTTACACGATTTAAGCTCAAGGGTGCTAAAATTCTACACGATTTGACTAGGGGTGCTAAAAATTTACACGATTTAACACGATTTGAATTTTGAAGCAATTTTGAGAAAAATCTAAGCTCCATATAGATAAAAAGGCAAAAAAATGTTATAATTTCTACAAGAATAAAAAATGTGGATGAGGAGTATTTATGACTTATAAAGAAGCGGTCAAAAAATTAAGACTTAAAATGTTGATGACTCAAGAGGAGTTTGCAAAACTTCTAGATGTTTCTTTTGCAACTATAAATAGATGGGAAACAGGTAAATACATTCCGACTATTAAAGCTAGAAGAAAATCATAGAGCAGAATGATATCAAATTAGAACAAAGTGAAAAACAAATTAAATTGTTAGTTGAACAAAATAATAATTTAAAAGAGCAATTAAAACATGCTATTGATAATGAAAAAGATGCTAAAAAAGAGGCAAAGCATAGTAGAATTTGGGTTTACATTTCTACAGGTATTGCGTTCGCTTCTTTAATTGCAACTATATTGATTGCAATAATTAAGTAGAAGGGAGTGCATATTATTATGGATTGGTTAGCTTTTGCAGGTAGTATTTTAGGCGGTCTTATCGGTGGTTTATTTACTTATTTTGGAGTAAGATTAACTCTAAAACATGAAATGGAAAAAGAAAAAAAGGAGCAAATTTTAAAAGCTGATGCTGAAAAACCTAGACTTGAAATAGTTAAATTCCTTAATTTTGAAGAAACAAAGCATAATAGAAATGTCAATAATGACTGTAATGTTTTGATGTTAGATATCAAAAAATTTGCTGACGATAATGGAAGAGCCAGATTCTTTTATGATGAACAAGCATTAAAAGATGAAAATTTACAATTCGTAGAGTATGAGTTAAAAAATACTGGATTAACTGAGATTGCAGATATATGCATTACTGGCAATTTGCCACGTAATCTTTCTTTGATTGAATTAGAAAGGAAAGAGACTTATATAACTGAAAACTTCCTAAATTATGAAGTTTGGTCTAATAAAAGATATATTAAACCAGGACAATCATTAAAATTGAGAATCTATTATATTAAAGACCAAGTAATGGTATCTAATTTAGGTACTCCAATAATAACTATTTGGCTAAATGATGTTAATGGAAGATATTGGTCTCAATTATTAGCAAGCCCTAATAACCAAATTGAGATTTCACGTTATAGAAAATATAGTGAATTCAGGGAAAATATAAATATAGATACAGCAATTGAATGTTTTAGAAATCCATATTTATGGTAGAGGTTAGTAGATAAAAAGTGAGGTGATTCAAATTGAGTAGACCAAAGGAAAATGATTTTTCTGAGCGCATAAAGAGATTAGCTGGACGAAGTGTTGGATTTAGATGCTGCTTTCCTGGATGTAACAGACTCTTGATTAGTAAAAAAGAAAATTCTGACGAAATATTAAATACAGCAGAATATGCCCATATAATTGCTGCATCACCTGGTGGGCCAAGATATGATTCATCAGTCTCATCTGATGATATAAAGAGTTATGATAATTGTATAGTTTTATGTGCCACTCATCATCATGTAATTGATAATAATCCAAATAATTATCCTTCAAAAAAGCTGAAAGATTGGAAATCAATAGCTGAAGAAAGAACGCGACAGGAAATGCTCTTACCAAATAATTATAATAGTGGTGAGGAACTTGAGGCACTTTTTTCGTCTTTACTTGCAACAGGTGATTATGATGTTTTAAGAACAAAAATAAGTGATTTTAAAGATGTTGAGAACCATACTTTTTATGAAATAGTTTTAAGATATAAAATCTTTATTAATGTAATTTTTAGAAAAGAAGTATTACCGGATATAGAATTATATGTAAAATTAGGCTATAAAAATATTGATAGTATTGTTAAAACATTGATTGAGTTTGATTGTAAGCAAGAAATAAAATACTGTTATGATTTAATTACTGATGACAAATTGAAAATGGTTGCCTCTTTAGTTTTTGAAAAAAATGCTGATGAAATAATAAAAGACGTCGAAATTGGAAAGCAAATGAAAGAAATTAAAGATACCTTACAAATTAAGTATATAATGAATTATGTATTTGGTGTCTTAAATCAATATTGTTACATTTTTGATGTGAATGGTAATAAAAAAGAGTTTTGCAGCGATAATTATTATTATGAATTTGTAACTTTTATTTTGAGATTAAGAGAAATCTGCTTAATTACAAACGACTACTCTAAACGAGACGTTGTAATAAATGAAATTTCAAAATATATAAATACAATTGATAATTTTGATGGATATATAAAATTAAATATTTATAGGTATATTTTGATTTATTTGGCTGCGACAAACAGCAGTATGTTTGAAATATATTACAATAGATTATCATTGAAAGAGCAAAAAGAACAGATCATTTCTGATATCTATTATGGATTTATGATAGAGAAAAAAAGTCCTAACATGATCGATGAGATATTGAGTTATTCAGATAGAGTTAATGATTATAAAACACTATTTGTTTATCTTGCAAACAATCCTAACATGATTAAAGATTTTCTTGAAGACCATAAATACTTGCTAAAAAAAGAATCTGCTTTCTTATTACTTTATAGAGGATACAAAGAAAAAGAAGTATTTGACAAAGAAATAATAAATTATAAAGATGTTTATTCGGATGATTTTCTTTACAATTGTATATTATGGAGTATAAATATAACAGATTTAGAAATTAAGGACTGGTGTATCAATAATGAAGATAAATTATCTAACTTTAGTATAGAAATATATCTCGCTAATTTGGTTTTATCACAAGAGAATAAACGCTTTTTTCAGTTGTTAAGTAAAATAAAGAACATTGAATTGAAGGCCAATTACTTACTAATGTTTCATCATTACAATCAAAGTAGCAAAGAATATGATAATGAATTGTTAAAAGAATACAATGCAATAAATAAGATTCAATTAGTAAAAGGCATTAATCATAATTTGGCAATATTATATTGGAATGATGAAGAATATGACAAGGCTTTTGAGTGTCTTTATAAAGAGATTGATAATTTTTCAAATATCAACTCTTTACATTTGCTATTTCATTTTAGATTAGATAAAGAAATGTATATAGAAGATAAATATTTTTATAATGCATTAAGTTCAAGTGATTATCATGAGTTAGTATATGTTGCAGAGGTATATTATCATAACAATGAATTGGATACTGCCTTAGACTATTATGAAAAAGCATTAATTACAGGCGTAAATAGTAAAGGATGCTTATTTAAAATTTTTGAATTAACCAATAAGAAGCAAACTTTATTTCCAAAAGAAGTCGTTGATAATACTGCGGTAAATATTTGTAATGCTAAAGATAATAGAATGATAGTATTTCATAGAAAAAATATTTATGAAGGTATAAATGGTTCAAATTCAGAGTGGGAAGATGCATGTTTATTGTCATCTACTTACTGTGACTTTTTATATAAAACTGTTGGCGACACTGTTTTACTGGATGGAACGGAGTATAAGATTACTTCTATTGAAGATATGTATACATATTATTCAAGTCTGTTTTTACGCGATTTATCATTAAATCCTAGTACAATTACAATAACTGGTCCTATAGAAAATGCTATGCAGCAGATAAAAGATTTGGCTCAACAGCGATATGATTATCAAAAGACAAGAAATGAGAAGTACACTGAAATAAAAGATAGCTTGCCAATTTCTGTATCTGCAAAAATGTTTTTTGATAATAAAATATTTTATAACATGTTTTTTCTCATTAAAGAATCAAATAATAAATTTATGAACAATTTGAAGATTGTTACTGGAAACATTAAGAATGCCAATTTATTATTTTATTATGATGCAATATTCGTTCTTTATAATATTTATGACCAAGTTCGTTTTGTAGTACCTGATAATTATTACATTACTGATTTCGTAAAAAATAGGATAATTAATGAAATAAATGATGAGCTTAATGGAATTAAATTGAATGATGGAACATTAGGATTGAATTCACAAGGTGAAATGGTTTTTTATGGTAAGAATAATCATACTAGAAATTTAGATACAAAATATTTAATAAAGTTTAAAGATTTCATTGAAAAATTTAAAGTTATTCAATCGTGTAAATATGTTCTAAGTTTTGGTGGACAGACTATAGGCACTGATGATATTAAAATGGAAGATGAACGAAGCATCCTTTCTGTAGCAGATGGAAATAATAAGTTTATAATTGTTTCTGAGAATCAAACTTTTAATAAATTGTGTGATTTGAAGAATGTTGCAAATGTTGGTATAACTCAAATTTTGGATCAAATCATTTCGAATGAAGAATTATTTAATATAGCTATGTTACTTAAGAAATATAATTACAATAATTATTTTACTTACAACATGTATTTGCTTGTCCGTGATGAAAAAGAAAAGTTATTAGAATTTATGAATTATAGATTTGATAATGAAGCTGATAACTATAAACACTTTGCTATCTTGCAGGCAATTTTACAGGAATTATATAGAACAAAAAACATGGATATATTTTTAGACTCAGTATTAATTGATTTTTTGTTAAAGCGAATTAAGAGTAAATAATTGTAGTGATTTTATTCTTAAAATTACATTTAGTGGAAACTAATTGAATAGGTATGCTAAAACCTCTCGTTTAGGTAAAAATTTTAATAATGACATTTTTAAGGTCAAATAACTATATGTGATTTAATTTAGAAAGGAGGAATTAATATGGGTTTATTTCATAAAATTGGTGTTGGATTAAAACGTGTTTTTTCCTCTAGCTCTATGGACACAGTTTCTGAAGAAAAGATGTATGGTAATGAAGGTGAATTTGAAGTTGAAGAAGAGTTACAACGTCTTATTCCAGATTGCATAATTAAATCAAATGTAATGGTTTATAATTCTAAGGGAAACTGTGAAATAGATTTATTAGTTTCTTATGATAATAAATTATTTGTTATTGAGGTTAAACATTGGCTTGGTAGATTATATGAGCAAGATGGTTATTTTATAAAAGAGAAAGATGATCGCTGGACTGGTGAAGTTCATGAGAAAGAATTAAAATCACCATTTGGCCAGGTTAAAAGACAAGTATATTTATTAAAAGAGCAAACTAAATCTAATCCATGGATTAATACAATAGTTTTCTTTGCTGATGCTGAGTACGTTGAGGCTTATGATGATATTGCATGGTTTACTGACATAGATGATTTAGCTGATTACATAAGAAATGATGGTCATACATCTAGACCTCAAGAACTTAAAAAATGCTTAGATAATTTAGTCGTTGCAGATTTTATTTACTCTCCATCTATATGGGGTGAGAGAAGTTTGCATTGTATAATTAAACCAGATTCATTAGTATTTAATATTAATGGCAAAAAGATTACTAAAAAAGATATTGCGAGAATTGATATAGATCATCATTTTTCATATGACGATATTAGATTGAAGCTTATCGATGGTAGGATCGTAAGAACTACGCTTGAGAATCATAGTATTGATGTAAAAGAAGATGATTACATATCAACATATTCTTTTGCTAAGATTCAAACAATTTTAATTGGCAATTAGGAAAGGATTTTATATGGCAAAGCAAGAAGCAAGAAAACATCACTATATACCGAGATTTATTTTAAAAAACTTTAATGATGAAAACGATCAAGTTAATTATTGGAGTCTAGCAAATAATAAAATCGAAAAAAGAAACATTAAAAGTGTCTTCATGAATATAGATATGTATAGAGATGAAGAACTAAACAAAGACGATCCAACTCAAATTGAATCAAAATTTTCCGTTTTTGAGGGTGAAATTGCGGAACTTATAGCTAATAAAATTTTAAATAAATCTGAAATCGTAATTAATAGAAGAGAATTAGAAAAATTAAGAATTTTTATTACATTATCAGCATTAAGGGCTGATTATAGAATGAAGCAATACAAAGATAATTCTTTTGTTGAATCAACGAGAAAGATACTTCTTGAATATCAACCAGATGGTAATTTTGAAGAATTGTGGAAAAGAGAACTTGATTATTTAGCTACTTGTAGAACTTATGATGACATTCAAAAATCTGATGTGATAGATCCAATAATTAAGCAGGACTTCATGAATGATTTAATGGGCTTTTATATGACGTTTGTTGATGCTCGAGGTGGTGAGTTTTTGATGTCTGATGTATATCCTACATTGGAAATCTTTCCTCTAATGAATGGAACAAATCTGCATATGCATTGCTTATTACCACTATCACCAACAAGAATGTTATTATTGAATCATATTGTATTTAAAAATGGTGATAATGGCGTACCAATATTAAAAGCAATGTTAAAACTATCTCAAATACAAGGAGATGCTATTGTACCGCCAAAGAATAAATATATAAGCATTGGCTCATTGAATCCAGATGATGAATATATCTATCGTGTTAAAAAGATTTATCAAAAGGATGTTGAGTATATTAATGCCTTACTTTTGAACGAAACTAGAGTTGGAATCATTTTTAGAAACAAAGATAAAATTAAGGATTCTATCTCTGCTTTCAATAATAGAGAAGATACTAAGCAAAAGTTTACTTTATTAGAGGAAGAATTAAGCAAAAATTAGCACTAATTCTTAGTTCAAATAATGTTAGTTATTTGTATCTCAAAATGACATCTAATTGAAAGTAATGGAAATACTATGTTAAAACCTGTTGTTTAGGTGAAAGATTTAATTTTATATTTTGAATGTCAAATAACTATAGAGTTCATCTTTTGCAATTAATGCAGAAGGCTTACATAAGTCATGACGTTCAGTAATCCATAGAAAATCTAATAGTAATAATTCTTTTTTTCCTGCTTCTGGACTAAGTTTCATACCTCGTCCTACCATTTGTTGATATAAAGAATGACGGAGCTGGTGATCAAGGAATTATGTATGGCTTTGCAACTTTTGAATCAAAAGAGCTTATGCCTCTTCCAATAGTTCTAACTAGAAAAATTGCAATTAAAATGGATGAATTAACTAGTAAAATTCCAGAATTATTTGGTTCAGATGGTAAATGCCAAGTGTCAATTGCTTATGATGAAAATGATAATCCAGTAAAAGTAACAACAATTATTGTTTCTCAACAAACGCAACTAAACGTTGATAGAGAATTTTATACTTCATTTATCATAGAAGAATGTTTAAAAAAGATCATTCCTAGTTGGCTGATTACAGGAGAAACAAAAGTTTTGATTAATCCTACAGGTGAATTTGTAAAAGGTGGAGCATTGTTTAAATAATGACCTCCCCCAGTTCTACACCAAACTTTGGCCTTAACTGAAGAAATTGTGAAATCTAAATTCGTTGAGACTTATAATAAATTAATGGTTGATAAGACTCTATTAATTGAAAAAACAAAGTCAATAATCGAATTATTAACTGACACATCTAAATTTGATGCAACAATTCAAAAGTTAAATGAAGAGCTTAATGATGTTAGAATTCTAGTTGAAAATCTTATAAAAGATAATGCATCAAGAACTCAAAATCAAATTGAGTATACAAACAGATATAATTCTCTTAATGAAAAATATAATCTAACAAAAGACAAAATTGAAGAGGCAATTATAAAAAGGAATGAAATGCAGCAAAATGCTGATTCACTTAAATGTTTCTTGAAAGAATTAACTGACAAGCCATCCTTGATAGAAACATACGATTCGATATTATGGAATTCTATGCTTAATGAAGCGATTGTAAATGAAGATGGTACAATTCAATTCAAGTTCAAAGGTGGAAAAGAAATAACATTATAATATTTAGTCCATTGGTTAATGCTGATGGGCTTTTTTTGTCTTCATTGACAATAACACCTTTTTAAAGTAGACTTGGTATGTGCTCTATGCAATAGAAAAGGTGCTAAAATTCTATACGATTTAATACAAAGGGTGCTAAAATCTTACACGATTATAAATAGGGGTGCTAAATTGTATTAAAACTGTTTCTATTAGGCATTAAAAAAGCATTAGTTTGATACAGTAAAAATGTGTCAAACTTTTTTATTTTTGCGAGGGTTCAATTCCTACCGTTGGTTCGAACCCACGAACTTTGATACATTGAAAAACTATTCATAGGGCTTTTGTAGCTCTTTTTATATAAGAATTTATGGATTTGAAACGTCAATGATTGAACGATTACGAATTTTTTAGTTATACCCCATCAAAAATACCAGACAATCTCCTAATGGTGTAAAGGAGAGAAAAAATGATGGAAAACAAAATTAGAGTTGTTGAGTTGTTTGCTGGTATTGGCGCGCAAAGGCAAGCTTTGAAGGACGACGGAATTAACCATGAGATTATGGCTGTTTCCGAGATTGATAAATATGCGTTGCTAACTTAATAATTTTATAGCACCATCCATCACGAATGGTGTTTTTATTCTATTTAGTTATTGAAAATAAAATCAATTATGATAATATGAAATTGTAAAGGTCCGAATTTTTATAGAAGTACAATTATTTATTATTAAGTTACAAGTGGCAAATTTTGTTGATTGCTATTTTGGTTTTGTGCGATTTAAAAAATCTTATTTATTAGTATAGAGAGGAGATGATTATGAGTGAATAAGAGAAAATTATTTTTTTCAATTCTGTTTTTGACTATAACTTTATTTGCTTTTTTCGTTTTTTTCCTACTTTACCAATATATGGTTATAACCATCAAATTTCTACAAGTAATAATCCCGACTTGTATATAACAATTACATCAAATACATTATTCAAGGTGTTAAAAGATGATTATTATAACAATGTACTAAAATTTGCATATATTATTTGCTGCGTTTCTAATAAAATAAACAGCGCCATCATCAATTTTATCAACATTAGTGAATAAAGCATCTTGTTAGCTATAAGCTTTTTTAATGGTTTTTGTAAACTTTGATTACTTGATCAGTTGTATAATTTGTAGAAAAAGAGTTAGAACATAACATAGGCACAATTAGTAGTAAAAGTAGTATTGTTTTTAAGTATTGATAATTGAAAAAAATAAGCGCTAATGTTAATATTTAGTGAAAACGAAAGGAGAATATCTAGTGCAAACAGCAATGAACAAAAATAGAATAATAGTCTATGCCATATGTATCTTCTTCTTTTTACTTGCGGGCTTTTTTCAATTAATTGACTCTAAACTTCCTGAGTTTTTTCATGTTCTATGTGCCTTATTAGCGCATTCAATTCTTATTACTTTGGTTGTAATTTGGTTATTTTCTCTTATACAAAGAATGGTAAGAAAAGATTTACGCGTTTTTTTTATTAGTGTCGCTATTTTAATTTTGTTTTTTTTAACTGTAAGAATGATAAAATATGACCTTACGGAAAGTATAGATACACTAAACAGATATATGTGGTATTCATATTATGTCCCACAAATGATAATACCACCTACGCTTTTACTTGCTACATTAAGTATTGAAAATGAAAAAGATAAATCTCTTAGTAAAACTTGGTATTTAATATATATTCCAGCTTTGATTTTATTGCTACTTATTTATACAAATGATCTGCACCAATTAGTATTTAAACTTAATTTTGAAGGAGGCAAACTTACTTATCGCCACCAAATTGTGTTTTATCTTGCTTTAGCGTGGGAAATTATAATAACTATAATTAGCTTAATAAATATGATTTTTAAATGTCGAGTATCAGCCTGCAAAAAGAAAGCATGGATTCCTATTTCTACATTTCTAATATGCGCTACATTATCAACATTATTTTTTATAATTAATATTTCTTCTTTTAAAATTCCTGAACTTTTATGTTTCACTTGTGTCATGACTATTGAAAGTAGTATTAGAATTGGACTAATTCCTTCAAATAATAATTATCAGAAATATTTTTATCATTCAAAGTATTCTGCTTTCATAACTGATGAAGCATTTAACATCAAATATAAATCAAAAGAAGCCATATCAATTAATAAAGAATTACTTCAAATTGCAAGTAAATCACCAATAATGTTAAATGAAAATATTCGCCTTTTAGCGGAAAAAATTCATGGCGGATATGTTTTTAGATGTGAAGATGTATCATCTATCAATAAAATAAATGATAAGTTAGAAGAAACAAATGAACGCATTTTAGAAGAAAATGACTTTATTGAAGCAGAAAATGAAATTAAAGAACAAAAATCCAAACTTGATGAGCAAATAAAAATCTACACCAAAATTGATAAGTATACATCTAATGAATTAAAATATTTAGATGAATTATTATCAAGTATTGATATAAATAATAGCGAAGATTATAAAAAAAAGATGCAATTTGCATGTGTATTAGTAGCCTATATTAAAAGAAGAAGTAATATTATTATGCTTGAATTTAAAAATAGTTATATTGATGGAGAAGAGCTCGTTTTATCAATAAGAGAATCATTAGATTATTTATACTTGATGGGTATAGAATGCTCGTTAGATTTTAATATTAATGGGGAAATAAGCGTTAAAAGTGTAGGATACATCTATGACTTTTTTGAAAAATGTGTTATTAGATTTTATGATTTACCAGTTGCAATATTAGTACATGTTTTTGAAAGTAATCAATGCATTCATATTGTAATAGAAAGTGACGTTAAGTTAACTAATGATCAAGATTTTGATAAAAGATTAGTAAAAAGTTTTCCTAGTTGCGTAATAAAAAATAATGATGGAGTAACATATTATTCTTTAGTTATTCCTTATGAGGGGGTGTAAATATGCGATTCATTGACACTCCACTATATGGACAACAAATAATGATTATTTTGTTTATTTTAGCATTTATTTTATCTATATTTGATACAATCATGGCTATAAAAATATTCAAAAAGCGTTGGACTATTTTCTTAGCTATTTTTGCATTGCTTTTATCATTTATAACGATATTTTTAACTATGCGCGGTAGTTATTTATATCGTGTTAATAGACAAGTGTTTGAGCCATCATTCACAATTATTAAATTACCATTTGTGTTCTTTCTAATTTTAATTTTAGTTTTATTATCAGTGGAAGTATTTTTATTAGTTTATACAACAAAATGGAAAAATGAAAATTTATCACCATTTTCTATCAAAGAAAGTTTAGATACTTTACCATCAGGAATTGCATTTTATGATGATAATGGGTTAGTAAGTCTTATCAATATTGAAATGAATGAACTCTCGTTATTAATAACAGGTAAAGCATTATTAAATGGTAAAACTTTTTGGGAAAGTGTTATGTTGAATGATATTACTAATGACGCTAAAGTTTTAAAAATTTGTTAAGAGCCGATTATTGAACTTAAAAACGGAGTAATAATTTCATTAAAAAGAAATATTCATGATATTGATAATAAAATTTTTTATGAGATTATTGCTTCTAATATTACTTCAATTTATAAATTAACAAAAGAGCTGGAAAGTAAACTCAATGCATTAGACTTAGTAAATAAAAGACTTATTACTTATGGGGAAAATATTAACAAGCTTACTCATGAAAAGGAGGTACTTAAAGCCAAAATTCGTATTCATGATGATATGGGTAAAATTCTATTAACTACAAAACATAAATTGTCTAATTGTATGTCTTTAGGAGATAGAAAAGATTTATTTGATTTTTGGAAAATTGAAATAGATGCACTTAAAAATAGTGACAAAAGAGAAAATAAGAATAATCTTGATGTTATAAAAGAAGCCGCTAGTATGGTGGGAGTTAAAATTGAATATAAAGGAGAATACCCTTCATTAGATACAATTATTGAAAAAATACTTGTTAATGCAATGCATGAATGTTTAACTAATATTGTTAGACACGCTAACGGAAAAAAGATGAAAGTCGAAGTAGAAAAAAGTAGTAATCAATGGATTATAAAAATTACAAATGATGGTAAAAAGCCAACTGGAACAATTGTTGAAGGCGGAGGATTAACAAATTTACGTTCACTTGTAGAACGAGAATTTGGTAAAATGATTATAACAAGTAAACCTGAGTTTGAACTAAAAATAGAAATTAAAGGAGAGTAAGTGAAATGAAAGATGGCAAATATTCTGTGATGATTGTTGAAGATCAACAAATGCCTAAAACACTTTTTTCTCATTATATTGAAAGCTCTAATTTATTCTATCTTCAAAATGCCATTGAAAATGCTTCTGTTGCGGATATTATTTGTACTCACACGCCTGTTGACTTAATTTTAATGGATGTAGTGACTGAAAATGGTGAAAGTGGATTGAATGCCGCAGAAGTTATTAAGAAAAAATTTCCTCAAATAAAAATTATAATTGTTACTTCAATGCCAGAATATTCCTACATAAAACGCGCCAAACAAATTGGCGTAGAAGGATTTTGGTATAAAGAGACAAATGAAGAGGCAATTCTCAAAGTTATGGAAAAAGTAATGCAAGGAGAAATAGTCTATCCTAAAAACACCCAATCAGTTAAAGTTGGTTTAGCACTAAGCAGCGAATTCACCGAAAGAGAACTTGAAATATTACGACTTATTACTGGTGGGTATAGTAATGTTGAGATTGCAGAAAAGTTAGAAATTTCTGCAGGTGTTATTAAAAACCATGTTGCGGATATGTTGTTTAAAACTGGTTTTCGTTCGCGAACTCAACTAGCAGTAAGAGCAAGAGAAACTGGACTTGTTATTCTTGATAAAGCAAAAGATGAAATATAAAAAATTAAATTTAGTCACTTCTTTGAAGGTGATATCAGCGATGGTATCGCCTTTTTCTTATTTATTATACAAAATAAAATAATATTAGGGGTGTCAAATGGCACTACTTATATTTATATCTAGTTGTTAGAATATTCTTGATATTGAAAGGAACATTTTTAAATGAAACATAAGAAGATTATATTATCTTTAGTCCTTCCCTTGTTAATCTCCTGTAGTCAAAACAATCATAATTTTTCTACAAAATGGGAAAATGATGAAAATTATCATTGGCATGTTTGTCAAGTTGAAGGTCATAAAGATACATCTAAAAGAGAAAAGCACATTTGGAATGATGGTGAAGTTATGAAAGAACCATCTAAAACAGAAACCGGGATAATGAAATATGTTTGTACAACTTGTTTAAAAGAAAAAACTGAAATAATTGATAAATTAAAAGAGCAAACTACTTATACAATTACTTTTGATAGTAAAGGTGGTAGTGAAGTAAAAAGCATTACTGCTGAAGCAGGAGCAAAAATTGAAGCTCCTAATAATCCAACAAAAGAGAATTACATTTTTGTTGGTTGGTATGAAAGTAATGATGGTGGAAAGACTTTAAATGATAAGCAATTTGAATTTTCTTATATGCCTGCAAGAGTTTTTACTCTCTATGCAAAGTGGGGCATTGAAAGCATTAAAGGTAGAACATATAATCACACTTCATCTATAATAACATGGAGTGGAACAGAAAAAGAAAAAAATGAATTTTTAAATGAAATGGGACTTACTGAAGAAGAATACCAAAAGATGAATGATTCCTCTATCATTAAATTCACATTTGATAATTTACAAGAAAAAGCCACTGTTGAATTTGGGGTAGAAGTTAATGGTGAAGCAGATATGAATTCATGCACTGTACTTTATAAGATTAATGAAAATACAATTGTCTTTTTTGATACTGAAGAAGATATGAAAGCAGGAAATCCAGCTCATACTTATGGTTTATTTATTGGCACTACAACAACTTTTTCTAGTGATAGATCTAAATTGATTATTACAGGTACAACTGGAATTTTAAAATTAGAACATATCTTATCTATTGTTGATTAATAAAAATTTCCCAATCTTAAAGGAGGTTAAGCACTATTGGGAAATAAAAAATAAATAGTGTAAAATAATATGTATAAGAAAAAATCATCTATTATAGCCGCAATGTTTGCTTTATTACTAACTTGTACTTTTACAAGCTGTGGTAATAATAATAATAAAAACAGTACAAGTCAACCAACGTCTTCGCACGTTACAAGTCAACCATCATCTTCACACGTTCATGATTATTCTAATGAATGGAATCATGATGAAACACAGCACTGGCATGCATGCAAAGATCCATCATGTGGTGAAAAGAAAGATGTAGCTAATCATACTTTTAATTGGACTGAAAAAACTCCTGCTGGAGTTCATAAAGATAAAGTAGAAGAAGGTATTTGTTCTATTTGTAATTATAAAACTACTAGAACTATTAAAGAAACTGCAATTCATAGTTATGACACTTCTAAATGGTTATATGACGAAAATAGTCATTGGCATGTTTCTAATTGTGATGAATTAGCACCAACTCATGACGTATTGAAAATTGACGAAGCGAATCATAGTGGTGAATGGACGACCAAAGTTGAAGCTAATTATGGTGTTAATAAAGTAATTCAAAGAGATTGTGAAGTTTGTGGATATCATGAAGAAAAAACACTAGAAGGAACTAGTCTTGCCCCTAAAAATAGAGAAATTAAAGCGAATATTCCTGAATTAACTTATAATGGAAATCCTCAACCAGTGGACCCTTATCTCACTATGACTAATAATGCCGGTGGCTTAACTGTTGAATATAGAAAAAAAGGCGATAATTTATTTACTAATAATGTCCCAATTAATGCCGGAACTTATGAATATGTTGCTAAGTTAAAAGGCACTGATGAATGGTTAGAAGCTTCTACTTATGGCGAATATACTATTAAAAAAGTTACTATTTATATCGCTGATGGTCCTTATACAATAAATTATGTTGAAAATTCTGTTGATAGTTATTTAGAAATTGCAACGGGTACAATCGATACTAATAGCATATCATTCTGCGTCAATACTAAATATAATGTTATAGGTAGAGCTAGTATTCCTACAAGTGAGATATTCATTCGCTTTGCTGGATCAATTAATTATAATGCTAACTATCAAGTGGCTATTGAAGGAAAAGATAGCTTTGAATTAGTTGTTTTGGATGCTTCTCCATTCTATTGTGGTATTCAAGATGTATTTAAAGTTGGAACAAATACAATTATTACAACTAAGATTGCTAAAGGAACTGTAAAAGTTGGTGATAAACTTTTCGTTAATAATATTTATAAAGAAATTACTGTTACCGCTATTTCTAAAAACAATGTTAATATAGCCTCCGCTACTATCGGTGATGAAGTTAGTTTAAAAGTCTCTGGTGTTGAAAGATCTGAATTATCTAGAGGTTATATTATTTCGGCTTTAAATACAGTTAAAAATTATGATGTATTTAAAGCTACTGTTACTCTTTTATCAAAAGATGAAGGTGGTAGACATACTCCATTAACTAATGGATATAATCCAACATTAAGTTTTACTGATACTTTCTCACAATTTAGTGGTAAGTTTACATTCTCAGAAGATCTTGAATTATTTATGCCTGGAACTACTGAAGAAAATATTATGATTACATTAGATATGCCTAAACCACTTGTAGCAGGTGCTAAATTTAATATCTATGAAGGTGGTAAAACTATTGGAAGTGGTGTTATTACGCATTTACATGAACATACTGATTTATATTTAACTACTGGTAAATGTGAATTCTGTAATTTAAATAGACAAACTGAAGCTTCATTTACCGACCTTAAATTTACTTCTACTAATAATACATTCTATGCTAAGGAATATAAATATTACTTAGTAAAAATGGTTAAATCTCCCATATCAAATTTTGTTTATTATTATGATTTTGAAATAAGTGATGCAGCCAATTTTAAATTTACTATTTACACAACTTCAGGCATAGAATTAACATTAATTGATGGAAAATCACTTAAATGCACAAATCCATTACAAGTAATTATAAGAGTTGAAGCTAAAAATGAATCCACTATTGGTGATTGTATTACTACAGTTACTAGAAGATCCGTTAAAATAATGATTGCCTAATTGATTATAAGCATTTAAAAACGAGGCCCAATTTTGAAGCCTCGTTTTTATTTACTATCAAGATATAAAACAGAATTTCGATTTAAAACGAATTTTCCACTTTCAAACAAGCTGTAATCAGTTTTCCATCCTATTGCGGTAATCAAACTATATAACTTAGATGTTAGCGATTGTGTTTAACGCTCTATACTATGATTAATGAACACATTAAAAAGATAGTTAAAGATTCTGAATTAGATGAGAACTCAGTTATTAGAAAATTCCGAATAACTACTGAGGATGGCAAAGTTTCTAATGAAATAGCCAAACTTCATATAGAAACAAAATTTAAAAAATATAGAGCCATTCAAGATCAATTATTTATGTTTGTTTTTAATAAGTTTATGTTAGAACTAGAACAACACACTAAGAATTAAGATGACGAAAAAAAATAACATTAATACTCTTTCATTTTTTATTTATTTGAAATTTTAACGTCAATATTTTCTACTCTTATCTAATTTTTTAATCCGCTATGCCTTAATTCTAGATGGAGATGAAGTTTTTCTTCAACAGCAATCACATGTAAAGTGTTAAATATAAAAAAGCTGTTGATAGGGTATGCAAATTAGCTCTAAGGGTATGCACCTTTTAATTAGGGGGTATGCAAAAATTCATTGCCCAGGGTATGCATTGTATCAATATTGGTAATCAGACCCATTATAGTAGAATATGTCTGGTACAATGTTATCAGACTTTTTTTATTGCATTAATAATATGATTCACATTTAAAATGCAATATTTGTTTGTTTTATGATATATTTAATTAGAAAGATAAATTTAAAATATTAAGCTTACTTAATAGAAATAAGTAATTCAATTCAATTTGAATATTGGTAAACAAAATAAATTTCCTATTATAAGATAATTGGTCATATTTTTCTAAATTTATAAGAAACAAATATTATTAACAAGTGTGGAGCAACGTGTAGTTATGATAAATAAAAAATATTATAAAAAACTTGGTAGCTTTTCTTATTTATTAAATGAATTAAGAAATAAAATTTGAAAAGAAAAACTGATACTTTAATTAATGATGCAGTAACACTTTGTAATGAACTATGTATTAAATATAAAGAGCTTCCTAAGAAAGAAAAGATACATACTTAACGAATGATATTTCCAAGGGCTGCTATCTATTTGCAAATGATTAAATATATTCCACGCGAAGAAGCTATAGATTTGATAAATGAATCTGTAAGAATAGGTGTTACTCCTGATTGAAGACATCTACATCTTGTAACCAAAATTCCTTTTATTAGTCCTCTTTTCTTTAAAATTTTTCACAATATGCTCAATACTATGTTTGATGAAAAAACTGGCTTTGAATTTAAAGAAATTGAATACAATAATAAAAAATATAGAGTTGATGTTTTGAAGTACCCATATGTGAAATATTGTGAGCTTTTAGGCTGTAAAGAATTGACAAGTACATTTTGTCTAAGCGATGGTTATGTTTATGGAAATATGTGTGATATCGCATTCGAACGTAAAGGCACAATCGGTCGTGGAAATGATAGATGTGAATTTTATTTTCATAGAAATTAGTAAAATAGAAAAGTATTGAAAGTAAAAAGAATAATTTATTGTGCTAAAGTTTTTTAAGGAGATATGTTTTTCTGAGTTGGTGCTATTTCAGGAAATATTACACAAGAGATTTCTACAAATGTTGGTTGGGGTACTATTGCCGGAGCTACTCTCATTTGCGTTGGAATTGCTTCAGTTCCAGTCCCTGATGCAAGAGTACCTGCAGGTGTTGCTGCATGTGTAATATTATTGATTGATATTATTAATTAAAAAGGAGAAAAACTATGGATAAACAAATAATTGATGGAATGAAGGAAGAAAGTAAAACATTTCGAAACATTATGATATTTTGTTATGTTTTTTCTATTATAATGCCAACTGCTATTTATTTTATGAAAGATAGCTGATTTAGTAATAAAGATTTAATTTTATTAATAATTTTTTGGCTTTTATTAGGAACATTTAGCTTATATGGATGGCTATATGGTATTAAATATAGATTAGAGTTTAATGATGAAAAAGTTTATTTAAAAACCTTGTTCAAAAAATAGAACTAAATATATGTGATATTGAAAAATATACATTTAAAAGATATAGAAAAACTGTATTTTATCAATTTAATTTGTTTATAAAAGGCAAAAAAGTTTTAATTAATACAAGATATAAAGATGAATTTGAGAAATATTAAAAGAGCATAATATCGAACAAATAACAAAATAATTTTATTATTGATAATATTTTTTAGCTTTGGTATAACGTAAACATAATTATATTT
>ERZ780177.783-NODE-783-length-32979-cov-3.544557_pt1 | contig 32979 bp, 20 predicted proteins | sample MGYA00510973_ERZ780177 | MGnify/ENA primary metagenome ERZ780177 (study PRJEB29588, sample SAMEA2144396) | human gut metagenome | biome: human gut; feature: human-associated habitat; material: faeces | place: Denmark | collected 2008/2010 ...
CGGCATTGGTGATGTCGGGGTGTGCCGCAGATGCGGACACACAGAATGGCATTACCACAGAGGCAGCAGGTGAAACGCAGACATCAACGCATGAGGGGACTTCTTCGCAGGAGGCAGCAACACAGGATACAGCTTCACAGGTACAGACAACAACACAGGAGCAGAAGGAGACGCAGACAACAACGACCGCGGAGACCACCGCTCAGACGTATGAGTTTGAGCAGGGACTGTATGAGTTTTATAAGGATGATTTCATGGTTGGAGTTGCACTCCCTGGCAGCATAGTAAAGAATGAGGGAAAGAAGCTTCGTGCAACCATACTTGACAATTTTAACAGCATGACATGTGAGAATGAGATGAAGCCGGATGCGCTTCTTGATAAGGCGGCATGTCAGGCGAATCTTGAGGAAACATATACCAACCCTGTTGTGAAGTTCGACAGTTGTGCTCCGGCGATTAAGTTTGCACTTGATAATGGAATTAAGATAAGACTTCATACACTTGTATGGCACAGCCAGACACCGAACTGGTTTTTCACGGAGGACTACACGGATAATGGAGCTCTTGTTTCGAGGGACGTTATGCTTGCGAGAATGGAAAATTACATAAAGACGGTTCTCACTTATTTTGATGAGAACTATCCGGAGCTTATATATGCGGTTGACGTCTGCAACGAGGCGTTCGATACAGGTGACGGTGATGAGGACGGCATCCGCATGAAAAAGAACAAGTGGTACGATACAGTGGGAGCGGATTACTATTATCAGGCGTTCGTGTTTGCGAGAAAATATGCACCGGATTACATGAAGCTTTTTTACAATGATTATGGTTGCATGTATAAGGTCGATTCAATCCTCACACATCTTGCACAGGCTAAGGAGGAAGGACTTATAGACGGCATCGGAATGCAGTCACATCTTAGTATCACAGATGATATTCACTTCAAGTACCTTGGAGCGGTAAAGAAATTCTGTGAGGCAGGCTATGAGGTGCAGATAACTGAGCTTGATATGGGAATGGATGAGAAGACGGACAGCAATATCAAGACACAGGGAAGAAAATATAAGGTGCTTTTTAGCGGACTTAAGGAGTTACGCGAGGAGGGCTATAACATAACAAGCGTGACAGTATGGGGAATCAATGACAAGAATACATGGAGGAGCGGTGAGTATCCGCTGCTCTTTGATGAGAAGAATGAACCTAAGCCGGCGTATGCGGGGGCGATGCTGTACGATAAGATTCCGGCAGTGGAGTGAGGACTAGGTAATTGCGAAATTCAGTGCATAACTACCGTACGTTGTGTAATTTTACTAGTACCCTTCCGGACACATTAGTTCGACATAGTCGAACTATTACACTCCTTGAAAGCCGTAGCGGTACATAAGCGGCTAAAATACAGCCGCTAAGGACATTAGTTCGCTACGCGAACTATTATGGCGTTCAAAAGGTCTGGAAGTGTACTAGTAAAATTACACAACTGTGTACTGGTAAATTTGAGTTTCGCAATTAACTAAATGATTATAAGGAAGATAAGGAGAAGGTATATGGGTTTTTCGATAGTTGATGGTGAAAGGACTGTTCCGATTCTTGTTGAGCGGGAGGCCTTTAGCGGAATAAGAAGAATTGCCAATGTACTTGCGGACGATATATGTTCGGTATGCCGGAAAAAACCAGAGGTTATTGACGAGAGCGGCTTGGAAAGTTATACCGGAAAAGAGCTTATAATATGTGCTGTATATGGCAAAAGCGATATGCTCTCAAGACTTGAAAGGGACGGAAAGTTCAATCCGGAATGTATTGCGGGAAAGTGGGAGGTATATGCCACATTTCTTGTTGAAGCACCATTTGACGGAGTGGACAGGGCACTTGTGATAGCCGGAAGTGATAAGAGAGGCACAATATACGGAATGCTTTCGCTTTCGGAGTACATCGGGGTAACGGCTTTTGAATATATGGGAGATGTCAGGCCTGTCGAAAAGAAGAACATTGCCATTGGGGAGGATTTTTTTACGGTGTCCAAGGAGCCAAGTGTGAAGTACAGAGGCTTCTTCATAAATGACGAGTGGCCTTGCTTTGGCAGCTGGGTGTGTGGGCATTTCGGAGGCTTTAATGCGAAGGCATATGAGAAGATATTCATTTTCCTCCTTAGAATGAAGGGAAATTACATGTGGCCGGCAATGTGGAGCGCCTCTTTTCCGCTTGACGGACCGGGAAGTGCTAACGAGGAGCTGGCGGATGAGCTGGGTGTTGTCATGGGATATTCCCACCATGAGCCATGCTTAAGGGCAAGCGAGGAGTGGGACAAGGTAAGAGGCGAAGGGACGAAGTACGGCAATGCGTGGAATTATGCGACCAACAGGGAAGGGCTTATCAATTACTGGAAGGATGCTCTTATAAGGAGCGGAAGGTACGATAATCTTATCACGATTGGCATGAGAGGTGAGCGTGACACTTCGATGCTTGGTGATGACTCAAATATCCGCGATAATGTGGAGCTGTTAAAGGAGATTATCACTAAGCAGAAGGAGCTTATAAATACCTATGTCAAGCCATACAGGGATAATCCTCCGATGTTACTGGCACTGTATAAGGAGGTGGAGCAGTACTATTACGGCGATGAGGAAAATGAGGGCTTGTGCGAGTGGAGTGAGCTCGACGATGTGATATGTATGCTGTGTGAGGATAACTTCGGATATACAAGAACACTTCCTACCGAAAGGATGAGAAATGCCGGAAAGAGGTTCGGAATGTACTATCATCTTGACTATCATGGGGGACCTGTTTCGTATGAGTGGGTCGACTCAACACCATTTTCGCTTATATGGGAGCAGATGAGTCAGGTCTATGATTCCGGCATAAGGGATGTATGGATAGTTAATGTGGGTGATTTGAAGTTCCACGAAGTGCCGCTTAGCTACTTTATGTCCATGGCGTATGATTATGATAAGTGGGGGAGCTCTAATCCCGACAGCTATCACCAGTATATTGAAAAGTGGAGCGGTGAGAATTTTGCGGCTACGGACACGCTTATTAGAAAAAAGATTGATTTTGTCCTGAATGAGTATATAAAAATCAACTATTTAAGACGTCCTGAATCGCTTAATCCACAGATTTATGATGGCTGCAGCTTTAACGAGGCAGCAGAGCTTTTAAAAAGGGCTGACAGGGTCTGCGCCTGTGCAAGGGAAGTGTATAATATCCTTGACAGGAAGGATAAAGAGGCATTTTACAGCATGGTATACTACCCGGCAATGGCATCTATGAATAATGTGAAGCTTAATCTGTATGCGTCGCTGAATCATCATTATGCTTCACAGGGCAGAAGGATTGCAAATAAGTACAGGAAGCTTGCAGAAAACTGTATGGCAATCGACAAGGAATATATAAATGAGTTTTCTGAATTTATGGATGGCAAGTGGAATGGAATGCAGCTTGCTTCTCATATAGGCTTTACAAAATGGAATGAGGATGGGTGCAGAATGCCGGTTCTGTGCGAGGTATATCCGGTTGATGGTTCCAGAATGAATGTATCGAGGAGCGATGAGCCTGCACTGTATGACAAGGTCTATGGGGCACCGAGGGTTATGACCATAGATGATTTCCTGTATCCGGGTGAGAACAATGTGCGGATTGAGATTGCAAACGATGGAAGGGAGGTTCTCAGCTATACAATAACAGGAAACGGGATGGAGCTTCCTGGGTGGCTTAAGCTCTCCGGCACCGAGGGAGAAGTGGAGGACCTTGCAGAGGTTGAGATATCGGTGGACAAGAGTCTGTTATGTGAGGACTGTGAGAGCAGGGCTTCACTTAAGATATCGGACGGTGTTACAACTGTGATTGTCGATATCAGGGCTAAGGGTGAAAGCAAGGAGAGCGTATCGGACGGATGCTTATTCACGGCACAGAAAAATACAACAATTATCAGGGCAGACCACTATTACAGACTGGACAATACACAGGCAGAGCTTAAGGTGCTTGCAGATTACGGAAAATACGGCGCGGGCTTGAAGGCATTTCCGGTGACCTTTAAAGCCGGGAATTATGAGGAGGCACCGCGTGTGACCTACTGCTTCGATGTGGAAAAGCCGGCAGAATATGTAATCCGGTTCTTTATGACACCATCGAATCCTTTCATAAAGGGAAGGGCATTTACACTTGCATATTCTATTCAGACAAAGGAGGAATATGATAGTGCACAAAACCAGAAAGTCCATGATGTCGAGGTGCTTCCTAAGGATTACAGGGCAGGGGAGAACTCAGATATCCGCTGGTGTGAGGGTGTGCTTTCACAGATAAGGACAGCAGATGTAAAAGAAGGTCTTGAAAGGGGAAGATATATGCTCACAGTGTACGCGATGGAGCCTGGAATGGTGTTACAGCAGATTGGTATTTATTGTGACGGAGGCGAAAGTAAAAGGTCATACCTTGGCAGAAAAGAGACTGAGTATATAGGAAAATAAAAAGCTTTACGATAATAGAAATAGTATTTGTTATTTTTGTGTGGGCTTTATGAAATGCCAATACATGAGTTTGTTGCAGGAGGAATACAGTGATTAATCCACTTTTAATGAGCGATTTTCCTGAGCCGGATGTTATACGCGTCGGGGATACATATTATATGCTCTGCACAACCAAGCATTTTATTCCGGGCGGTGTCATATTAAAATCATATGATTTAATGAACTGGGAGATTATAAGCCATCTTTTTGATAGGCTTGAGAGCACACCGAGGCAGACGATGCAGGGAGAGCAGAGCTTCTATGGGCATGGCATGGATGGAGGCTGCCTCAGATATCATAATGGTTTGTTTTATGCATGTTTTTGTTCCGGTGATATGAATTATGCGTACCTGTATACCGCCGAACATGCCGAAGGACCATGGAATGTGCACAGAATAAATCAGGAAATATACGGCTGTTCGATTTTGTTTGATGATGATGGCAGGGTGTATATTGTATATGGCTATAAGAACATATACCTTCAGGAGATGAAGCCGGATTTGTCTGATTTTCTTGAGGGAGGATTATTCAAAAAGATACTTACAAGTGATGAATCTGCATACGTGTATTACAACGGAAGCCATATACATAAGATTAACGGAAGATATTATATAAGTGTTATGAACTGGCCGAAGAAGGGCAGTGCCCTGAGGACACAATACTGTTTTTGGTCAGATACCATTGACGGTGAATTTACCGGTGGTGTTGCAATGTGTACGGATAATGGCTACAATTATCAGGGAGTTGCCGGCGGAGGCTTTGTCGATACACCGGAGGGAGACTGGTATTCAATGCTTTTCCAGGATCGCGGAGCTGTGGGAAGAATGCCTGTGCTGGTGCCTGTGAGCTTTAAGAACGGAGTTCCTGTATTTGCGGGCGGTAAAAAGTTCATTCCTGAATTTACGGTTAGGAGTACAAGACCGGATTATGTGTATGAGCCTGTTGTGACATCGGATAATTTTGATTATGCAAAGGATGACATAGGCAGATATATTCTGAAAAAACAGTGGCAGTGGAATCATGAGCCGGCGGATAAGCTGTGGTGGATTAATGATATCGGAGGCTTCTGCATAAAGACTGGAAAGATAAGCACGAATCTTATTCAGGCGCGTAATACCTTGACGCAAAGGTGTATTCAGCCGTATACGGACGTGTCGGTGGAGCTTAATGTGGATTCAATGAAGGATGGTGACTGTGCAGGTCTATGTCTTCTTCAGGGCTGCTATGGATATATAGGTGTCACTAAGGAGCTTAACAGATATTATCTTGTAGTTGTTACGCGGAGCATTGATGAGAATTCAATAGCGGAGGTTCTGCCTGATTACATGCCGGGAACATTGAAGGAAAGAATGCTTCTTGAAGGTACCGTTGTTAAGCTTAGAATTAAAGCGGACTTTGACGATATGGTGGATACGGCACATTTTTTTTATGAAAAGGACGGTGAGTATGTTCAGGTCGGGGGAAAGCATAATCTGTATTACAAGGTGGATCATTTCGCAGGCTGCCGTGTCGGACTTTTCAATTTTGCCACGCGTGAAATAGGAGGACATGCCGAGTTTAACAGATTCAGGTACAGAACGCCTGCAGCCGGCAAGGCATAATCAAAGCAGGAAAAAGACTGTAAAAATTATAATTTTTTAAATATGAAAGCTGACATACCGGGAGCAGTCTCAGTATGTCAGCTTTCCTCTTGCTGCAGGAGACTTGGAGCGGTACTCACTTGGAGTATATCCGGTCTCCTGCTTGAATATTCTGTTAAAAGTGGAGATACTGGAAAAGCCTGATTGAAGGGCGATTTCCGTTATTGAAAGTTCTTCGTTGCACAGAAGTGCCTGTGCAGCCTTTATGCGTCTGTGTGTGAGATAGTCACAGAATGTAAAGCTGGTATACTGCTTAAAAAGCCTTGAAAAGTGAAATTTGCTGAAGCCTATCTCGTCCGCTATATTCTCCAAGGTCAGGTCTTCCATATAATGCTCATCTATGTAATCCATAAGCTCAGTGAATTTTTTGACATATTTTTTCTGGCTTTCCATCCTGCCCGGATTCTCGTCATTAAAGGAATTGACATGATTGTATCCAAGCTTTACAAGAATCTGGATGAGCAGCGAATAGATGGTTAAGTCGGCAAATTCAGTCTTGTTAAAGTACTCATTCCTTATCTGGACAAAGCACTGGTATATATCCTCATATACATAAGGAAAATTATCCTTGCATATATGAAGTGGATGTGCGTAAATGGTCTGTATTGATGAATATCCTTTAATTTTTGATATAAGGCTTATGTCGAAGAGAAAGATGAATCTTATACCGCTCTTGGGAGCAATAAGCCTGTGCAGTTCATTAGGAGGTATGATTAACAGCTCTCCCGGTTGTATAGTATAAGTCGTTCCTTTAATCACAACCTGATAATGGTTCTCAACAGGCATTATTACCTCCAGGGCATTGTGCCAATGCTCATCATAGCTTACGGTCTGTTCATTATACCATATCCTGATAGAAGAGCTCTGCTTGAACTGGACAGCTTCTTCTTTATTATTAGTATGCCGTTCCCCACTGTAATCCTCATTCACCGTATAATAATCCAGATAATTTTTCTTAAATTGTGATTTTGCCATGTTCACCTCCATAGTTAAACAGAAAATAGGAACTGATAGTTTCAAATTATTCTGTTAATACTTTTGATCTATGATTACCCTTCATTTATGGCTGAAAGTAACAAATATGCATAAATAAAATTAACTCATTTTATATAGAAGTATCAAATATATGAAAATATTGTCATATTTTGCTTTTTTTGTTAAGATGAAAAAGATAAAAATGTAAAAACTGGTCATTAACGCCTATAAATAATACCCTATTTTGCCTGAATTTGCAAGCGATATAGTTAAAATGCACAAAAAAGCATGTAAATACATGCAGGTTTAAGCAAAAAGTGAGAAAAGGATAGCAACATATAGTAAGCAATAAATGATATGTGGGGCTATAATGGCTATAATGACACAAGAAGTTAGGAGATGGGGCATTCAAAATGAAAGATTCTACAAAGAAACTATTGGTATGGGTTGGACTTATTCTTGGAATTGCGGTTATATGTCTTGTTCTGAAATTGACAAAGACCTCGAATTTTCATGACAAGTACGATGGCTATGATTTGTCCGTTGATACAGCCGGAGCTAAGAGAGAAGGAACCTACACACTGTATCTGAACGCACACAGCGGTGCGGCAAGGCCGAAACAGAATATAGAGGTTGATGTTACCTCTTATATTGATGCGGAGGACGCGAAGGTGACCGATGAGTACGAGGGAGCAGAAAAGGCATTGTATACCGGAAATGATTCCAAGGTAACCTGGGAGGTAGATGTTCCGGAAGAAGGCTTTTACAATGTGTATCTTGAGTACATGACTGTGAAGTCAAGAGGCGTGGCAATAGAGAGAGCTTTCTATGTCAACGGTGAACTTCCGTTTCAGAATGCCTCAGATATGACTTTCCTAAGAATGTGGACGGATGCATCGGAGCCGCGTGTCGACAACCGCGGCAATGAGATAAGACCTACACAGACAGAGGTTTACGGCTGGCAGAGTACATACCTTAAAGACAAGATGGGATATGTGAGTGAACCGTATCAGTTCTACTTTGAAAAGGGAAAGAATACAATAACACTTGAAGCCGTGAACGAGCCTATGGTGTTAAGAAAGCTTGATATCGTGGCAGTTGAGGATGAGTTTAAATACGCCGATTATACAGCAGCACAGACCGGTACGAAGGCGGCAGGCAGTGGACTTGACTATGTGCAGATTGTACAGGGTGAGGATTCGACAGTGAGGTCTGAATCATCGCTCTATGCAAAATATGACAGGGCTTCCGCCATCACCAAGCCGTACAGCATAACAAAGACAATTCTCAACTATATAGGTGGTGAGGCATGGAGAAATCCGGGACAGTGGATTGAATGGAATGTTGAGGTTCCGGAGGACGGCTACTATCACCTGTGCATAAAGGGAAGACAGAATTATGACAGAGGTAATATTTCTTACAGAAGCCTTTCTATAGATGGGGAAGTCCCATTTGATGAGATGAAGCAGGTGGCATTCAGGTTCGGAAATGATTGGGAGAGCTTAGTACTTTCGGATGAGAGTGACAAGCCGTATTCCTTCTACCTGACAAAAGGAACCCATACAGTGAGACTTGAAGCGACACTTGGAGATATGGGAATGATTCTGGAGGAACTGAGTGATTCCACCTTCCGTCTCAACCAGATGTACAGAACACTTCTTGTATATACGGGAGCAACACCGGATCAATACAGAGATTACAAGGTTGATCAGGTATATCCTGAGATTATGGAGGCTATGTCACTTGAGTCTAAGAGACTTTACAAGATAGTAGATGAGGTTGTAGAGACCACAGGACAGAAGGCAGACAAGATTGCCAGTGCACAGACACTTGCACAGCAGCTTGAGCGTTTCTGTGAAAAGCCGGAGAAGATAACCCTTGAGTTTACCACTTTCAAGGAAAATATTTCAGCACTTGGTTCTGCGATACTCAGCATGTCTGAGACCAAGCTTGATATCGACTACATAGCAGTATATGGGGAGAATGCCAAGTTGGATAAGGACAAGAGCAACTTCTTCAAGAAGGCGGCACATGAGGTCAAGTCCTTCTTCGCCTCATTCTTTATCGACTATGACGCAGTCGGTGATGTCTATGCCGATGAGAGCAACACTGTCAAGGTATGGGTACTTACAGGCAGGGATCAGGGTACAATACTTAAGAGTATGATTGATGATACCTTTACACCGGCTACAGGCATCCCGATCAATGTTGAGATTGTCGGTGCAGATGCGCTTCTCAATGCGGTTGTCGCAGGAAACGGACCAAATGTGGTTCTTTCGGTAGGAGCCGGACAGCCTGTGGATTTCGCTCTCCGTAATGCGGTGGAGGATCTCACACAGTTTGCTGATTATGAGGAAGTACTTAAGGAATTTGCTCCAAGCACATACAGACAGTACACGTTGGATGATTCATTGTATGCTCTTCCTGAGACACTTTTCTACAACGTAATGTTCTACAGAAAGGATGTACTTGAGGATCTTGAGCTTGAGGTTCCACAGACGTGGAAGGAGCTTATAGAGATGCTTCCGACAATTCAGGGTAATAACCTTTCGGTAGGTATTCCTACAGCAGCCGGAAGCTCAGGAAGCGCTGCGGCAAGTACAGCAGTTGCCTCAGCACAGGCAGACCTTTCAATGTATTTCACACTTCTGTACCAGCAGGGTGGAGACTTGTACAATGATAAGGGGACTCAGACAATAATCAACAATGAAGCAGGTGTAGCCGCCTTCAAGGAGTACACTAAGTATTTTACTGATTATGGTATTCCGGTCATATATGATTTTGTAACACGTTTCCGTTCAGGCGAAATGCCAATCGGAATTGCCAACTTCACAACATATAACACATTGGTGGTATCCGCACCTGAGATTGCAGGCCTCTGGGATTTCACACTTGTACCGGGAACGGAAAAGACCGATGAGAACGGCAATGCCTATATTGACAGGTCAGCCTTTGTATCCGGTAGTGCGACAATGATGTTAAAAACAGAGGATGAGAAGCTTAAGCAGTCGGCATGGGAGTTCATGAAGTGGTGGGCTTCGTCTGATACACAGGTAAGATTCGGGCGTGAAATAGAAGCACTTCTTGGTTCCTCCGCACGATATGCGACAGCTAACATGGAGGCAATCAAGCAGCTCTCATGGAGTGCCTCAGACATTGAGATACTTGAGGAACAGTTAAGCTATACAGTGGGTATCAGGGAGGTTCCAGGCGGATATTACACAGGACGTCATATTTCAAATGCCTGCCGTAAGGTTATAAATGAAAAGACAGACCCGCGTGAAACAATAATTGATTACTCAATAAAGATTGACGAAGAGCTCACAAAGAAACGTAAAGAGTTCGGTCTTCCGTTAGAATAGGGGGTGAGGAATTGAATTATCTACAGAAATATTTTACAGTCAAAAAATTTAATTTTCAGGTTAATTTAAAGAAAGCCAGGAAAAGCAAAATGTGTTATGCATTCCTTGCCCCGTATGCGATATTGTTTTTCATGTTCAATATCCTTCCGGTACTTGCTTCAATCTTTTTCAGCTTTACATACTACAACGTGCTTGAGTCGCCGAAGTTCATAGGACTTGACAACTACATTAACCTGATTCTTGAGGATGATGTATTCCTCACAGGTGTTAAGAACACATTTTTGATTGCGGTCATCACAGGACCGCTGGGATACCTGATGTCATTCTTCTTTGCATGGCTTATCAATGAGCTGCCAAGATGGATAAGAACAATCGCGGTAATCGTATTCTACGCACCGTCAATCGCAGGAAACATATTCGTCATCTTCTCTGTGTTCTTCAGAGGTGATGCTTACGGATATGTAAACGGGTTTCTTATGAAGGTCGGAATCATAGATGAACCTATTCTGTGGCTTGTAAATCCGACATATATGCTTCCGATATGTATGGTAGTCATACTGTGGATGTCACTTGGTACAGGATTCCTCTCATTCGTTGCGGGACTTCAGGGCGTTGACCGCTCACAGTTCGAGGCCGGATATGTGGATGGTATCAGAAACAGATGGCAGGAGCTGTGGTACATCACACTTCCGAACATGAAGCCTATGCTTATGTTCGGTGCCGTTATGGCAATCACACAGTCATTTGGTGTAGCTGATGTAACAATGACACTCTGTGGTTTCCCAAGTACGGACTACGCAGCGCGAACAGTCGTAACACATCTTATTGACTATGGTTCGACGAGATATGATATGGGTTATGCGTCAGCAATCGCTACTTTATTGTTTATAGTAATGATTCTTTGCAATAAGGTGATTCAGAAGCTTCTCAACAGAGTTGGTACCTGATAGGCGGTATAGCTTTTGAATAAACTTATAAGGAAGGTATGAGTATCAATATGAGCAAAAAGAAAATAGACGGTGTACCAAAAAAACACAGATTTAAACTTAAAAAGAGAAAGCCCAACAGGTCAAGGGCAGGTGATTTCTTTCTCTACCTTTTCCTGTTTCTGGTTGCAATAATAATGGTTTTTCCACTTGTATTTGCAGTCAGCAGTGCACTTAAACCGCTGGAGGAGCTGTTTATGTTCCCTCCTAAGATATTTGCGAGAAATCCAACACTGGATAACTTCGCGGACCTTTTCGTAACAATGGGTAAGTCATGGGTTCCGTTTACAAGGTATTTCTATAACACATTGTTTATCACGGTTGTAGGTACTGCGGGACACCTTATCATAGCTTCAATGGGAGCGTTCGTGCTTGCAAAGTATGATTTCCCGGGCGGAAAGACATTCTTCAGAATCGTAGTTGTGGCAATCATGTTCAACGGATATGTAACAATGATTCCTAACTACCTTATACTTAGCAGGCTTCACCTGATTGATACACAATGGGCAGTTATTATTCCGGCATTCTCATCGCCGATGGGACTCTTTCTTATGAAGCAGTTCATGGATGGACTTCCGATGTCGCTTGTCGAGGCTGCAAAGATTGACGGAGCGAGTGAGTGGAAGGTATTTTTAAAAATAGTAATGCCTAACGTAAAGCCTGCGTGGCTCACACTCATCATCTTCTCAGTTCAGAATCTGTGGAACAACAGAGCTTCTACATACATCTACACAGAGAAGAGAAAGACTCTTGTGTATGCACTTCAGCAGATACAGAGCGGTGGTGTGGCAAGAACGGGTCAGATGGCAGCAGTCAGTGTTATCGTAATGATAGTGCCGATTATAGTATTTGTCCTCTCTCAGAGTCAGGTGCTTGAGACAATGGCAAGCTCAGGAATTAAAGAATAGGAAAGGGGAGGTACTGATTATGAAAAAAAGATTTGCCCGCATAATAGCAGTTATGTTATGTGCAGTTACAATATTAGTAATGACTCCCGTTGCTGTCCTTGCCAGTGAGGGTTACACCTACAATTACGATTGGTGGGGGGATGTACAGTACTCACCGGATGCCTATTCGGTGGTCGGTGTGTATACACTGAGTTCATTTGGGCTTAATGAGAAGCTTAACAAGCCACAGGGTTTATTTGTAAGTGGAGACAGGATTTATATATGTGATTCGGGAAACAACAGAATTATTGAGATTAAGAGAACATCCGGGACGAAGTTTGAGCTTGTGAGAATAATTGATGAGTTCAAGGGAGCTGAGAACAATACCTTCAACTATCCTACAGACCTTGCGGTTTCGGAGGATGGAAACATCTTTATAGCAGACCAGAACAATGGAAGAGTGTTAAAGCTTGACAAAGACCTCAACCTCTTACTCACCTTCACAAAGCCGACGGATGCGACCTTTGACCAGTCGCTAGATTTCCTCCCGGCTAAGATTACGGTGGATACGGCAGAAAGAGTTTACTGCGTTGCAACTAACGTCAACAAGGGACTTATAAAGTATGAGCCGGATGCAGTGTTCTCCGGTTTCGTTGGTGCTGCCAAGGTAACATACGATTGGGCGGATTACATCTGGAAGAAATTTGCAACAAAAGAACAGAGAGCGCAGATGGAATCCTTCGTGCCTACTGAGTATGATAATGTATATATGGACTATGAAGGCTTCATATATGTATGTACAACGAATGCATCGGAGGCAGATATCAAATCAGGAAAGACTGATGTTGTCAGAAGACTCAATCTTATGGGAAATGACATTCTCATAAGAAACGGAAACCAGAATATCATAGGTGATGTTGAGTGGGATAACGCAGGCGGCTACAATGGACCATCAATGATTACCGATATAACAGCACTTGATAATGACACCTATGTGCTGCTTGACAGAGTCAGGGGCAGATTATTCTCCTATGATGATCAGGGAAATCTGTTATATGCCTTCGGAGGAAACGGAAATATCGATGGATGTTTCAGACAGCCTGTGGCAATTGACCACATGGGGCATGACCTTATAGTGTTAGATTCTCTTGACAGCAGCATAACGGTATTCACTCCTACAGAGTACGGCAATGACATCTATGATGCAATTGAGCTTTTCAAGGCGGGAAAATATGATGAGTCCGGTGCTGCATGGCAGGAAGTGTTAGCCCAGAACGGTAACTATGACAGGGCTTATGTCGGAATAGGAAGAGCGCTTATAGGTGACAAGAATTATAAGGAGGCACTTCCGTATTTCAAGCTCAAGTGGGATGATGACAATTATTCCAAGGCATTTAAACAGTACAGAAAGCAGTGGGTTGAGGAGCACATAGTCGTTATATTCATAGTATTCTTCGCTATACTCATTATACCTATTGCGGTTGGAAGGGTTAAGCGCATAAAGTATGAGATAGATACTTCTGAGGCATTCAGATTCGATAATGCACAGAAGCTTAATAAAAAGAAGAAACAGGAGGGATGAAGATGCTTGCAAAATTGAAGGACAAAGAGACCTGGCGTCGATACTTTGGTTCTCTTAAATTTGCTCTTTACTGTACCACTCATCCCCTGGACGGCTATTGGGATTTGACACATGAAAAGAGAGGAACGATAGCAGCAGCGAACACGATACTGGTGCTGACACTCATCACAAGAATATTGAAGCTGCAGTACACGAGCTTCATATTCAATCAGGTATACTGGCCGAAGGTCAATATTTTCCTTTACCTTGCCGGCATACTGTTCCCACTTGCATTGTGGTGCGTGGGAAACTGGGGACTGACAACCTTGTTCGACGGTAAAGGAACACTCAGACAGGTGTACATGGCAACCTGCTACGGAATGGCACCTTATCCGCTTATACAGCTTCCGATGATTCTTTTCAGCAATGTAATCACAAGTGATGAGGGTGCATTCTACACGGTATTATGTACGATATCACTTATATGGGCGGTACTCCTTATTATATCCGCAATGATACAGATTCACGAATACAAGCTTGGCAAGACGATTCTTTTCACATTTGCAACATTGCTGTCAATGCTTGTCATGGTTTTCATACTGCTCCTGTTTTTCAGTATGATAAGTCAGGGAATAGCTTACTTTGTATCTCTTGCAAGAGAAATAATGTATAGAATTTAGAAAGAAAAGCATTAGAGGCAGGTCAGATGCGGAAATGAGGAGACAATGAAAAATAAAGTTAAATCAGATGCAGCTAAGGCAGCAATCAGAAAAGGTATAATAACCACCACTGTGGTTGTGGTGGTTGCAGCGATTATCGGCATCGGCGTATGGGCTATAGGTCATTTCTCCAAATCAGATGAGGAGGACAGAGTAGTTCTTGCAAAGAAATACGAGGGTCCTGATAAAGATTATGTTCTGGAGAATGACAATCTGGTACTTACGGTAAGCTCCGATACATCGCAGTTTTCGGTTTACAATAAGAATACGGGAAAGACATGGTATTCTAATCCACAGGACAGGGCGGATGATAATATAGCTCTTCCTGTAGACAGGGATAAGCTAGGAGCCACGCTGCTTCTTACCTACAGTACCAAGAATGGTGTAGACACATTGTTTGATAATTATACATACAGCATGAAAAACCAGATGTATGATATTGAGCAGGGTGATGACTACATAAAGGTAATGTATTCGATAGGAATTGTTGAGAAGGAATTCGTGATACCTCCGGCGATAACCGCTGAGAACATGGATAAGCTCCTTGCAGCCTTGGAGAAGAAAGAGGCGACCAAGATACTTGATTATTACAAGGACTATGACATCAACAATCTTGGAAAGAAGGATAATAAGGATGAGCTTCTAGAGAGATACCCGATACTTGAGACAGAGCCTATATATGCACTCAGAGACACAACCAAGGATAATATGAAGGGCAAGCTTGAGGAGTACTTTGAAAAGGCTGGTTATACAACAGATGATTGGGAGAGGGATAAGCTCCTTGATACCTCCGTATCCGTATCGGCAAAGCCGGTATTCAATATCAGCATAATATACAGGCTCGAAGGAAATGACCTTGTTGCAGAGCTTCCTTTTGAGGAGATGGAATACAAGGAGAGCTATCCTATATACAATATAGCAGTGCTTCCTTACTTCGGAGCCGCTGGTTTAGAGGATACAGGCTTTATGGTGGTTCCTGAGGGTGGCGGAGCGATAATTGATTTCAATAACGGAAAGGTTACACAGAATTACTACTACGCTAATCTCTATGGCTGGGATATGGCACAGGAGAGAAAGGCTGTAGTACATGACACGGATGTGTATTTTAATACATTCGGAATGTCAAAGAATGAAGATTCGTTTATATGTATACTTGAGGATGGAGTGTCATACGGTGCAATCCAGGCGGATATAAGCGGTAAGACAAACAGCTACAACTCAGTATATGCAGTATACAATGTCCTTCACAGAAATCAATATGATGTAAGTGACAGAACAACAACAGCAATGTTCGTATATGAGGATTCGCTTCCTGCGGAGAGCATTGTACAGAGATACAGATTCATTGATGAAGATGATTATGTCTCGATGGCGAAGGAATACGGTGAGTATCTCACAGATAAATATGCAGGATATCTTACGGAAAACGATGATACACAGGCACCCGTGAACATAGAGATACTTGGCGCGGTCGATAAGATTAAGCAGGTATTCGGAGTTCCGGTATCCAAGCCGTTGAAGCTTACAACCTACAATGAAGCACTTGACATAATAAGCGGGCTCTATGAAAAGGGCATGACGAATATGTCGGTGAAGCTCACAGGCTGGATGAACGGTGGTGTAAGGCAGAATGTGTTAAAGCATGTGAAGCCTGTCTCGGAGCTGGGTTCTAAGAAGGACTTGAAGAAGCTTATAAGCAGCACAGCAGGTCTTGGCATCGACTTCTATCTTAACGGCGTGACCAACTATGAATATGACAGCAATATATTTGACGGTTTCATAGAGTTCAGGGATTCCGCAAAGTATATAAGCAAGAAGAGAACGGCGCTGTACGAGTACAGCACAATCTCCTACGGACAGGAGAAGCGGAAGGATGGCTATCATCTTTTGAAGGCTTCCCTTATCTGGGACAATGCGGACACTCTTGCGAAGGCTGCCGGGAAATATGGAGCAGGAGTTTCGTTTGAGGATTACGGATGCGACCTCTCATCGGATTTCAATAAGGATGAGCTTGTCACAAGACAGGAATCACTTATAAAGCAGGCTGGGCAGCTTAAGGGCTATAAGGATTCCGGAAAGCAGGTAATGATTAACAGGGGTAACGATTATGCGATAGCCTATGCGGACATAGTCACGAATATGGAACTCATGGGAAGCAACTATAGCATTATCGACAGATTCATTCCATTCTACCAGATAGCAGTACATGGACTTGTAAATTACACGGGTGAGTCGTTAAATCTTGCTCAGGACTACACTGATGAGCTGTTAAAGTCCGCTGAGTATGGAGCGGGTCTTTCATTCACATTTATGGATGAATCTTTATTCGCATTGCAGTCGACATACTACACCAAGTATTTCGGAGCCGACTACAGTGCATGGGGTGATAAGGCAGTTGAGATATATACAAGATACAACAATGAGCTTGGCAATGTATTCAATCAGAGGATTGTAAATCACAGCTTTGAGTCTGATACATTGACATGCACAACATACGAGGACGGAACAAAGGTATATGTAAATTATGGCTATAAGGATGACAAGACATCTGATAACCATACCGTTCCGGCAAGGGATTACCTTGTAGTAAAATAGTCAGAAAGGAGAGAACAATAATGAAGAAACAATCAAAGGTAAGTGGTCTTCAGAAACGAAAAGCGGTTGCCGGATATCTGTTTATCCTTCCGTTTATAGTTGGTTTTCTGGCTTTTATGGTAAAACCCTTGATTCAGTCATTGTATATGAGCTTTTGCGAGGTTGAGATAAGCGCCGGCGGATTTAAAATGAATTTCAACGGCATTGCCAATTATATCAGGGCATTCAAGGTAGACCCGGAATTTGTAAGATTTTTGTCGGAGGAGATTTCAAGAATGTTCTTTAACTCTCTGGCAATAATGATATTCAGCTTCTTTGTTGCACTGATACTCAACCAGAAATTCAAGGGAAGAGCTCTTGTAAGAGCAATATTCTTCCTGCCGGTTATCTTATCGTCAGGTGTTATACTTGGTATCGAGACAGACAATGCACTCCTCTCAAGTGTGCAGAGTGCAATTCAGGATAACACGAATGGTACATCGGTAACGGCAGCAATCCAGAATATACTTACTGTAAACGGAGTAGGTACAAAGGCATTTGAAAAGGTATTCGAGCTTGTAGATGGTATCTATGATGTGGCTATCTCATCAGGTATCCAGATTATCATATTCCTCTCAGGCTTACAGACAATATCCAGCAGCATGTACGAGGCTGCCAAGATAGAGGGCTGTACAACATGGGAATGCCTGTGGAAGATAACCTTCCCGATGGTAAGCTCACTGCTCCTTGTAAACTGGATTTATACAATCGTTGACTTCTGTATGCGTACCGATAATCAGGTTATGGAAAAGATTAGTGACCAGATGATTGTACAGATTAATTACGGTTTTGCTTCTGCTATGTCATGGATTTACTTTATCATAGTAATTGCGATAATCGGCGTAACCTCATTAATTATTTCAAAGGGGGTTTACTACTATGACTAAGACGAAGAGTAATGCAGCTAATGTGGCTAAGCTTGGTTTCTGGGAGAGAAACAGAAGGTCGAACGGATATCTTTTAAAGAAGAAGGCAAAAGCATTCACAATCAGTTTATTGAGAGCAATCCTTCTGTTTGGTATGTGCTTCCTTATATTGCAGCCGATATTCAACAAAATATCAATCAGCTTCATGTCGGAGCAGGATCTGTACAATCCAATGATTATCACGATACCTGAACATGTGACACTTGACAATTATGAGCTGGCTGACAAGTTCATGAACTATTGGAAAACACTTGGAAACACAGTGCTTATTTCATTCACCATAGCGGTTTTACAGATAGCTATATGTACGGTTGTCGGATATGGCTTTGCCAGATTCGATTTCCCGCTCAAGAAGTTCTGGTTTGCATGTGTAATACTTATGATCATCATCCCGCCACAGACGATTTCGACATCCTTGCATCTGCATTTCAGATACTTTGATATCTTTGGAATTATCAAGGCAACAACGGGAAAGACAATCAACCTCAGAGGCTCGGCACTTCCATATTATCTTATGAGTACCGGCTGTATGGGACTTAAAAACGGTCTTTACATATTTATGATAAGACAGTTCTTCAGAACAATACCTAAGGAGCTTGAGGAGGCAGCTTACGTTGACGGCTGCGGAACCTTCAAGACCTTCGCAACAATAATGCTTCCGGATGCGAAGCCTATACTGACATCCTGCTTCCTGTTCTCGTTTGTATGGCAGTGGACGGACGGATTCTACACCAACATGTTCCTTGGAAAGATAAGCCTTCTCTCAATGCAGTTAGGACGTATTGCAGACAGGCTTAACCAGTACCTTACCAAAACACTTAATCAGGGCGGAGCTTCGGTAGCTTACACCAACTGCCTTGTGGCAACGGGAACGCTGATGGTAATTGCACCGCTTCTCATCATCTATCTGTTCGCACAGAAGGGATTCGTTGAGAGCATCAGCAGTTCAGGTATCAAAATGTAATATCCGGAGAGGGGGATTCCCTCTTCGTGGATATAAAAAAATTAGGAGGAGATTAGACATGAGAAAAAATCTTTCAAAGAAGGTTGTAGGACTTACACTTACAACAGCAATGATTGCAAGCCTTACAGCTTGTAACAGTTCAACCAGCAACGATGCTACACAGCCATCAACAAAAGGAACGGATGTTGAGACAACATCCCAGTCTGAGCAGTCTGAGACAACACCTGAGGAGACAACGACAGAGGAGGAGACAACACTCTACACAGATGCCAACGGCAATGTAGTAGACCTTGGCGGTATGGAAATCTACATCCGTGACTGGTGGTCAACACCTATGGATGGTGAAGATGCGGAGCCTAATAACAAGTATGAGGAGGCAAGACAGGATTACTTAGAGTGGGCTCAGGAGACATACAACTTCAAGATTAGACAGGTTGGTATCTCATCATGGGCTTCAACACCGGAGGATTTCTTAAATTATGCTTCATCTGATCCGGATGACATGAACTACCTCTTCGTATTAAGATCAGGCAAGGAGTTAGCTTCCGCACTCAGCGCAGGCTTAATGTATGACCTCTCAACACTTGACTGTCTTGATTTTTCAGAGGCAAAGTGGGCTAACGGAGTTGATAAGCAGTATACAATCGGTGGCAAGACATACTGTATGAGCGGTGATTCAATCGAGCCGAAGGGTGGTATGTACTTTAACAAGCGTCTCTTAAGTGAAGCAGGAATTGAGCCACAGTCAATCTACGATCTTCAGGAGTCAGGTGATTGGACATGGGATAAGTTCGAGGAGATATGTAAGCAGATTGCAAAGGATACAGATAATGATGGTGTGATTGACCGTTTTGCAATGGTTAACTTTGCTTCTACGTTCATTCAGGAGGCTGTATGGTCCAACAATGCTGAGTTCATCGGCAAGGACGCAGACGGAAAGTTCATCAACAAGCTTGAGACTAATGAGACACTTGAGGCTCTCAACTGGGCTGTAGATATGCTTGCCAAGTACGATTATCCACAGCCGGATGGTGCAGAGTGGAACTACTGGCAGGAAGCATTCGTAAATGGTGCAGGTGCTTTCATCGCCGGTGAGACCTATCAGGCAGGTCAGGACTGGAAGGATATGGAGGATGACTTCGGCTTCGTATGCTTCCCTAAGGGACCTAATGCAACAGATTACACTAACTGCTACAATGATAACCCAATCGTTATTCCTGCTAACTACGATGCAGACAGAGCATGGAAGATTGCCTTCGCATACAATGTATGGACAGATCCTGTTCCTGGCTTCGAGGATTACAACGGAAGAATTGAAGGCTTCTACAACAGCTTCAGAGATACAGAGTCTGTAGACCTTACAATCGCAAGACTTTATAAGAACGGTATGACAACATATCATTTAATTGTTCCTGGTCTTGACCTTGGTCCAGACCTTATATGGGGGCTTGGCACAGATGGAGACAGCACTCCTGCTGCTAAGGCTGAGGCTATCAGGGATACATGGCAGTCATATCTTGATGAACTCAACAATAAGTAAGCCATACGCAGGCAATAATCTGTAAATAGAAAGAGTGGGAGGGTGTGAATCCTCCCACTTGTTAGAAATAATGTATGGTTAAAAAAATGTGCTTAATCTATGCTGTACAACTTTACGGGTACGTTTTCTTTAGAGAGGCAGCGCACCGGTAAAATTGTATAGTGGTATCAGATGATGCTTTGACCCTTGGCACGGATTAAAATTTATTATATAAGGTGGCAGCATTTGTTAAGACAGGAGGCGGCATATATGAAAATCAGATTTCATTTACCCGGTTTGAGGTACAATTTCCCACTCAATATGATACTGGTGGGAATGATGAAGCAGTATCCAGATTTTTTTTACAATAATATTGAGATTGGTTCCTTTTTTGGAGAGTTTCCCACATCAAGGTGGGGCGGCGGAAGATTCTGCAATGGTGATCAGTGTGACGCAGCTTTTATAAAGCGTGTAGTGAAGGCATATAACGATAACGGAATACCTGTGAGATACACCTATACCAATCCTGAACTGAACAGGTTCGACTGTGAGGATGCCTACTGCAATTTCTGTATGGATGTTGCTGACAACGGAATGAACGAGGTACTTGTGGTAAGTCCGGTGCTAGAAGACTACATAAGGAACAAATATCCGAAGTTTAAGATTAACAGCTCGACCTGCAAGGAGATAAAGGAGATAAATGCGCTCAATGAGGAGCTTTCAAAGGACTATGCACTTGTAGTATTGGACTACAATCTGAATAATAAGTGGGATTTCCTGAGCCGGATTGAGAGAAAAGATAAGTGTGAGCTGCTCATCAATGCATGCTGTGTTCCGAATTGTCCGCGAAGGGGCGAACATTATAAATGCATTGCACAGCAGCAGAAGATAGTCCTTATGAACAGAAAGCTTCCTAAGGACAAGCAGCTTCCGGTTCCGGGCTGGCACTGTGAGTACGGCGACAAAAACTCAATATTCAAGATAAAGGATTATGAAACTTATATTTCGCCGGAGGCTATTTTTGAGAAATATGTTCCTCTTGGGTTTAATAATTTTAAGATTGAGGGCAGAACAGGAAACCTGTTCAATCTGATTGAGTCATATTGCCTGTGGCTTATGAAGCCGGAGAAGAGGGATGAGGGAAGATTCATGCTCATAACCAATCTTCAAGCAACGAAGGTTATCAATGTAGGACAGCCAAGACCGGGTGTATGGCCGTAGTGTGTAGATAGGAGAAGGAATGAACAGAAAACATTTACTTGCAGCAGCGGTGCTGCTGTGTGGAACAGGTCTTGTGACAGCCTGTAACGGGCAGACTGCTGTAGATGGGAATGGTGAAGTGATAAGTTCGGTGGATGTATCGCAGGAAGAAGCACAGGATGTATCACATGCGGTGTCACAGGAAGTATCACAGGCAGATAGTGAATCCGGTGCAGTAAATACGGATTCGGACGTAAAAGATGGCAAGGATGACGATAAGCAGCAGGAGGGAAAAGTGAACTACTCATTATTATTCAATGAAATTAAAAGGACTGAAGCGTACAAGGGGATGAAGTATGCCAATCCACTCATAACACAGGAATTCGGTGCGGATCCGTATGCGATGGTCTATGATGACACGGTGTATATTTATATGACGCAGGATGCATTTGAAAAGAGTTCTGATGGCACGATCAAGGATAACTCATATTCTAAGATTAAATCCATAAGAGTGATATCCTCAAAGGATATGGTCAACTGGACAGATCATGGTGAGATATATGTGGCAGACGGCATTGTGGGAGCGAAGTGGGCAAAAAATTCATGGGCGCCTGCTGTTGCGTGGAAGAATATTGACGGACAGGACAAGTTCTTTCTCTATTTTGCCGATGGAGGCGGTGGTATAGGGGTTCTTGAGGCAGATTCACCTACAGGACCTTTTAAGGATCCGCTTGGTCACGGACTGATTACAAGGAACACACCTAACTGTGCGGATGTATTGTGGTTGTTTGACCCGGCTGTCTTGGTCGATGATGATGGAAAAGCATATATATATTTTGGAGGCGGTGTTCCTTCCGACAAGATTTCACATCCAATGACAGCAAGGTGTGTGGAGCTTGGGGATGATATGATAAGCATTAAGGGGGAGCCTGTAACAATTGATGCACCATACCTTTTTGAGGATTCGGGAATCCATAAGTACAATGACAAATATTACTATACCTACTGCAGCAACTGGCAGGTTGACGAGGCAGGAACCGCTGAGTACGGCTTTCACAATGCGGAGATAGTGAGCATGGAGAGCGATTCACCGCTTGGACCATTTACTTTTAAGGAGGTCATTCTTGAAAATCCGGGTAAATTGGTAGGACTTTACGGAAACAATCATCACTGTGTATTCAGTTTTAAGAATGAGTGGTATATCACATACCATACAAGAGAGCTGGAAAAGCAGATGGGTGTTGAGAAGGGCTACCGCTGTACCTTCATCGATAAGTTTGATATGGGTGAGGATGGAACAATCGGCAGGATTAAGCAGACCTACAATGGCTGTGGGCAGGTTGGTACGCTGAATCCGTATGAGACGGTGGCAGCATGCACATTCTCGCATGAAGCAGGAATAGAAGTGGTTCCTGCAGACAGGCTTTCTAAGACATACGGTTCAGGGAAGATGGCACTTGGCGGAATAGATTCAGGAGATTATATAAAGCTTACAGGGGTTGATTTCTCACATAAGGAGCCTGAAAGCTTCGTGTTCTTAGCTAAAAAGACGGCGGAGCTTGATGAGAACTGTGTTATCGAGTTAAGACTTGACAGCACCAAGGGTGATGTACTCGGATATATTCCGGTCGGGCAGCTTTTAAATGATGCCGCAAGCCTTGATGATGAGTTCGTTGAGCTTACCGCACCGATAGATAAGAAGGTGAGTGGGGTACATAATCTGTATATGACATTCTCCGGTTCGGGCTATGAGCTTCTTGAATGGAGCTTCGAGGGTGTCGAGAACAGCTGGTACGATAAGCTGTGTGAGAATGCTCTTATCTCAACAGGAAATAATGGCAGGCTTGAGAGGGCACTTGCAAAGCTTGAGGCGGGAGAAAACGTAAACATCGCATTTCTTGGAGGCTCAATAACGGAAGGTGCCAGCGCTTCAAAGCAGTCGGAATGTTATGTTGAACAGACAGTATCTAACTTAAAAGCCATGTATCCTGATGCGGACATTAATTATGTCAATGCCGGAGTGAGCGGCACGCCATCGGCTCTTGGAATTATGAGGTATCAGAGAGACATAGTCGGTACCTTTGATGATACACCGGATATTTTGTTTATTGAGTTTGCAGTAAACGATTATCAGGAATGTACGGATGGAAGGGCGATGGAGAGCCTTATAAGACAGGCGCTTGAGGCGGATGAAAAGACTGCGGTATGTCTTTTGTACTCAGTGTCTAAGTCAAAGTGGAATGTGCAGGATGTATCGGTACCTATGGGAGAGCTGTACGGACTTCCTATGGTGAGCTTGAAGGATGGAACCAAGGAGGCGTTTGAGAGTGGTGCTCTCACTGATGAGGAGTACTTCACGGATGACTACCATCCTACAACCTATGGACATACCATAATGGCTGATTGTATTAAGTATATGTTCACCGAGGCTGCAAAAAAAGAGGTTCCGGCTGAGGTTTCCGGCATACCTGATAAGATGGTAAAAGGTGCGGATTTTGATGGGAACAGGCTTGTCACCTCGAAGGACAGTGCGGACGCCAAAATCGTGTGCGGAGGCTTCGATGGGAAAGACAGTGAGGTTCACAGCGCAAAATTTATCGGAGGAGCAGTTTTTCCGGACAACTGGATGCACACGGCACAGAGCGGGGATGCCCCATTCGTGATGACGGTCGACTGCAGGAACCTGCTTATCAATTATAAGCAGAGCAAGTCAAAGAATGCAGGTGCGGTTGTGATAAATGTTGACGGAGAGGATGTAATGGAAATCGACTGCTACAAGGATGGCGCATGGAATCAGTCCATAGTTGAGCTTGTAATAGATGAGAAGGATAGCAGTACGCATACTGTTTCAATCCGTATGAAGGATGGGGACGAGGATAAGGAATTTACTATTCTGGCATTGTCATATACGAAGTGATTGTATTATTACGATTCGGGTAATTGAGAAACGAAAAATTGCACAATATCCGGCTACGTACACCGGGTTTGGCTATTGCAGGGAGGATTGCGGTAAGATGAGTAAAGAGACGGTTCAGCAGGCAAAAGAGCTTGTGGCTAAGATGACATTGAGTGAGAAGATGGGGCAGATGTTATATGAGTCCCCGGCGATAGAAAGACTTGGAATACCGGCGTATAACTGGTGGAATGAGGCACTTCACGGTGTAGCGAGAGCCGGAGTTGCTACAGTATTTCCGCAGGCGATAGGCATGGCGGCTTCCTTTGATGAGAAGCTTATACAGGAAACCGGAGATATCGTTTCAACGGAGGGACGCGCCAAGTTCAATGAATTTTCAAGAAGAGGCGACCACGGAATCTACAAGGGCTTGACCTTCTGGGCTCCTAATATCAATATTTTCAGGGATCCGAGATGGGGGAGAGGACATGAGACCTATGGTGAGGATCCATACCTTACATCAAGGCTTGGCATGGCATATATCAAGGGCTTGCAGGGAGAGGACAGGGAGAATCTTAAGTCGGCGGCGTGTGCGAAGCATTTTGCTGTCCACAGCGGACCGGAAGCACTGAGACATCATTTTGATGCGAAGGTTTCCTTGCATGATATGTATGACACCTATTTGTATGCATTTGCAAGATGTGTGAAGGACGCGCATGTAGAGGCGGTGATGGGAGCCTATAACAGGGTTAACGGAGAGCCTGCATGCGGAAGCCATACACTTCTAAAGGATATATTAAGAGGTGAGTGGAAGTTCGAGGGCCATGTTGTGTCGGACTGCTGGGCAATCAATGATTTCCACCTTAACCACAAGGTTACTGCGGATGTAGAGGAGTCCGCAGCACTGGCTGTCAACAATGGCTGTGACCTAAACTGCGGAAGTGCATTCCTGCACCTTGAGTCGGCGTACGAGAGGGGGCTTATAACTGAGGAGGCAATAACTGAGGCTGTTGAGAGACTTATGGAGGTGAGAATCCGCCTTGGAATGATGGAGAATCATCCTTCGCCGTATGAGAATTTAAGCTATGAGCTTGTAGAGTGCGACAAGCATACCGAAGCGTCGGTAGAGATGGCGCGAAGAGGAATTGTACTGTTAAAGAACAAGGATAAGCTTCTTCCGCTTGACAAGGATAAAATAAATACCATTGCGGTTATCGGACCGAATGCTAACTCAAGGGATGCGCTTGTTGGCAATTATGTCGGAACATCATCACTCTACATCACACCGCTTGAGGGAATACAGAGATACCTTGGCAGTGGTAAGAGGGTTATATATGCTGAGGGCTGTGACCTTTACAAGGATAAGGTTGAGTTCTTAGCAGAGAAGAATGACCGCTTCGAGGAGGCTGTGATTGCGGCTGAGCAGGCGGATGTGGTTGTAATGTGTCTTGGACTTGATGCCACAATAGAGGGTGAGGAAGGCGATGCAGGCAATGAGTATGCCAGCGGTGATAAGCCTTCACTCAGGCTTCCGGGACTTCAGCAGGAGCTGCTTGAAAAGATAACAGCAATTGGAAAACCGGTCATACTGGTGGTTCTTGCGGGCAGTGCGATGGATTTGAGCTGGGCGGATAAGAATGTCGATGCGATTATTGACGCATGGTATCCGGGAGCACGCGGCGGAAGAGCTGTCGCAGAGTTGATTTTCGGCGACTATTCTCCATCAGGAAAGCTTCCTGTGACATTCTATGAGGATGAGACAGAGCTTCCTGAGTTTACAGACTACAGCATGAGTAACAGAACCTACAGATATTCCAAGGCCAAGGCACTCTATCCGTTCGGATATGGACTTAAATACACAGATATTAAGTACAGCGGTGAGACGCTTGACAGAAGCTGTGCTTCGGTAGGTGATGAGATAACGATATCAGCACAGGTGTCTAACAATGGCACCTACGATGTAAATGAGATTGTTCAGGCTTATATTAAGCATGTGGATGCACTTGACTATGAGCCGGGCTTCCAGCTCAAGGGAATACAGGTTCTAAGGCTTAAGGCAGGTGAGACGGCGCATGCAGAGATTAAGCTGGACAATAGAGCATTCGGAATAATAACCGAGGAAGGAAAGTGCGTTCTGCGTCCGGGAAAGTATCAGATAAGTATTGGAGCAGGACAGCCTGATGCGCGTACACAGGAGCTTTACGGATGCAGGACAGAGGTGTTGGAGCTCGAGATAAGCGGCACGGAGACGGAGATAGAGTTCTAGGATGCTGCCGGGAGCCAAAAAACTCCTGATTATATTTCACCGGCAGTAAATATAAAGATAAATGATTGTGCAGGCTGAGTATTACGGCAAAAGCCGTGGCTCAGCATGCAGCACTATTGGAGGCAGAGAATATGGAATATCAATTATTGTGTTACACAAGAAAACCTGATGAGACGATGTATTATGGACCGCGGCTCGCCTACAGCATGCATATTGCCTTGAGAGAGGGCGATGGAAAATACATTCCGCTTAACCACAATTCGGGAGTTCTGTTTGCGCGTGCTACGGAAAATGCGGACGGCAGCCTGAATCCGAAGAGTCTTAAAAAGCCTTATATCGTTAGATTGGCGGATGGAAGCTTTGAGATTCATGCGCTGAGAATAGAGGGGGATGGACAGGCTGAGGTGAATGAGACAGAGCTGTGTTTTAAAAGCTCAGACCTTGTTGTGTATGAGGAAATGTCGGAGTGTGATTGTACTTGCACTGCACAGAAGCCGGATGAAGCCGGTGAAGCGTTTGATGAGGCGCTGATTAGCGGCATAGTGGGCTGTGTTCCGGGAAATGTCATATCCATAACCGAAAAAGAGGCACAATACCTAAAAAATAAGCTTATGACACCTGAGATTGTAAGACTTGAGGTGCAGGATTCAGTACAGGTATCGGGAGCAGAGGATATTGGAAACATTCAGGCTACGGCATATTACAGTGATGGTACAATACTTAACCGCAGTGTTGACTGGAATACTGGAGAAATTGATTTTACAAAAAAGGGTGTTGCACAGAAAATTACCGGAACAGTAAAGCAGAAGAGATTTGCATTTCCGTTGCTGATAAACAGGGCAGACCCTTGTATCGCAAGCTGGAATGGAAAATATTATTTCATAGCGACCAATGACGCTGATGGCAACCATACGTTGTATATAAGGGAAGCCGACAGCATAGAGGGCTTGGAGAGCGCAGAGGATGTGCTTCTGCTTGATTCGTCAACCTATGAGGATATCGGAAATCTTCTATGGGCACCAGAGTTCCATGAGATAAATGGCAGACTGTACATTTTCCACGCAGCTACACCGGGTGAGTTTTTCAGTGAGGAGAGCCACATAATGCTGTTGAAGGATGGTGGTAGTCCGTGCAATAAGGATGACTGGTCGCGTCCTAGAAAAATTGTAAAGATGGATGGCAGTGCTCTGTGTGAGGCAGGAAAGACGATATCACTTGACATGACATGCTTTCATTGGATGGGAGAGTATTACGTGGTATGGTCGCAGAGGCAGTTTCTCCCGAAAGACCTTGGAGCATGGCTGTATATTGCAAAGCTCAATCAGGAAAGACCTTGGGAGCTTGCCTCAGAGCCGGTGCTTCTTTCAAAGCCCGATTATGGCTGGGACAACAATCACACATTTGTGGATGAGGGACCCTTCGCACTGGTATCCGGTGATAAGCTTTTTGTCACATTTTCAGGAGCGGCAGTCGATGAAAGCTATGTTGTGAGCTATCTTGAACTTATAAATAACGACAGTCTGTTGGATAGAAATAGTTGGCGCAAAAATAATTATCCTATTCTTTCTGCGAGAAGCGTTGATGGCGAATATGGAACAGGACACAACGCTTACGTCATTGATGAGGACGGAATTGTATGGAATACATACCATGCAAGACCGGGTGTTGATGGACCGAGAAGTACCGGAATAAGAAGGGTTCATTTCGATGTTGACGGATGTCCTATGCTTGACGTGACAGAGAATAGGGATATGACGGATGAACTTAGGAAAGTAGAAACAACTATTATTCTAGCGGAATAATATGCCAAATACATCTTGACATTTCAAGTTTAGTTAATTATTATATTTGTATTGTTATATAGAAAGGCAATGAAGGGAAAGAGTAGATATTTTGAGAACCTACAGAGAGCTGCCGGCAGGTGAGAGGCGCACAGGTTAATGAATGTTGAATACATCCCGGAGCTTTGCACCGAATTAACTATAGTTATAGTAGGCTGCAACGGGTACACCCGTTATAGTGTGAGGGTATCGTTTCATGACTGTACCTGATGAGGCAGCGGATGTGAGTCCGGTGTGAAGTAAGGTGGTAACACGTAGATATGCGTCCTTACAGTAGTGGTCACTGCTGTAAGGATTTTTTATTCTTCAGACAGTGCGTATAATTTTGTGAGTGCTGCCGCTGGGCTTGGCACGGAAAGGACAGAAAATGGGTATTTATGAGGAGCTTAAGGCAAGAGGCCTTATTGCACAGGTGACAAATGAAGAGGAAATCAGCAAGATGATTAACGAGGGAAAGGCTACATTCTATATCGGATTTGACTGTACAGCCGATTCCCTTACAGCGGGACATTTCATGGCGCTCACACTTATGAAACGCCTGCAGATGGCAGGCAACAAGCCAATCGCACTGATTGGCGGCGGTACAACCATGATCGGGGACCCTTCGGGAAGAACCGATATGCGTAAGATGCTAACAAAGGAAGATATTGAGCACAACGCAGAATGTTTCAAGAGACAGATGGAGAGATTCATTGATTTTGGCGAGGGAAGGGCTCTCATGGTCAACAACGCAGACTGGCTTTTAAATCTCAACTATGTTGAGCTGCTTCGTGAGGTCGGTGCCTGCTTCAGCGTTAACAACATGCTTCGTGCTGAGTGCTACAAGCAGAGAATGGAGAAGGGGCTTTCATTCTTAGAGTTCAACTACATGATCATGCAGAGCTACGATTTCTATATGTTATACCAGAAGTACGGCTGTAATATGGAGTTCGGCGGTGATGACCAGTGGAGCAACATGCTTGGAGGAACAGAGCTTATCCGCCGTAAGCTTGGCAAGGATGCCCATGCCATGACAATCACGCTTCTGACCGATTCAAACGGAAAGAAGATGGGAAAGACCGCAGGAAATGCAGTATGGCTTGACCCTAAAAAGACTTCACCTTACGAGTTCTTCCAGTACTGGAGGAATGTCGATGACGCCGATGTAATGAAGTGCATCAAGATGCTCACCTTCATCCCTCTTGATGAGATTGAGAAGATGGAAAGCTGGGAGGGCAGCCAGTTAAATGAGGCTAAGATGATTCTTGCTTACGAGCTCACCAAGCTTGTTCATGGTGAGGAGGAGGCCAAGAAGGCCAAGGCAGGTGCGCTTGCCATATTCGGCGGCTCAGGAGATTCATCCAACATGCCTACAGTTGAGATTGAGGATGCTGATTTTAAGGATGGCTTTGTCGATATCCAGACACTTCTTGTGAAGGCAGGTCTCTGCCAGTCACGCGGCGATGCGAGACGTAATGTTGAGCAGGGCGGTGTCACAGCCAACGATGAGAAGGCAACACTTGACACTAAGTTCACCAAGGCTGATTTCGGCGACGGAATTGTTATCCGAAGAGGTAAGAAGAACTTTAAGAAGGCAGTGCTTAAATAGCGGCTGCGAGCGCTAAGGGGATATTTTATTTTGGCTTTTGCAGACAGGCAATAATGGCTTTTTTGTTATTGAAAGTCCACATGCATCATGTACGGGTGTATGTGGACTTTTATTATGCCGTTTAGGCGGCCTCTTCGCAGGTAGAGATTTTTACGGAGAAAGTCTTTCTTGATTTTATACGAAAGACCGCCTGACAGTTGTATTGCCATATGAAGGCGGTAAAAACCTTAATAACTTCCAATTTTTCCATTGACAAATATTGAAATGTCGGGGTCAAAACATGTGCTATACACTCGTACATTAAATTAGCATGTTTTGACCTCAACAGTATATTAAATAAAGTTAATTATTATTTTTTAAATAGTATATTGCAATATAGAATAGCTTGTGATATTATACATATGGTTACAAAATAAATGAGGCGCTGTAAAGCATATTTACGTAATGCGTTGTGTTCGCAGTCGTCTGAATAGTTTAATTATTGGTGAAGGGAGTGTTTACATGAATACGCAGATGAAGAAGGGTGTTTTGGAGCTGTGTGTTCTCTCTATGCTGAGTAGGGGAGACAGGTATGGGTATGAGCTCACGGAGAGCTTGTCGGAGGAGATGTCGATAGCGCCGGGAACCTTGTACCTCATACTTAAGAGGCTCAAGGATGATGAGTGTGTTGAGACATATCTTGTGGAGTCGGAGTCGGGTCCGGCGAGGAAGTATTATCACCTTACGGATAAGGGAAATGAGACATTATTGCAGCAGAAGAACGACTGGCAGCAGTTTATAAGAATTGTTGAGAAGTTTATAGGTGAGTAGGAGAGGGAGGATAAAATTATGACAAGAGCAGAATATATGGAGGAGCTTGCACAGGCACTTAAGGCGTATGACGAGGATTTTGCATTGGATATTATCGGGGATTACAGGAGACATTTCGATGAGGCGGCTGCGGACGGCAGAAGTGAGGAGTCCGTATGTGAGGAATTAGGAAGCGTTGAGGATTTTATAAGGGATATACCTGAGGAGTTTAAAAAGAACAGTGATGAAAAAGCATCCGGGAGAACGGATTCATCAAGTGAAACCTCAGATTATAAGGATGATTTTGGCAAGCTTGCGGGTGACCTTGGCAAGCTGGTAAATGAGGCGGGTAAAATGGCAGGAAAGGCAGGAATAGCTGCAGGAAAGGCTGCAATCAAGGCAGCTAAGAGTGCGGATTCTGCGATAAGCAGGTTCAGTGAGGTCATTTCCGACAAGCTCAGCGAGGTGATGTCTGATATATCGAATGATATGACAGAGAACGCTGCCGATGATAACACCGCAGATAGCAGCAACGAAGGTGCGGAACATACCTGTGACAGGGCTGCACAGTTCGACAATGTCGAAGTCGAAGAGTACGCAGACATTGATTTTAATAAAGACAATATTAGTAACAATGTCAATAATAATAACAATAGTAATGTCATCAATAGAGACATTAACAATAGCAATACCATAAACAGTAATGTGAACGATAGCAACATGAATGCTGGTACAGCCGGAGCCTACGCCGGAAATACAGCTTTGGACATCGTGAATCCGCTTATGGTGTGCAGCTATACCGGACTCAGAGGGCTTAAGATGAGTGTGGTCGAGCCTAATGTGGAGCTTGTACAGGCGGACACGGCTGCAATCACAATCATTCTTTCAAGACCGCTTACAAAGAAGGAAAAGATGTATATGAATCCGATTATTTCAGTTGAGGATGGTATACTGAAGGTTAAGCAGGAGAATAAGAACAAAGCTTTTTCATTTATTTATAATCCGGTAAATGAACCGCTCACATATTTTGTCACTGTTCCGGCACGGTTTGAGAAGTTGAATGTTTCAACAGTGAGCGGCGGAATATATATACAGAGTGATATCAAAGCTGAGAGCTGCAGGCTTTCAACGGTGAGCGGTGGCATATATGTAGATGGTGACATCACTACTGAGGAGTGCAGGCTCTCAACAGTGAGCGGTTCCATAAAGGTACAGCATGATATACATGCCGATAAGCTGAAGCTTAACACAGTGAGCGGTCAAATCAGGACAGCGGCACAGTTATATGCGAAGGAGCAGGAGTTCAGCTCTGTGAGCGGAAGCGTGAATGCAGTAGTTGCCGGTGAAAGCTTCAGCGCTGAGACGGTGAGCGGTTCAGTCAATGTAGCTGTGATTGGAGCATGTTCAGGTAAGGTGAACACGGTTTCAGGCGGAATAGCGATTAGCCTCTTATCAGATATCGGAATCGACATAAAGTGTTCAGGCATGAGCGGCTCCCTGAAGCTTATGACGGATAAGCATGTTGTATGGGATAACGACGATGAAAAGAATACGATGCGCTTCGGATTTGCCAAGTCCGACAGGCATGCGGTATTCGGGGATGGACTTGCGAGGATAACAGCGGGCTCCGTGAGCGGTTCGGTCAAGGTATATGATTTTGGAAAAACAGAATAAGCCATGGGACAGGGACCAGACCCCGTGTCCCAAGTTTGGGACACAGGGGTCTGGTC
>ERZ780177.799-NODE-799-length-32542-cov-10.805153_pt1 | contig 32542 bp, 25 predicted proteins | sample MGYA00510973_ERZ780177 | MGnify/ENA primary metagenome ERZ780177 (study PRJEB29588, sample SAMEA2144396) | human gut metagenome | biome: human gut; feature: human-associated habitat; material: faeces | place: Denmark | collected 2008/2010 ...
TGTGAGAAGAACGTCGAATCCGGCATCTTTGATAGCTTGCAGATATTCGTCGGGTGCACTGAAAGTAGGATAGCCTTGATAAGGTTTTCCACCGAGAGTCACTTCAAGATTACCTATTGCAATATCGGCACGGGAGATTTCTTCCTTTATAAGGGAGAAACAAGGAGAATAATCATATTTCCCGTCGGAAGTGCGGGCGGCATCTATTTGCGCCCGGTGTTGCATTAAGTCTCCTACAAATAATAGCGTAATCCTTTCCTGTGAGAAAAGGGTTACGCTATATAGTAGAAAGATAAGGGAGATGAGCGCTTTCATCATCCTTATTATTGATAAATAGCTTTCTTGCCTGCCAACAATGTATTCTTCATTAAAGAGACAATGGTCATGGGACCTACACCACCAGGTACGGGAGTGATGAATGAACATTTGGGAGCTACTTCATCGAACTTGACATCACCGGTCAGCTTGAAACCGGATTTTCTGGTTGCGTCCGGTACACGGGTAGTACCTACGTCAATGACAACTGCGCCTTCTTTCACCATTTCCGCTTTTACAAAGTTAGGTTGTCCCATAGCTGCGATGATAATATCGGCTTCTTGGCACTCTTTTACCAGGTCTTTACTGCGGCTGTGGCAAACGGTTACTGTGGCGTCACCGGGATAAGCCTTTTGCATCATTAGGGCAGCCATGGGCTTGCCTACGATATTGCTGCGCCCCAGTACAACGCATTTCTTTCCGGAAGTTTCTATTTTGTATCTTTTCAGCAATTCGAGAATTCCGTTAGGAGTTGCGGAAACGTAACAAGGCAATCCTATGGACATACGTCCTACATTGATAGGATGGAAGCCATCCACATCCTTGCGGTAGTCGATTGTTTCAATCACTTTTTGTTCCGATATATGTTTTGGCAAAGGCAGCTGGACGATAAAACCGTCTACATCTGCATCCTCATTCAGTTCGCGCACTTTTGCCAGCAGCTCTTCTTCCGTTACATCTGTCTCATAACGAATGAGCGAGGACTTGAATCCGCATGCTTCACAAGCTTTTACTTTGGCTGCTACATAGGTTTCGCTGCCACCGTCGTGTCCTACAAGGATAGCTGCTAAATGCGGGCGTTTTCCGCCGCGCGCCACTATCTCAGCTACTTCTGTTGCAATTTCCTGTTTTACCTGTTCGGAAATTGCTTTTCCGTCAATTAGTGTCATATTCAATATTATTGTATTGGTTATTATTTACATGGCATTATTCGCAAAAATAGGTCAAATAACCGAATAAAGCAAAAATCCCGCTGACTTCATTCGAACTATGAAATTAGCGGGATTTATATGCGGGATATTTTTCTTTCTTATCGTTTCAGTTTCGGCATCATCTTGCCCATTTTGCTGCCGGTCACCATTTTCATCATTTTACGGGTCTGGTCGAACTGTTTCAGCAAACGGTTTACTTCCTGAATGTTCGTGCCGCTACCTTTGGCGATACGCTGGCGGCGCGAGCCGTTTAGGATGGCCGGGTTGCTGCGTTCTTCCGGAGTCATGGAGTAGATAATCGCTTCGATGCTTTTGAAAGCATTGTCGTCAATATCGATATCCTTGATAGCTTTGCCTACCCCCGGTATCATGGAAGCGAGTTCTTTCAAGTTACCCATTTTTTTGATTTGTGCAATCTGGCTCAGGAAGTCGTTGAAGTCAAACTGGTTCTTCGCAATTTTCTTTTGCAGACGTTTGGCTTCTTCTTCATCATATTGTTCTTGTGCACGCTCTACCAATGACACGATGTCGCCCATACCTAGAATACGGTCTGCCATACGGGCAGGGTGGAATTGGTCGATAGCGTCCAGCTTTTCGCCGGTTCCTACAAACTTGATAGGCTTGTTTACTACAGTACGGATAGAAAGGGCGGCACCACCGCGAGTGTCACCGTCCAACTTGGTCAATACCACACCATTGAAGTCCAGACGTTCGTTGAATTCTTTGGCTGTGTTTACGGCATCCTGTCCGGTCATGGAATCCACTACGAACAAGATTTCATTCGGATTGATGGCGGATTTGATGGCGGCGATTTCGTTCATCATCTCTTCGTCTACGGCCAGACGACCGGCTGTATCGACGATTACGAGGTCATATCCTTTGGCTTTAGCTTCCTGTATGGCGTTTTGGGCTATGCTCACTGGGTCTTTGCTATCAGGTTCGGAATACATGGGCACTTCGATCTGCTCTGCCAGTACGCGCAACTGTTCGATAGCGGCGGGGCGGTAAACGTCGCAAGCCACCAATAAGGGCTTCCGGTTCTTTTTGGTTTTCAGCATGCGTGCCAACTTTCCGGAGAAAGTAGTCTTACCGGAACCTTGCAGACCGGACATCAAAATAACAGCCGGTTTGGAATCAATATTGATTTCCGCAGTTTCGCCACCCATGAGTTGTGTTAACTCATCGTGTACGATTTTTACCATTAACTGGCTGGGTTTTACAGCTGTCAGCACGTTTTGTCCTAAAGCTTTTTCCTTAACGGTATCAGTAAAACTCTTGGCAACCTTATAGTTTACGTCAGCATCCAAAAGTGCTTTACGCACGTCTTTCAGCGTTTCCGCTACATTAATTTCGGTGATTTTACCTTCACCCTTCAAAATTTTAAACGACCTCTCAAGTCTCTCGCTTAAATTATCGAACATAGTATCTAATTACAATTACTAAATTACAAATTACTCTTATTGAGGCGCAAAAGTACAAAAAATACCTGTAACTGCCTTCTTTTAAGGACAGAATATTATTATGGCTTTGCAGCAGATTGCCTTGAAGCATAAAATATATCCGTTCCAACTGACGGGAAAACTGAAATCATGTTTATTCTCCATACTTTTGCTTTTATATCTTAGTTGGTTCTTTTCCGTGTAGGCATTTAACCGTTCATGCTCATCAGGAATTCATCGTTGTCTTTGGTTTTTTCCAAACGGTCTTTTACGAAGTCCATTGCCTCTATCGGGTTCATATCGGCAAGATACTTGCGGAGAATCCACATGCGATCCAGCGTTTGCTTGTCTTGCAGCAAGTCATCGCGACGAGTGCTGGAAGCAACGATATTGACAGCCGGGAAGATGCGCTTGTTGGACAGGTTGCGGTCGAGTTGCAGTTCCATATTACCAGTACCTTTGAACTCTTCAAAGATCACTTCGTCCATTTTGGAACCGGTATCTATAAGCGCCGTAGCAAGGATGGTCAGCGAACCACCACCTTCAATGTTGCGGGCAGCACCGAAGAAGCGTTTCGGCTTGTGCAGTGCGTTGGCGTCCACACCTCCGGACAATACTTTACCCGAAGCCGGGGAAACAGTATTGTAGGCACGTGCCAAACGTGTTATGGAGTCAAGGAAGATAACAACGTCATGTCCGCATTCTACCATTCTTTTGGCTTTCTCCAAAACAATGCCTGCTATTTTCACGTGACGTTCTGCCGGTTCGTCGAAAGTAGAGGCAATAACCTCTGCATTTACGGTACGGGCCATGTCGGTAACTTCTTCCGGACGTTCATCAATCAATAGCATAATCATGTACACTTCCGGGTGGTTGGCTGCAATGGCGTTGGCAATGTCCTTCATCAGAATAGTCTTACCCGTTTTGGGCTGTGCTACGATTAGTGCGCGCTGGCCTTTACCAATGGGCGCAAAGAGGTCTACTACGCGGGCAGACAGGGAGTCGGAATATCCGCCTTTGCAAAGTTTAAATTTCTCGTCCGGGAAGAGCGGGGTGAGATGTTCGAACGGTACACGGTCGCGTACAAAAGCTGGGTCACGTCCGTTAATCTTGGATACTTTTACCAGCGGGAAATATTTCTCTCCTTCCTTGGGTGGACGGATAACACCTTCCACTACATCACCGGTCTTCAGGCCGAACAGCTTGATTTGTGATTGTGAAACGTAAATATCATCGGGAGAAGAAAGGTAGTTATAATCGGATGAGCGCAGGAATCCATAACCGTCCTGCATGATTTCCAATACGCCGGTTCCTGTGAGTATATCGTCGAATTCGTACGCCTTTTCACGTTCTATTGCCGGCTTGCGTTCGGGAGCAACATAATTCTCGTTGTTGTTCTGTTGTTGTGCAGGACGTTGCTGCTGTTGTGCAGGACGCTGGTTGTTATTGTTACGATTGTTGTTGTATGGCGTATTGTTATCGCGGAGGCGAAGACGGGAGCGTTGTTGCGGTTGCTCTGTTGCAGGAACGGGAGTTTCTGCTTTGGTGGCTTCGAATTTGCCGATGAGCTCTGACGGCAGTTCTATTTTTTCGGTTGGCAAATCCTCGATGGGGATAAAGTCATCCTCTGCTTCCGGCAAGACAGGACTTTCATCTGGTGTAGGCTGGGGGGCTGCAACAACTTTCTTGGGTTCTGCTTTTTTCGGCTCTGTAGTTTCTACTTTAGTTTCTGCCGGAACGGTTTTAGGTGTTTCCGCTGCGGGAGCCGCTTCTTGTTTTACTTTGCGAGGACGTCCCGGTTTGCGTTTGGGAACTTCAGTCTCTGCTGCGGGAGTTGCGGCTACGGTCGGCTCTTTAGCCGCCTCTGCTGCTTGTACGGAGGCTTGTACGGCAGGTGCTTCTTCGGTTTTCCCTTTTGTGAGTTCACCGTTCTTATTGGCTGTGAATACCTTGTCCGCTGCTTCTTTCTTGACCGTTACGCGAGAACGTTTTTGCTTGTCCCCTTTACGTTCTTCTTTTAATTTGTCGGCTGCTACTTTCTTGGTTGCTCCAGCAATGGCTTGTTCGTCAAGTATCTTGTAAACGAGTTCTTCTTTTTTGAGAGAGTCTGTTTTTTTGATACCCAGTTCTTGGGCAATAGCTTGCAGTTCCGACAAATTTTTGTCGTTTAATTGAATGATATTATACATATAGTATATGTGTGAATGGTTTTTACTTATATCGGTAAGTCTACCTTTTGTAAATTATGATTTAATAGGGATATTTGTTATTGAACCGGAAATCTGACTAACAATCCTCACCTCAGTAAGGAGTTGCAGAATGTTTCAACGGCACAAAGGTAATAATAATTTTTGGTTTCATAAATAAATCGTCTTTTTTTTAATTTTAAAAGTCTATCTTTGTTTCATTATTATATAAGAAACAGATTTATGAATATATATACAGTTCGTTTGATTACTTTTTCGCCTACCCATACCTCTAAACAAGTGGGCGAGGCGATTGTTCGCGGTACGGGCATTTCCGATGTTACCCGGACAGACCTTACTTTCCACCCGGCTGGCAAATTGGAAATTCCTGAAAACACCTTGACGGTGATAACCGTCCCCGTCTATGGCGGGAAGGTGGCACCCCCGGCATTGGAGCGGATGAAAGACGTTCATGCTTCCGGCGCTCCGGCGGTGCTGGTTGCTGTGTATGGTAACCGTGCCTATGAAAAAGCATTGGTGGAGTTGGACGCATTTGCATCGGACAGAGGATTTAAAGTGATTGCCGGTGCTACGTTTGTAGGCGAGCATTCGTACAGTACGCAGCAAAATCCCATAGCTGCAGGGCGGCCGGATGCAGATGACTTGCAGTTTGCAGAAACTTTCGGCGTTAAGATACGGACTAAAATCGAAGCGGCAGCCGACATGGATAAGCTCTATGCCGTTGACGTCAACCGTATTCAACGTCCCCGTCAGGCATTTTTTCCGTTATTCCGTTTCTTGCGGAAGGTGGTGAAACTACGCAAAAGCGGAGTTCCTATGCCGCGCATTCCGGCTGTCAACGCAGAACTTTGCAACCATTGCGGATACTGTGTGAAGCATTGTCCGGCAGGCGCTATCGCGAAGGGCGATGAATGTAGTACCGATGTGGAAAAGTGTATTCGCTGCTGTGCTTGTGTAAAAGGGTGTCCGCAAAAGGCCCGTACTTTTGATACGCCGTTTGCCGCCTTGCTTGCCGATTGCTTTAAGAAGCAGAAGGAAAATAGGATTATCTTGTAAGTAGATTCTGACACGGGCATAAAGTTCAAAGAGTATTTTCTGCTTCTTTTGAAGCTCTATTCGGTCTGTTTTTTGTTTTATAAGAAGCATAACGGGGTATGTGACGAATAAAAATAGAAAAATATCTTCAAACAAGGAGTGCTGAAGACGATTTAAGCAGGTTCTTAAGGAGAAGGATTCTTGTCGGAGAGGATAGATGTTCTCTTCAGGTAAGAAGCCGGTAAATATAGGAGAAGAACTTTATCTCCGGCCTGAAGATGGGTGTCTTTAGGCTGGAGAGAGCCGTTTTTAGGTTAAAGTTCTGTATCTCTAACCTAAAGATGAAATGGATAATGGGGTATTCTTCGGATGCAGAGTTATACCGCTTGGGTCTTAGGGTGTGGCAGGACTGTCCCCAGCGGGAAGAAGCCGGACTGTGAGTACCTGTTTTGTAGAGGCATCGATGCGGAAACGGTTGTCCGTTCTTTCACCTATCAGCCAGATAATCTCTTCGCCGCAACATAATACCCATTGCTGCTCTTTGCGCAAAAGGGAGAACTTCCGGTCGGTCATATAGTCGCTTACTTTTTTCCGGCCTTTCATGCCGAATGGAATAAAAGAGTCTCCTTGTCGCCAGGGGCGCAGAAGGAGAGGATGTGTCAGTTTGTCCGCATCAAAGCAGGCAGTGTTCTTGTCGCGGGGAATGACAAAGTCTGGGGTAAAGGCATACTCTTCCATTGCCAGTGCGGGTTGTATGGGTTGTCGGTGTGCTTCAATCAGCAGATATTCGCGGTCTTTCACAATGCACCAATGTTCCGAAGTGAAGATTTTTCCCGGCTGTCCTTCCAGCGAACGGTATATGTCTCCGATTTGGGCGGTGTTAAAGCCGAGCGGGTATAGGATTTCAAATAGTAATGTTGCGGGGGCCGGTTCCTGCATCAGTCTCTCGATGCAGATGCCCTCTGCTGTCCGCACCCGTTTTATGCCGTCGTTTATCCCTTGTTTATATATGGCGGATGCGCTATCCAGATGCTCGGCGGTATTGAGAATGCTTTCTTTGACGGACGGGTTGATTTCCTGCATCATGGGCAACAGGTTCAAGCGTATTTTGTTACGAGTGTATTCATCCAGCAGATTGGTGCTGTCCGTTACGTAATCCTGCCCTATGCGGTTCAGATAACTGATGATTTCTTTGCGTTCCAGGCAAAGCAGCGGACGTACGATGTGCCCGTTTTTGGGGCGTATTCCCCGTAACCCGTTGATGCCCGTACCACGTATCAGGTTCAGCAGGAGGGTTTCCACGCTGTCGTCCTGGTGATGGGCTACGGCAATGGCGTCGGCATTGATTTTCTGCCGTATTTCCTCAAACCATCCGTAACGCAGTTCGCGTGCAGCCATTTCAATGGAGATATGCCGTTCTTCGGCAGTGCGCGCGGTGTCGAAGTGGACGGTGTGTAGCGGCACTTGTTGTTTTACGCACAGTTGGCGGACAAATGCCTCATCTCTGTCGGATTCTGCACCTCGCAGGTGAAAATTACAGTGCGCAGCTTCGCAGTCGTAGCCCGACGCTTGCAACAGTCGTAATAAAGCGACGGAATCCGCACCGCCGCTTAGGGCGACAAGTACCTTGTCTGTCGGTTGCAAAAGCTGTTTCCGGTTGATATATTGTGCTACTTTTTCCTTTTCCATAGCGGCAAATATACATGTTTCTTCCCGGATTTTGTTACTTCCGTGCCGAAAGGTTACTTTGGCAGACCGTTGTCAGCTTGCTTACAATGCAGAATCGGCTCTCTTTGATGTCTCTTATTTAAAAACATTCTAAATTATTTGCGCTATACGGACTTATCCTTTATCTTTGCGGCAAAAATAAAAAAGGCAGAAAACTATGCGTTTGTCCGAATTGAAAACCGGTGAGAAGGGAGTAATCGTTAAAGTGCTGGGACACGGAGGTTTCCGTAAGCGAATCGTGGAAATGGGATTTATCAAGGGGAAAACCGTTGAGGTGTTGCTGAACGCCCCTCTGAAAGACCCCATCAAGTATAAGGTGATGGGATATGAAATCTCTTTACGGCGTCAGGAAGCTGAGATGATTGAGATTGTCGGTGAAAAGGAAATGTGTCGGGAGTCCGTGCAGCTCGACTATCACGAGGGATGGAGCGAAGATATGCGTTTGGACGAAGAGGAACTGAAACGTATCGCTTTGGGAAAACGCCGCACCATCAATGTCGCTTTGGTGGGTAATCCCAATTGCGGCAAGACATCCCTTTTCAACATCGCCTCGGGTTCGCACGAGCATGTGGGTAATTACAGCGGTGTCACCGTAGATGCTAAAGAGGGGTATTTTGACTTTCAGGGGTATCATTTCCGCATTGTCGACTTGCCTGGCACTTATTCGCTCTCTGCCTATTCTCCCGAAGAGATTTATGTGCGCCATCACATCATCAACGAAACTCCGGATATCATTATTAATGTGGTGGACTCTTCCAATCTGGAGCGGAACCTGTATCTCACCACCCAGTTAATTGACATGAACGTGCGCATGGTTATTGCGCTTAACATGTACGACGAACTGGAAGCAAGCGGGAACACGTTGGATTACGTAAAACTCGGTCAGTTGTTTGGCGTGCCGATGCTGCCTACCATCAGCCGCACCGGAAAAGGCATAGAACAGCTTTTCCATATTATCATCGGTATTTACGAGGGTGGTGATTTTCTGGATAAAAAAGGTAAGATACGTGCCGAAATCCTGAATGATTTGCGCAACTGGCACAAGGAGTATGTACCCGACCACGATTTTGGCACTCACAAGGAGGAGAAAGAGCATCCGGCAGGCTTCTACCGCCACATCCACATCAATCACGGGCCGGAATTGGAGCGGAGCATTGAAGAGGTGAAACGCATAATCAGTGTCAACGAGAATATACGGTATAAATACTCCACGCGCTTTCTTGCTATTAAGTTGCTGGAGAATGACGAGGATTTGGAGAAGACCGTACAGGAGTTTCCCAATGGGAAGGATATTATTGAAGTCCGTAACCGTGAAGTACAACGCCTGCGCAATGCAATAAACGAAGATAGCGAGCAGGCCATTACAGATGCCAAATACGGTTTTATCGCCGGCGCGCTTCGCGAAACCTATGTGGACAAGCAAGAGGATACGGCACGTACAACGCGTGTGATAGATTCCATTGTGACGCATCGCGTATGGGGGTATCCCATCTTTTTTCTGTTCCTGTATCTGATGTTTGAAGGAACATTCATCTTGGGAGATTATCCCATGCAGGGCATTGAATGGCTGGTAGGTGCGTTGGGCAGTCTGGCGCGTGACAATATGTCTGAAGGGCCGCTGAAGGATTTGTTGGTGGACGGCATTATCGGCGGTGTAGGCGGGGTGATTGTCTTTTTGCCCAATATCTTGATTCTATATTTCTTCATATCTTTGATGGAGGATTCCGGATATATGGCGCGTGCCGCCTTTATCATGGATAAGATAATGCATAAGATGGGACTACACGGCAAGTCCTTTATCCCTCTGATTATGGGATTCGGTTGCAATGTACCGGCTATTATGGCCTCGCGTACTATTGAAAACCGGAAGAGCCGACTGGTGACCATGCTTATCAATCCGCTGATGTCGTGCAGTGCACGTTTGCCTATTTATTTGCTGTTGGTGGGGGCGTTTTTCCCGAACAATGCCAGTTTGGTATTGCTGATAATCTATGCTATCGGCATTTTACTGGCTGTGGTTATGGCACGGCTTTTCTGTCGCTTTCTGGTAAAGGGAGATGACACGCCGTTTGTTATGGAGCTTCCTCCTTACCGCATACCGACGTCGAAGTCCATTTTTCGCCATACTTGGGAGAAAGGCGCGCAATATCTGCGCAAAATGGGAGGTATCATCATGGTGGCTTCCATTGTGATATGGGCGTTGGGGTATTATCCGGACCACGATGCATATCAGGATGTGGCCGAGCAGCAGGAAAACTCGTATATCGGCAGAATAGGCAAGGCTGTGGAACCGGTGATAGCGCCGTTAGGTTTTGATTGGAAACTGGGTGTCGGTATCCTTTCCGGTGTAGGGGCCAAGGAACTGGTGGTAAGTACGCTGGGAGTTCTGTATGCAGATGATGCCGAAGCCGATGCGGTGAGCTTGGGCGAACGGATTCCAATTACTCCATTGGTGGCTTTTGGCTATATGGTGTTTGTATTGATATATTTCCCGTGCATCGCCACCTTAGCGGCCATTAAAGGAGAATCGGGCAGTTGGAAATGGGCTTTGTTTGCAGCGGTGTACACTACTGTCCTTGCATGGGTGGTGTCCTTTGCAATTTATCAGATAGGGGGGCTGTTTGGATGAGTAATTGGCAAAATTGGGCGGTAGCTCTCATTTTATTGTTGTGTATCGTCCGTATCGGACAGCGTGTTTATGCTTTTTTCATGAAAGTAAGAGAAAAGCGTAATCCTTGCGAGAATTGTGCAACAGGCTGTGAATTAAAGCAATTGTACGAAAAGAAACGCTCGGAATGCAGTGACGGTAAAAAAGAAATAAAGAAAAAATGCTGTTGATAGTTGGTAGTTTCAAAAAAATGACTACCTTTGCAACCGCAAACGAGAAAGATTGGTTCCTTGGATGAGTGGCTTAGTCAGCGGTCTGCAAAACCGTGTACGGCGGTTCGAATCCGCCAGGAACCTCAATAATCCCTCTCAGATTATTTCTGAGAGGGATTTTCTTTTGGGCACGCTCGGAATGAGCATTGTCTAACGGGGAGCAATGTAAAAATCTAGAACATCGGTAACTGATAAATGAATCCCACCGATACTCTGTTTGTAGAATAGTTCTCTTGTCCGAGTGCTTTGGCGCGGGCGGTGAAGTCATAGGAGCGTCCTACGTATGTAAGGAAGAAATGCAAGTTGGTATCCATAGGATAGAACTCCACACCAGCAAAATAACCCCATGCGGTGCGGTATTTGCCTTTTTCCAAATCTCCCTGCTGTTTGGTGAGAGATGCTGTTTCATACATTCCTTTTACGAAAGCGTTCCATTTAGGCAGGAAACGGTAATTCAACTTGGTTACCATTGAAAAATATCCGGCATCGAAAGCATTGTGTCCTTCCATACTGTCCGTTATCCCTGTCATGATACCCTTGCGGTCGATACCTTCTTTGGAGTACATGAAGTCGAGGAACATGTTGAACTTATTCAAGTTCAATTCATTACCAAATGCAAAATAATAAAGATTCTTGTCCTTTGCTTCGTTCATGATAGAGGCGGACCAGCGTGTCTTGAATATGTCATTGAAATTACCGTTCCAGTTCAGGGTGTACACAAGCGGCAGCTTGCCCGATTCTATGGCAGGCTGTTCGCCGTCTTCGGTTTCAACCCCATACATCTTGTTGAAAGAGCCGTTGCGGCTGTCCAGTATTTGCAGGTTCAGCTGTTGGTGGGCATTGATGTCATATCCGATGTTCAAACCGGTCATGAAGTTACTCATGTTCTCAATCATATCGCTGTATTCATATATTTCGATAGGATTCAAGTCGAACTCGATACCGCCGTATGCGGTACATTGCTTACCGGCAAAAATAGAAAATCCTTTTCCCAGTTTTACACCTATCCCTGCAATGTCAATGGAAGTAGGAAGGTTGTCTATGTTGCCGCTACTGTCGTTCGAGCGGTTCAGCCGTTGTCTGTATCGGTACGAAAGCCAGTTGTTGATATTTCCTTTGGCTTCAATGCGGAGTTGTCTCATTTTGAAAGCTCCCTCTTCGAAGCCGTCGCGAAAGTTTGCATCAAAGCTGCCCTGCATATTGAGGAATAAGTTGAACTTATCTTGTTTTTTCTTTACATTGGTGAGTTCTTCAAACAGGGTTTTGTTTTCAAGGAACTTCTCGTTCTTCTCCGTGCTTTGGGCGTACATGACTTGTGTACAGCCCGCAGCCAGAAGTATAAATGTGAGTTTCTTTATCATTTCTATCTGTTTTTAATATTCGTTGAAATATTCCTGAATCTGTTTCCAGTCGGTGGTTTTGGTCAGTGCAAGCATCAGCAGGACACGTGCTTTCTGGGGATTCAGTTCCTGTGATGCGACAAACTGATACTGTGCGTCGTCTACTTCTGCATCGAGCGAAGTGGGACCCGTCGGCACTCTTGACGAACGGACTACGAGGATACCTTTCTTGCGGGCTTCCGTTAATACGGGGAATATATTCTTGTGAATATTTCCATTGCCTACTCCTGCATGGATGATACCCTTATAGCCATTGCTCAGCATCGGAGTCACCATGTCAGCCTCGATGTTTGAATAGCTGTAGACAATTCCCACTTTGGGGAGTGAGTTCAGATTGGTAACATCAAATACCGAGTGGGTGGTGTGTTTCTTTACAGACGACATATTATACGTGACCTTGCCGTTCAGTACATAACCGAGTGCACCCGCGTTGGGGGCTTGGAAGGTCTGCACGTCAACAGTGTTCATCTTCAATACGCTTGCAGCACCAAGCACGCTTCCGTTCATTGCCACTAAAACGCCTTTCCCTTTGGACTCTTTTGCTCCGGCCACAACGACGGCATTGTATAAGTTAAGAGGTCCGTCGGCACTGATAGCGGTAGAGGGGCGCATTGCTCCGACCAGAACTACCGGTTTGTCGCTCTTGACTGTCAGGTTGAGGAAATAGGCCGTTTCTTCCATCGTATCGGTTCCGTGGGTAATTACGATGCCGTCGATGTCAGAGCGTTTCAGAAGCTGGTTAATTTTCTTTGCAAGAGTCAGCCATACATCATCGTTCATGTCTTGTGAACCTATCTTGACAATTTGTTCGCCGGTTACGTTAGCTATGTTTTTAAGTTCGGGTACGGCATCGAGCAGGGTACCGATGGCTACCTGTCCGGCAGTATAGTTGGTAGCGGTTGCAGATGTTCCGGTTCCGGCAATGGTTCCGCCGGTGGCAAGGATATGGATGTTAGGCTTCTGCTGGGCGAAAGCCATTGTGACGGAAAGCAGTAGCATAACGGCTACCATGCTGAGTTTTTCTAATCTTTTCATAACTTAATTTGTTTGAATTAAAAAATAGGTTAAAGGTAAATATGCTTAGAAAAATTGTATGAATAATAATCCCAAGGCTATGGCAACTGCCGTAGAGACGATACCCGGCATCATAAAAGAGTGGTTGAGTATATATTTACCGATTCGGGTGGTTCCCGTACGGTCAAAGTTGATGGCTGCAACTACGGTAGGGTAGTTCGGGATGAAGAAATACCCGTTTACGGCAGGAAACATGGCTATCAGCATATATGGCGATATGCCCAAAGCAATACCCAGCGGTACTAAAGCGCGTACTGTGGCTGCCTGGCTGTACAGCAGGATAGACATGACGAACAAAGCGATGCCGAACAGCCAGGGCATCTGGCGTACGATACCTTCGATAGAGGCGGTGAGTTGTGCCATATTTCCGTTCAGGAATGTATCGCCCATCCAGGCAATGCCGAAGATGGCGATTACAGCCTGCATTCCAGCCGGGAAGACAGAGCCTTGTGTTGCTTTTATTCCGTCTGTCTTAGTTACCAGCAGAATGAGGGCGGCAGCCGAAAGCATGATGATTTCGATAATGGCGGACATCCCTAAGGAAACTGTTTTTCCGTCAATCAGGAAAGAAGGACGCATCCCTTCGAATGAGCCGAAAAGAACGATGAATGCCGTGGCAAGGATAAATATGAGTACCGAAATCATAGCATGGCGTTTGTTTGTTACATCGTCGATTTTCACTTTCTTACCGTCGAAGTAGCCTTCTGCCATACGTTTTTGATATTCCGGGTCGTCAATCAGTTCTTTTCCCACACGCATGGAGCACAATGCGCCTACCAGTACGCCGAGAATTGTTGCGGGAATCGTTATTTTAAGTATGTCGAATAAAGTGATGTCGAATCCGGCAAGCAGACCGAGCAGTGCAACCGTAGCCGCCGAAATGGGACTTGCCGTGATAGCCTGCTGTGAAGCGATGACGGCGATACCCAGCGGACGCTCAGGTCTGATTTTGGTTTCGGTTGCAACTTCGGCAATGACGGGAAGAACCGAGTATGCCACGTGTCCTGTACCGGCTACGAAAGTAAACAGGTAGGTGACGATGGGGCTGAGGATAGTAACCTGAGACGGGTTCTTGCGCAGCAGTTTTTCCGCTAACTTTACCATGTAATCAAGTCCGCCGGCCGCCTGCATGCAGGAAGCTGCGGAAATAACGGCGGCTATCATCAACATTACGTCTATCGGTGGTGCAGTGGGTTGTAAGCCAAATACAAAAGTCAGTATGCCCAAACCTACGCCGCCCATTACTCCGAGACCTATGCCGCCTAAGCGTGCACCTATGATAATAGCGGTCAGTACAAATAATAATTGTAAAACCATATACTTATTATTTAAAAAATTAGATAAGGTTGTTATGTTCTCTACTATTGGCTAATTTCTAAAATAATCCCTTATATAACAATAACAGGGGGTGAATTTGTTGTATTTATTATTTTATATTTTCTAAATTAAGCATATATTAACTGTTTAGTAATTTGGAGTGATAACCCTGTGTATTCTTACATTTTGTCATATTATATATAGTAATATGTGTATAAAAAGGCTTGTATTAAATGTTGTTAACCTAATAATAAGTATTATTGTTTACAAAACAATTTATGTTATCTTTGGTTATTCTTTGGTGACCGCTTATTGAAATAGTTAATAAACATATATTATGAAAGAAGAACTATCTACAAAAACTCGCACAGAAAGCGATTTAATCGGCAGCCGTGAAATACCGGAAAGCGCCATGTATGGAGTACAGACTCTCAGAGGTATCGAGAATTTCCGTATCAGTAAATTTCATCTGAACGAATATCCTTTGTTTATCAACGCTCTTGCCATTACCAAAATGGGAGCAGCCATTGCCAATTCCGAACTTGGTCTGCTTACCGGGCAGCAAACGGATGCTATCCTTAAAGCCTGTAAGGAGATACTCGAAGGCAAGCACCACGAGCAGTTCCCGGTAGACATGATTCAGGGGGGAGCAGGCACCACTACCAATATGAATGCCAATGAGGTAATAGCTAATCGCGCGCTTGAAATCATGGGACATAAACGCGGCGAATACCAATACTGTTCACCGAACGATCATGTCAATCGTTCGCAGTCCACCAATGACGCTTATCCTACTGCCATACATATAGGAATGTATTATACCCACCTCAAACTTGTGAAACATTTTGAGGAGTTGATCGATGCGTTCCAACGCAAAGCCGAAGAGTTTAAACACATCATTAAAATGGGACGTACGCAGTTGGAAGATGCTGTGCCCATGACTCTCGGACAGACATTCAACGGATTTGCCAGCATTTTGCGCAATGAGATAAAGAACCTGAACTTTGCGGCAGAGGAATTCCTTACGGTCAATATGGGAGCTACCGCCATCGGCACGGGTATTGCGGCAGAACCGGAATATGCGGAGAAATGCGTGAAGGCTTTGTCGAAGCTTACCGGATGGGACGTGAAACTGTCCGGTGACTTAGTGGGAGCTACTTCGGATACCTCTTGCCTTGTAGGCTACTCCTCGGCTATGAGAAGAGTTGCGGTGAAGATGAACAAGATATGCAATGACCTTCGTCTGCTTGCATCCGGTCCGCGTTGCGGATTGGGAGAAATCAATCTTCCCGCCATGCAGCCGGGGTCTTCCATTATGCCGGGTAAGGTCAACCCGGTTATCCCTGAGGTAATGAATCAGATATCCTATAAGGTAATCGGCAACGACCTTTGTGTGGCTATGAGTGGCGAAGCAGCTCAAATGGAGCTGAATGCAATGGAACCCGTAATGGCGCAATGTTGTTTTGAGTCTGCCGATTTGCTGATGAACGGATTCGATACCCTGCGCACGCTCTGTATCGACGGTATTACCGCTAATGAGGAAGTATGCCGCAGATATGTACACGATAGCATCGGTGTGGTTACGGCTCTTAATCCGGTTATCGGTTATAAAAATTCTACCAAGATAGCCAAAGAAGCCCTTGCAACGGGAAAAGGTGTCTATGAACTGGTTCTGGAACACAACATTCTTTCCAAAGAAGATTTGGATACTATCCTGAAGCCCGAAAACATGATTAAGCCCGTGAAGTTGGACATAAAACCCAATATCTAAGGAACGGGCTTTCGGAGCGGTAAGGCTTTGAATATAAGTTGCGCGGATTTACACAGACAGCATCTAATGACCGTTCAGTCATTAGATGCTGTCTGTGTAAATCCGCGCATTTCGTGTGGGGTATGAGTTAAATATTTGCAAAGAGTTCATACTCTATTTGTTTTGTTATGCCTAATTAGTTTCTTTTGCGACAGGAAATCTATTTATGAATACTTAAAAACAAAGAAAAATGAAGCGACTCAGATCATTGGTACTTGGCCTATTCGCATTGTGCAGCATGGTAGGTATGGCGCAGGAAGCAGAGGCAGACGATACCGGTTATATTGTGAAAGTGGGGCAGGTGGCTCCCGATTTTACCGTTACGCTGACAGACGGCAGGACCGTTACGCTTTCCGATTTCCGTGGCAAGGTGGTTATGTTGCAGTTTACGGCAAGCTGGTGTGGTGTATGCCGTAAGGAGATGCCTTTTATCGAAAAGGATATATGGCAGAAGCATAAGTCCGATCCGGATTTCATGTTAATGGGCATCGACCGTGACGAGCCGTTGAATAAAGTCATAGCTTTTGGCAAGTCCACAGGCGTTACCTATCCGTTGGGATTGGACCCGGGGGCTGATATTTTCGCCAAATATGCGTTGCGCCAAGCAGGTATTACCCGTAATGTATTGATTGATAAGGAAGGACGCATCGTGATGCTCACCCGCCTTTATAATCCGGAAGAGTTCTCGGCTTTGGTTAAGAAGATTGATGAACTTCTGAAATAACCTGTTCCCGTTTAGAACGAAAAGCTTGTTCCGGCACTTAGCGACATCATGATGTCGCTCCCCTGCACATTATCCTGCATTAGCAGTTCCTTGCCGTAAATGCGGATTTTGGGTTCGAGGAATACCTTGAAGCGGCGACCCACCCGGTAAGATGTTTGCAGTCCCGCTTCTCCGCCGATAAAGAAGCGGTTCTCATGTTTCATCCGCATAGAAGCCACTATTCCGGCAAATAGCTGTACGTCGTATTTGCGTTCGGGGTCATATCCCGTCATCAGATTGGTAAGGTTCAGCATATAGTCAAGGCTTCCGCTTGCCATATCATATTCCAAGGTTTTCCCTTTCCGGTCTGTGGACAGAGGTCCGTAATCCGCTGCTAAACGGAGCGATGACAATGGGGTGAAAATGCGTCCTGCACTTATCGTGGCCATGTAGTCGAAGTAGCGTTTCGGTTCGTACCGTTTCATTTGTATGGGAACGGAGAAACCGATTGCGCCGCTTACAAAGAAAGAAGGCTTAAACAAATCACGGTTTAAAGAGCGTGCCATACGGTTTTCTTCATCGGTACGCTGTATCTCTATACCTATATTGATACTGTACAGATTGTCTGTGAACTTTTTGGCTACGTATCTGCCTTCTTCCTTTTCATTGGTCTTTAATGAATAGGATGCCAGACTGGTGCGTGGCTCTGCAAATAAAGAAACATCGCCCCAAAGCCGGTATTTAAATTGCAAGCCGCCTGTAAATCCCGTATATCCGCCTTTTGCGGGCCGATAACCATTTTCTTTTTGAATATATCCCAGTTCACCGCCCGCCAATACATTGACGGAGAATTTGGGATTGAGTTGCCTGCCGTTAAAAAAATAAGTGGCATCCAGCATACCTTCCAGGCGTCCCCCGGCGTATGCGGACATCTCATAAAACTCTTCACCGGCCGAACTCACCGAAGAGGCGATTACTTTCTTATGCCAGGTATCGGCCGATTTGAATGCCGACAGCCGTAAGCCGAATGCCGGTATCAGCCATTTGCCGGCAGACAGGCTGATGTGCGGGCCGATGGAGTTTGTCAGTCCCATTTCACTTGTCAGGCGGGAAGCTTGAAACTGCCCGCCGGCAGCGATGCTGAGAAAGGTATTGTCCAAAAAATGATTGCCTTCCAGTATGCGTATTTTGCCGAAGGGCTTCCATGCTTTCAGGCGGTAGTTCATTCCTACGGTCGCACCGTAGGTCATGTCATATTTATGCCAGTTCTTTTGGAAGGACTGGTCTATGCCGTCACTCATAATGGTGAAGCGGGGTTCCAGATAAAAGTCCACATGTGTGGTAGGGTGCAGTTTCAGTTGGAAGCCTAAATGCAGGTCGGCTACATGTTCCGCCCTGCCTGCCAATGAAGATAATTGATAGCCGACTCCCGCTACGGTCAGGAACTCGAAGATACGTCCGGGATTGTAGCCGTTGACATAGGATGATACATTCAGCAGATAATCCGCCTGCAGACCGAAACGCAATAGGGTTTCGTTGTCTATTTTGCGCGAGAAGTTACCCGCCAGCAATGAGGCACGCAGGGCATGGGCGGGGGCGAACTGCCAATTGGCGGCGATACCGCCCACGGGACCGGTGTTGAAATCCGTGTTTCCGCGCGGAATCATTTTGTCCATGCCGCCAAACAAGGAGATATACACATTGTTTTTCCATAGTGTGTCGAAAGGCACTGCATCCGGATGCTGGTAACGTCTTTGGAACATCTGCCGGGTAGCATCGAATCCTATGCCGACGGTATCTTTAGGATGCGTTGCCGGAGAAGGATTATTGCCCGCTTGCTGTTGGGCAAAGGCAAAAGGTATCAGTGTGTGCAGTACAATCAATATAATCAGTGGTTTCTTCATGATGTTCAACTCTCCATATCCGTTTAATAAAGTTTCCAGTCGCCCTGGTCGTAATATTCCATAAATTCCTTGCTGATTTCACCGTCGTTAACGGCTATTTTGTAGTATTTCTCATCCAGTTTGACAATTTCTTCCAACTTCTTGCAGGCTTCGTCAAAGTCGAGGGCGTTATCGTAGCTCCATTCATACAGTTTCTTTTCCCGGATGTAAATCACTAGTTTCATGTATTTCGTCATGGCCGTTTCGGGCAGTTCTTCCAAGGCTTTCTGTGCTTCTTTGTTGTAATTGTCCGTCTCCATAGCCATGCACATTACAATATTATTGAGCGGTGACGACTCCTTTACCAATTTGAATACCTTTTTACGTTCCTCGCCCTCCTTTACGGTGGCTGCACCCCGGTAGTCGTAGTATTCACCCAGACAGTTGGCAAATGCCTTTATCATCTGGAAGCGTTCGGTATCCGGAAGTTTGTCGGCAAGGATGCTGGCCTCTTCAAAGTTATAGGCGCGTATGTACATTGCGAGCTGGTTGGCAACGATTGTTTCGGGGTTTACCTCAGTCTTGGTTATGCTGATGCCGTCATTGAAAGAGTCCACCATGTTCACTTTCCGCTTAAGGTCAATCAGGGGTTTCAGTATCTCTACGTCGAAAGTATCCCTGCGCAGCAGTGCTATTGCAAGGTTGTTTGCCGCCAGAATCCACGGCTTTTCTTTCCCTTTCGTGTCGTAGGCCATTGTTTCCCTGTAAGCGCGCCGATAAAGTTTCTCCGCTTCTTCCGGGGCTTTTATCATCCGGAACAAATGCCAGTACTCGTATCGGGTAAACGATTTTTTGCCATCGGCGTATTGAGGGTCGTGCAAGTATTTGTCCAATATTTCATCCGGATTCAGTTCACGGAATATTTCATGTTTGTATTCGTACTGTACGGTGCGTAGTTTGGGCAACCGTTCTTTGATGATGCTGGAGTAGTAGGGCAGACGCAATACGGCGGCAAACTGCGCATCCGGATTCTTATATTTCCCGGTGATTTCCCTTATCTCCCGCGCTTCCGCAGTGAGGCTGTCCCGTTCCAGTAAATCGGCTACTTCATTCCAAGTGGCAACACGGGTTTCCGTAGGATGTTTGTATACCCGGCTCCATTTGGCGGCAGGTATTACCGAAGTGATTTTCCGTAGGGCGAAAGCCGTTCGTTGCTTGGCAAGCGCAAGGTTGCTGGCATAGCGTCCTTCGGGAGACGATACGCCGGTTATCTTAAATTCTTTCAGTGTGGTGCCCTCACCGTTTACGATGTTCATCAGGTCTTCCTGCAACTTGTTCATCTGCACCACATTGGCAGAGTCGGCAGGATCCAGTTCAGCCTTGCCCACAAGGAATGTCAGCGAAATATTGCCTGCCGTATTCCGGCGTTCGCGCCGGGGCGTTTCCTTGTATTTATCGGGGTCTAATTCAAAATCGGGGAACGAGAACTCCAGAAACTGCAACGGGCGTTTTATTTTGCAGGTAGTCATTTTCCATTCCGCTTCGTATGTAGGGTGGGTATAGTCTGCTATAATAACTTTGGACAATACACTGTAAATGCGTCTGGGGTCGGGTACGGGTACCGAGTCATTGATGTCCAGGTTGAAGCGTGTGGCATCCAGTTGGCGGCGGGTATTGATATAGGGAGCCAGTTTGTCGTTCCTGATGTCGTAGGCCATGCGGCGGTCTTGCGTCAGTCCGTATTCGGGGCCGTCCATAACTGTCGGGTCCATGTAGCTCACTATCTCTTCGGTGGTACAGTCCATGATATAAGGTTGCATGATGAGCCGGCGGTTGGGCGCGCCGTAATTGCTGGGAATGGCTACCGAGTTGTTTACAATCAGTTTGTTGCCCACTATTTTCCCGGCTACGGGCCGGGGTTGCGGGTTCGGGTTTTCTGCCACAACTTCCACCTCCTCAAGAGCGATGCCGCCGTCGATGTTGGCGTTTATCTCCTGTTTGTAATTCACTTCGCGCAGTTCGTTTTTCATTTGCACGTTAAAGATTAGCGCGCCGTTTTCCGCTACACGTATTTCATAGTATCCGTCGGCGCCTGCCACGGCATCGGCGTCGAAGAGCAATGTTCCGCCACCGCCGGTTTCAAGTGCTTTCAGGGCATCGCGTGCCGAGGCCACGGTATTGAAAGCAAAAATACGCACGGTCTCTCCCATGGGGAAGGGGCGCGGCTTTTTTTCACCTTCGGGCAGGTTCAGCACTTTGCCGGACACGATAGTGATTTGTTGCGCCATGCTTGATGCGGAAGATAAAATCATAGCAATGCAAACGGCTGATGTTATGATGAAATTTTTCATGGCGGTTATTCTTTATTTGAAGATATAGGATATGGAGACACCTATTTTGATAGGCAGCAGTTTGTAGCCGTTGGCGTTGGCTTGTGCCGTTCCGTCGGTATAGTCCTCTATGTTATCGTTTTTGTAGTATTGTTTTTGCTTGAAGTACACGGCACCGAATCCGCCGTAAAACTCTACGTTGAGGCGTCGGTTCAGGTTCAGTGCATAGCCGAAGGTAATCCCGGCGCCGGCAGCATCGCCCTGATAGATGCGGTCTCCCCATGTGATGTCGTAGGACACGCCGAGAGCGGCTATTCCCACAAATTCCCGTGTCATGGGGCGTCCGTTAAACCAATAGCGGTATTCGGGCAGAAGACCTATCATTTTGGCTTTGTTGCCGTAGATGTTGACTGCGCCGAAAGCCGAGATGTCGATACTGCTCCGTTCGCCCACAACGAATTCGCAGCCGATGTTGGGAGCCATGGCGGCAAGCATCAGGCCGTTGGTCTTTACTGCCAGTTGCTGGGCGTGCAGGGTAGGGAAACTGCAAAGTAGCAGCAGAAAGAAGATGCTGCTTAATGAGAGTGTATGGTGATTGGTTTTCGACATATCGGTTTTTAGCGTTTTGTTGGTTGGGATTTGTAAGTTCCGTTCTATTGAAATGTATGTTCCGTACCCTTGTTCCAGTCGTTTACGGAAGCTTTTGCAGCCATGCTTTGCGTATATAGGATGTTGAGGGTGGTTATGCTGCCGGCTTCCAGTACGATTAGCGGGGGAGTGTTTGCACCGGCATCGGCTTCGTCGAACACTACGATGTCTTTCTCGCTTCCGTCCGGCTCTTTTATGCTGAATGTCAAGCGGCGGAGCGCACTGATAGTCTCATGCCCGTATGGCAGCAGCAGATAATCCTTTTGAATGCCGGGTGTTCCGGGGATAAGGTTGAGCGGGGATGCTTCGTTCCGGTAATCGGAGCTGACGGATGTACCGGTGTCCGGATTGTCGGATGTGATGTCGCCTGTTTGCAGGTCCATTGTCCCTGTTTGTCCCTCACGGGTGGTAAAACCAATGCTTTGCAACACCGGGTATGAGTCCGCCGTATATTCGGGGCGGTCGGTGGATATGTTGAGGCGTAGCCGTGCCAAGGCATGTTTCAAGGAGACGGCAATGCCTGCTGCGGTTGCAGCCGCTTTCTTGCTGCCTTTGGTCTCACCGGTGTAAAGGTAGTCTGTGGCGTCCTTTGCTTCCAGAGCGGCGGTAACGGGAATGGATACTTTACCGTTTTCGTCTGCAGCGGCTGTTGCCGTATAAGGGTAATAACCGTACAGATAGAGCGTGTCCTGCCGGGCAGGGTAGTACACTTTTGTTCCTTCCGGCTGCAAACTCAGTTGTCCGCCCTCTGCATATCGATAGGGAAGATTCTGCAAGTATGGGGTGCTGAAATTACTGTCTCTCATCAGGAATATACCTATTTCATCTCCTGTATTCAGGGCCGTGCCTTCAATGACGCTTCGGCCGACGGTAGTCTCTACGGTGCATACCGATGCCCTCAGCCGCACTTCCACAGCCCTCTCCCCGTCATCGGGAAGAGGAACTGTGGCAGTGTCTGTGTCGCATCCTGCCAATAACAGGAATGAGAGGCCGAACAGGTACGATATGTTTTTCTTTTTACTCATTACACTTCTTCTGTTTTTATGCGGGTGCTTTCCGCCTTTACTCTATGGGTACGTCTACGGAGTCACCGCCCGGTTTCCAGGTAGCTAAAGTGGCGGTAGCGTTGATTTGTTGGGTGGCGTAGATGCCGATACGTACGTTGTAGTAATAGCCGGCATAGAACAAATTGTCACTTTTGCCTGAATCGACGGCGGGAGCGGGAGCATTGACGGGTATGTCGCGTACAATCAGGTCTTGCGGCACTCCACTGGCATCGGGAGCCATGATGGTGACATCCATCAGGAATTGTTCCATGTCCGGTTTCACCATCAGATAGCCTTGTATCAGCGGGTTGGCGCTTGACACGCCGTTAAGCGTATATTGTCCGCCTTCGTATTTCTGGACATAAATGTCTTTGGGAACTTCGACGGTTCCGTCGGCATTGTCGTCCGTAAAAGTAATATTGCCTTTGCCGTCGTCGGTGGCTTCCCGCATAAGCAGGGAACCGTTGTCGGTAAAGGTCAGTTTCCCGGTCAGAACGTTGAGGGTGGCCGTTGTGCCGTGGCTTTTAATGGTGATATTCTTCACTTTCATGTTTTGGACGGCTGTTCTGTCCTCTTCGGACTGCTCGGTGGCGGGAATCACGGAGAAACGCAACTGTGCCAGTTGGTGCTCGAAGTTGATGTTGGGTATCCACGGATAGTCCTGTAACTTTTCAGAGGCTGCCTGGTTCAGTTCGTGGTGATACTTCAACTGGCGGATGTATTGGGCTTTATAGCCGGTCAGGGAAGCGTCGTTCTTTACATCCTTTTTCAGGTAAATGCTGTTTGGCGCTATCTCTCCGGCGGTGGCATTGTTCCAGATGATGTCCTGCGAGCCGTCGAAGCGGGCGAATGTTATTTCCGGCTTTGCGGCACTTATGGTTTGGCCTTCCTGATAAGGGGCGTAGCCGTAGAAGCTATAGTCGTATTTCTTCTGCATCGGGTAGTAGTACACACCGTTTGCGGCATTGCCTTTATATAATGTGATTTTCTGTGCCAGGTCATTCTCCAAACCGTCCGGCTTTACGTCGGAGCCGTCTTGCTTGGGCCAAGCGGTTACTGCTGCCTGTATATTGTTCAGCAGAATTCCGTAGTTCTCCGTATCGCCCCATGCTGCGGCTCTGTTGACATCGGTAATGGCGGTGTTGGTGGTAGCGTCATTGGTGGCAAGGGCGAAAATGCCCAATCGGGTAGTAGCGCCTTCTGCCTCATCGTATAGCTTATCCAGCGGTGCGCGTGTTACGCCTACGCTGGCTCCTATACGTGTCTCTATTCCACCCAATTGGATGATTAGCCGTCCGTCCGGCGATTCGAAGTCGTTGTCGCTGACCGGTTGCTCTATTACGATATCCTCGTTTTGCGAGCAGGCTGTCATGCAAAGGGCGGCTGCCAGCATCCATAAATTCTTTTTCATGATTGTAGTGAGTAATTGGTTAAACATATCGTTGCTCTCCTATGTTCCTCGGTATGGTACTTCCGGTACCATGCTTTGGTATTCCTTGTACCAACGTTTGGTAGCTTCCGTACCAACAGTTGGTAGCTCCTGTACCACGCTTTGGTATTTCAAGTACCAACGGTTGGTAGTTCTCGTACCGCCCGTTGGTAGTTGGATTGTCCTCAGGAGTTATTTCCCGATAGAGGAGCCGGTTCTTATTTTCCGTCTTCGATGTCGGTTTCAATGTCACCACCGTCTTCCCATGCGGTCAGCACTGCGGTAACCTCTATCTTTTCGAAGCCATAGATTGTAATGTATACGTTGTAAGAAGCACCGGCCTTGAATTCTTTCACATCTTTTGAAATCTTGGACTGGTCGATGATTAAGGGAGTATCCAACTTCTCAACTTCTTTGTATGTAATCTTGTCACCGTCTGTTTCGTCTTTTGTATCTTCTACGTATTGTTTAAGGTCTATGGACAAGTTGATGTTTCCGTTAGGGAAAAACATAACAGGTTCACCCACTTGAGTTCCTTTAGCGTCGGGGTCACCTTCTGCCGGAATATTTTCATGGCCGTAAGGATACTTGGGCACTACCGGAGTGATTAAACCTTTGTCCGGGTCTAACTTGTTTTTGTTATCAACATCTTTACTGCATACAACAAAAGGAGCGGTGGAGGCTCCGTTTCTTGCGGAAGTCGTAGTAGCCAGATCCATGTCGACAACATTTACCATGTCTTTCAAGGTAATCTTAGTGACTTGCATACCGAGTGTCTTATCCTGGCCGTCAGTGCTTTTGCGTTCCACCCAATTGCTGCCTTCATATTTATAGCCGGCTGCGCTTTCACTGCCTGCCCTTACGAAGAACTTCAAACGAGCCAGCTGATGGTTGAATTTCAGGACAGGAACAATACCTTTACGGGCTGTACGGGCGCCGAACTGGTATTTCATAAGTTCCGTCCACTCGCTGCTTAGCTTGGTAGCTATGTCTTTATATAAACTTTGGTCATTGGAAGCATCGTTCTCGGCCATATCTATGGTACTGGCTGCCAATAGGTCTTGAGTACCGTTGATTGTTACATTCTTCACTTTCTTCTCATCTGCCGTAATGGTTGCATCATCGTGGGTTGCATCGTCAACATGATAACCGTAGAATGTATAGGTGCCGTTGGTCGGGTAGTATTTGTATTGAATCACGCCGTTGTCGGTATCTTCTACATAATTGTTATAGATTCTGATTGCACCGTTATTGCCTTCGGTTGCTTTGGGGGCTCTGAACTGGAGAGTTGCGTTATCGAGAATCGGAGTTTTTGCTCCTTCAGCGCCTTCTTCTGCTTCTAAGCCGGTGGCTCTGTCTACCATGTGGATATACAGTCGTTGGCTGTTCCACTTGTTGTTCTCGCCTTCTACATCGCCCACAGAGCCGGTTCCTCTGCTGAGAGCCGTAACCGTGGGTACGTCCACGCCTAATGTAATCACTGCCTTGTCATTGTTGTCGTCCGGATTACCGATACCCGGATCATTGTCCTTTGAACAGCTACTCATTACTGCGAGCGCCATTGCTGCATAGAAAAATTGCTTTTTCATACTTCATTGAATTTTTAATTAATAAAAGAAAATATATAAATCTCTGTCTGTTTCAATTTTATTCTTCTCCTATCTCTATATCTCCACCGTTTACCCACGAGGCAGCCTGTACATTCAGCTTTATATCCTGCGGACCGTATATATAGGCGCTGATGTTATATTCGCGTCCGCCCATAAACCCACTGGAGAGATAAGCGCCGTTTTCGTCTTTGTTGTACACGGCATCCTTTAAGTCGTAGCTGAAAGTCGTGATATAGGGTTCACTCCCGGTTGCGTCGGGATAATATACCGTATTTATAAGGAGCGTGGCATTGTTACCCGGCGGCAGCAGGAAAACCCCGCCGTCTGTTGCCGGACGCTGGTTTACTTCCTTGTCCGCATCTTCTTCCCTTACTTGCATCGGATAGAGTGATTTTCCTTCTTCATCGGTCCATGCTATTTCTTTTCCCTCTGCATCACGCGCCGGTAATTTCCCCCGTTCTCCGTCTGTGGGGAAATGGACGCCTACGTTTGCAGGGTCGGACGAGGCTACTGTGAAAACGCCTTTGTTGACGCATTCTATCCAGACACCCGTGATGTAAACGATGTCTTTCGTGCTTTTGCTGGCAGGATAGAATTTTAACTTGACGTATGAAAGCTGATGCTTCATGCGGATTATGGGCCAGATGTTGCGGCGTGCCGTGTACGTGCCGTAATAGCAGCTGCGCATGAGCTGGCGTTCATCGGCGCCGAGCTGTTTCAGGCGGGCAGCCTGTTCGCTGTAGTCGGCAGCTATCTTTCGTCCGTTTTCCACGTCTTCTATCAGCGCTTTGAGGTCGGCGGCAGCGGCGCACATCAGGTCTTGCGAGCCGTCTACGGTGACATCGAAACAGATACGGTCTGCTTCGCGCTTCACTTCGCCCACTTGCGCATTGTCGTAGTAATAAGCAAAGAAGTTGAAGGCATCGAATTCTTCCTGCAAATTATAATAGGGGATGTAACCGGAACTTTTCCAGTTAATGAACGAGCCGTTTCCTGCATAAGCCGCCCGTTTGCCGTGCAGTTTGCATTGCTCGGCGGTGAGTCCCAGTGCCGTGCATTCTTCGGCGGAGATTTCGTCCAGACTGCCGTCGATGAGGCAATAGCGCCGGTCGGCATCTTCGGCCCGGCGATGGGCATAGGTCATTCCGTTGGGATTATCGCGCCGGAATGCGTATACGAAGAAAGTGCCGTCGGCTATGCGTTTGCTGAAGTTTGTTTCGTCTGTGGGATCCAGCACTCCCGCACCGCGTGTCAATACATTATATATAGGGTCGCTGAATGCTACCATGACAGGCAGTTGCGTCTGGTCGCCCTGGTTGTCCTGATGATTGGGGTCATAGAGCGACTCGTCGCCGGTGTACAGATTACCGCAACCGGTAACAAGCAGCAGTATGCACCATAACGGCAGAATAAGTTCGTGCCGGTGTCTCCGCTTTTGCATGCTATTGCTATATGTCAGGCATTTCATCTTTATATCTCTATTATTATGTCATCGTCCGGATTGGTGGGATCGTGCGGTTGCCATCCCATGCCGGTATCGTTGGGTACTATCTGGTCGGCCTTTATTACTAAAGGCGTTGTGATTTCGATGTTTACATCTTCTTTGCTGTAACGCAGGTATATTTTGCCGTCGCGCACTTCAATGAGTTGTGCTGCGGTCAGTTCGTCATAGGGATTGATGGCGCCGTAGATATAGCGGCTGTTTTTCACGGGATTGCCTTCCTCATCCACTACCGGTGCACCGGAAGAATCCAGTTGGGGAGTAGATACCTGCAAGGCAACTTGCAGGATGCCCGGTCCGTTGAGATGTCCTTTTGCCGCGCTGGGGATGACGCCGAGGGTGTGGAAATGGACCACGCATCGGTAAGTACCCTCTCCGGTTTGCGTAAACTCGTCCGGTTGTACCTGATGTGCCATCCGGTAGAGGCGGGTGGTGTCCAGACAGGCGTCGGCGATGTTGAAGCGTCCGCAAGCACCGGACAATTCGATGATGGGCGCCGCGAGGTCTTCTCTTTTTATGTTTCCTTCGGTGCGGATATTGAAGACGATATTGATACGCTGGCTGATGCGTTGCATATCAAAATCCAGGATGGTCGGTTGTCCGGTTTGGATGTTTATGTTCTTTTGCACCGCATAGAATATGGGCGACTTTATTTCCTGCAGGTATTCATCGTCAGGATTGAAATCGGGCAGGTCATTGCCCTCTACGATGTCGGGCTTTTCATTGCCCATACTGCTGATTTGCAGATAAAGGTCTTTCACGCTTACCTTATTGTCGTGGATGTAATTGTCCAGATTTTCTATGCTGATGATGGGAGTAGGGGACTGCTCCGTATCGCCTGTCTGTGCCGGAACATCCGCATACTGCTCGTTGATGATAAAAATGTTGTACTCACCTCCGCGCAAGTAAAAAGAAGAAGCGGTTTCTTCCGGACTCTCTATTGAGTTATCTTCCGAATTTTCTTTTGTATTTGAAGCTGTCCGGGTGTCGAAAGACGTTTCCTGTTGCGTTATATTATTGTTTGTGGCAGGGTCTATGGATGTGTTGATGATGCCGCGGGTGCGCCAGGTGTTTATGATACGGCTTGCTACGATGTGCATTTCTGCCGGAATTTCATCTTTGCTGATGTCGCCCCAGTTGAGCCGTACACGCATGTCGGTGATGTGCGGATGTTCCGCTTCCGGACAGAGGTCTACCGAGGTGCAGGCACAGATGCAGCACAGCAGGCTGAGGGCAAGGTATGTCAGTGTCTTGTTCTTCATCCTTTATCCTCCTTTTCATCTTCTTCTTCACCGGAAGCATCTCCCTTTTCTTTGTTGGCGGCTTCCGCTTCCGGCTTTCCGTCTTTTTTCCGGTTTTTCCCGGAGTCTTTATCTTTCCTCTCTTTCTTTTCCTTGGTATGCAGTTTGGCTTTCTTGGCATTGGCAGCACGTTTGCCACGTTTGGCAGAATCTTGTGTTTCGGCTTTCTGCTTCAATTGGTCTTCACGTACTTTCAGTGCCTTGCGTATGGCTTTTTCCTGCTCGGAAGTGAGTGTATCGCTAAGTTGTATGCCCAGAGAATCGGCTACCTGTTTGCGCAGTTTGTCGGCAGCTTCTTTCAAAGCGAGTTCCTTGCGCTCTTGCTGCATCAGCTTCCATTGTTTCAGCTCTTCTTTGGTAAGCAGGCTGTCCGGACGGCTGAAGCCTTGTTTCCGTACCGCATTGTTGATGGAGTCGATGCGTTCGCGCATCTTATTTATCTTCTCATTAAGTGCCTGGCGGGTGAAGTCGCGTATCTGTACACGGCGGTACACCGATTCCTTATACTTGCTGCCTGCCGACATGAACCGGTAAACGAAAGCCACGCGTAAATCCGTTATCAGAGGGAACGGCACGATGTGCCCGCTTTTGCATTTCTCCGCTATGCGCGGGTAACAGTCGCTTTCCGCATCGTGCGTATAAACATCGTATGAGGTGTAAAGCAGTCCGGCGGAACCTCCCAGCTCCAGGTCTATGTAATTGTTGCGGTAGCCGTAAAGCGGAGCGGTATATCCCACGCTGATGCCGGCTCCGTAGGCGTTACCCTGCTTGCCTTCCTTACCGATTTTAAAGTTGTAGCTGGCGGCGTTGACATATACGCCCCAGTAATAAGCGCGTTCCTGGCGCGGATTCTTGCGCTGGGTGGTGAATACGGTTTCCTTGAGACGTGTCATCAGATTGGCATCTTTGGTGACGCCGCCTCTTTTACGGGTGCGAAAATACTGACGCCACTCTACCCGTGCATCGAATACATTGAAAATAAGGGATGGGGTGTACTTTTGCGAGGTGTTCCAGTTCCACTTTATATTGGCACCGATTGTACGTTTGTTCCGGATGGTATTGCCCAAGTCAAATTCTACGCCAATATTAGGAACGGTCAATAACCAGTCAACAGCATTTGTCTTGATACCCCAACGGTCTTTGAAAGATATTAATTCGGCTTTCGCATCGTCTTTCTTGCCGCGTTGCACCTGGGCATATGTGTTATTCAAAGTTATTGATATAAGAAAACACACTACAAGTTTTCTGGATAAAAAAAAGTAGTGCTTTTTTTTATACTCTTGTGATAAAATCACTTTCTTTTTAATATTATTTGTTTGTTTGCGACGTCAAAGATATATATTGTTTGTATAAAAACAAAACTTGTCATTAACTTTCTTTTATTTATCAGACCTTTTTTAATGTAATATATCTAAATAGCGTTTTGATTGGATAATTTTTCAATGCTTCTCTGTAATTCGGGTAGGTGTGGTATAAAAAAGAAGGTGTAAGTTTTTCCCAACGGGACTTACACCTTCTTATCTGAAAAAATAATTGTTATTTTCCTTTATGCCTGTTCGCGCGTTTCTTGCGGATTTCGGCTTTCATTTTCGCCGCACCGGAACCATGCAGGCCGGTGATATAGGTCTTTTTCTTGGCTTTGGTCTTGATTTTGTTTTCTTCTTTAGGCTTCTCTTTCTTGCCTTTGAAAACAATACCGCCCATCATTGCTTCTTCTATACTCACGTTGTTGATGTATTAAGTAATTAATAGTAATCCTCTTGTTGCAAAGTATGCCGTACAATTTACTTGGCGGGCAGTATCTCAATCCAATAATCATCGGGGTCGTTGATGAAATAGAGTCCCATGGCGGTATTTTCGAAACATACCCAGCCGTTTTCCTTGTGATATTGGCGGATTGCATCATAGTCTCCGGCCACGCGGAAGCAGAGATGGCTTTCGTTCTCGCCCAGTTCGTAGGCTTGGGGATGTTCTTTCAGGCAGGTCAGTTCCAGAAGAAAACCCGTGCTGCCGTCGGTGAGGTAGACCAGCGTGAAAGAGCCGTCCGACGACTCTTTCCGATGATGTTCCTTCAGTCCCAATGCTTGTTCGTAGAAAGCGATGCTGCGTTCCAGGTTGGTGACGTTTATATTAAAATGGTCGAATTTACTTTTTATTTCCACTGTTGTTACTTTTTTAGGTTTATAGTATCGGTTTATTTAATTTTTGCTTTCAGGATTTCGCCGATGTATGTACGCGGCATACCTTCTATCGGGGCTTGTGACGGCACTTTCTTACATTCCAGAATGACGGAAGGCTCTGTCTGTCCGTTGGGGTAGAAGCGTACGGTATAATTCTGGGCCGCTTCCATCTGTGCATAAGGCTGTTCCGGTGACAGAATGGTGAAGATTACCGGCTTGTTGCCTGCTATCTTGCCTAACGAGCCGCCGGCATTGGCAGTCATCATCGTCATATTGAAAGGTTCTTCGCCAATTACAATCACCAGCTTGCCGTTGCCGGTCTGGATGGCATCGGCGGGAACAGCATCCGGGGCTACCTCTTTATAGGCGCTTGGTGCAGCCTGTACATTTGTTTGCGGTGCGGCGGCAACCGTAACCGTAGCCGTAGCCGCGCCGTGTGGCCGTGCCGTTAACAGCGACGGTGAGCTTTTTGAGACGGTGGTCGCGGTATATCTCCTCGATGAAGCGGAGGTCAGAGCGCGAGGTGTAATTGGCGCGCACGACATAGACTGTCGCATCGGCGAGGCGGTCGAGGGTGAATGTGTCGCTGACCATACCGACAGGCGCCGAGTCGATGATAATGTAATCGTAACGCTCGCGCAGCTCAGCCATCATGGCGTCAAGCTTCTTGGACGTAAGCAGTTCGGCGGGATTAGGCGGTATCGGGCCGGCCGTGATGATGTCGAGCGACGGTATGCGCGGGTCGTTGACAATGAGGCTGTCGAGTGTAATCTGATCTGATGATAGATATTGAGTCAGGCCGAAACGCGGATGAATGTCGAAGTATTCGGCCAGACGCGGCTTGCGAATATCCATGCCGATGATGAGCACCTTCTTGTCAAGGAGCGAGAGAGTGGCTGCAAGGTTGATTGACACAAAGGATTTGCCTTCGCCTGATGTGGTTGATGTAATCATTATGACTTTCTCGTTGCGGTCGCCGAGTACAAAAAGCAGATTAGAGCGCATAAGTCTGAAGAGTTCGGTCGTCGAAGATGTGTCTGTAGCACTGACCACGAGCGAATTGCCGGTACGGTCCTGACAAATTTCTCCGAGTATGGGCACGTCTATGACGTCCTCGACCTCGTCTTTGGTGTCAAATTTGGTGCGAAGCACTTTGCGCAGATAGAGCACGAAGGGCGGCAGACACAGACCGATAAACAGCGTGATGAGCAGTATCATAGTCTTGCTCATCGACACGGGCTTGGTGAGCGTGAAAGCCTCGTCGACAATCAGGCCCTTTGGCACTGCGTTGGCGAGCATCATGGCTGTCTCCTCGCGTTTCTCGAGCAAGAACAGATAGAGCTGCTGCTTGACCTCCTGCTGACGCTTCATGTTGAGAAACTCGCGCTCCTGACGGGGCACGTTGCCTAACTGGCCGGAGGCCGAGTTGACCTGACGGCGTATGTCACGTATGCCTACCTGCAGGTTGTCATAAGTGCGTTTAACCGACGTGGCTATATTGTCGCGCATGGCGTCTATCTGTGCGTCTATCTGCACGAGAGCACGGTTGCCGGGCTTGGCGGTCGCGGCGATTTCCATGCGTTTGAGCACCGTCTCGTTATAAAGTTTTATACCGTCCTGCAACGATTTATTGTCGACAGTCATCGGTATAAGCGCGTAGGCGTTCTCGGGATCGGAAATAAATTCGCCGGTCATCTTGACCACTTCGGCCTGAGTCTCGGCTTTGACGAGTGCAGCCTCGTATGTGTGCTGTTTGCCGGTCTGCTACTGGGCC